>Ga0065711_1037276_pt1 | contig 19985 bp, 16 predicted proteins | sample Hoacrofraction12_FD_59098 | JGI IMG/M metagenome (GOLD analysis project Ga0065711, IMG submission 59098) | Hoatzin crop microbial communities from Cojedes, Venezuela - Epithelial fraction 12 v2 (version 2) | ecosystem: Host-associated > Birds > Digestive system > Esophagus > Crop | place... | reverse complement strand
TGGAGATATTCAAGACCCGCCTGGACAAGGTCCTCTGCAGCCTGCTGTAGGTGACCCTGCTTTGGCAGGAGGGTTGGACTAGATGACCCACAGAGGTCCCTTCCAGCCCCTAACATTCTGTGATTCTATGAATGTTATTAGGAAGCTACAAGACTGCTGTTTTCAGCCATGTTGTGTTTGCAGTCCTTTCTTTTGCACCCTTACATTTATTCGCTGTATTTTTGAAATATGCAACTTTATTTTCGAGTCTAATGAGGGTTGTTAACACCTGATGATGACTTCTGTTATTAGAAATGTGCTTTACTTTCATAGCCCTCAGCATTTTACAAGATGGAGTTCGTGTTGTAATAATTGGTATTAGCTGATTTTAACTCTGGAGTACTCAATGTCTGTTTTTTCCTTATCTTTTAGAGCGAAGGCTGGAACGGCTAGAGGGAGGTGCGTAGCTGCAGGTATGGACCAACTAGTTTGTATTCCTCACTCGAGTATCAGAGCTTCCTTTCAAAGCTTTAGAGAGAAGGTGGTTTTACTTACAATGATGAAAGCGGTCATTTTTTCTTAGCTGATTAGGAAAACTGAGGCACATATACTGTTTCTCTTTTGACTCTAGAGTCTTGGAAAGTTTAGATATTTTTCAGAAACATACTCTCTGACATTTTGATTGTGATCCTGCATGTGTAGCTTAAAAGCTAGTGAAGTTTTGCAGGTGGCTGCTTGTCCAAAATATGCAGCAGGAGTCTCAGCTTTGATTTGGAGACAACAAAATAACAACTCGTTTGCGTTTCTTCTGTGGCAGGAGTGATGCTGGAGCTTCCCTTGTTGCATCCGTTAGTCTTTTCTACCCTACAATGTATGTGATACCTTGAATTGTTTGCCTATCCAGGGATACCACGTCCCATTCTGATCTCCTCCACTCTGCTCATGGACAATCCTGGAACTATACCTTTGCAGCCGTGTGCCAAGAGCCAGGGGAAATCATGCCTTATCTAAGTTGATGCAGTATGTAGAAATTATTATTGCAGTGATTATGATTTTAGCTGCATAGCGTGCTCTCCTGGAGCTGTCTGAGCTGCATTTGAACTCTGTTCAGGTAACATCTAACAAAAAGCTTTAATTTGGATGAAATGAGAGAGAAATAGTGGGTGAATTTTTAATGTAGTATAATATTAACTGATTCTTGTTTGTATCTGGTATTATTAGTAGAAACTATTTGAGGTTAAAGGACTCCAAAATGGCTTGCATGGCTCTTCTAATGTCTACAAAGGACGATGGAACTGGAGACTGATTGCTTTGTTTAGTCCAAAAGGTCTCTTGAAACTTAACAGGGAATGGAGAAAAAGCCTCTATCATAATTCAGGAAGATTTTTAAACAGGTTGGTCTGCTATTCTAAGACATTTCAGTAAGGAGAGGTTTTAAAATCATTTAAGAATATGCTAAGAATATACAGTTTGTTCCTTCGAGTTAAGATTACATGTTACACTTCTTAAGTAAACAGAGCAACTGACCAGTTCTTACTTTAAGGTTTTACTTTACACATGCACAAGGTATGTTGCTTGCAATAAACCTTAGTTAAAGGTATTTTTTGTTTGCTGCAGTTCTTGTCTAGGTGATACAAGAATCTTCATATGTGGTATTGTCCTGGAATTGTATAGCTGGTTTTGTAGTGCTTTGTGGCCTCTTCAGCTTGAAGGCAAGCAGACTGTTCAGAGCTTTCCAGGACCTAGTGGATTTCCAGCTGCTTACCAGAAGAGTAAGTTCTGGCTCTGTTTTAGTGGCAGAAAACTAACACAAAATGTGTAGTTCATTCCTCGAAAATCTCCCTAGCAAATATTACAGAGGTGACAAAATGTTTGTTTCTAGTGCATCTTTTTGACTAAGTGCAGATTCATATAATGTAGGAGAAGACAGTAAAATACAGGCCTATTTGAAACCAGATTTCTGGGTCTTGTGTTTGTATGTTTTTGTATTTACAAAGTAAAACAGCTGAAGGAGAACTAGACTATTCTGTTCCATTGAATTGCTTGCAGGGTTTTTTCTTACATAAAAGCTGAAATACCTGAAGGTAAACTTCTGGCCAATCTTTGGGGAAAAAAAAAAAAAAAAAGGCAGTTTATTTTTGTAAGCTCAGAGGCAACATTTGGGGAGAGAGAGAGGGGAAAGGCGGTGTAAGCAGATCTGTACCTCTGCTTTCAGGGCATGAAAGGTTGCAAGCATTAGTATTCTTACTCTCTTTTACTGAAGATTTAAGTGTTGAAGTGCGATTTATCATCCATACTTTCTGTGTGTCTCACAGTCTGAATTCAGTCAATAAACGAAAGAGAGGGAAACCCTCAAACTTTGCTGCTGCCTTAAATGTTCCATCCTGTCTCCTGTTAGTAGTTCTCTGTCGTTTCACAGGATAGAGATGCATGTCCTCACTTCTTATACTCTCATTTCCTGCCTTGTCTCCTGTTCTGTGTCATACTACTGCCTTTATTTCCTCTTACTATTGTTGTGACCAAGCCATTCTTCCTACCTTCTAAAGAATATTTCTTTTTTTATCTACAGTGCCAAAGTATTTACAGGTCTTTCAGATCTGTCTGAGGTTTCCGTAGTTTGTCTCTAGCAAAATATAAGCATTGTTGTGTTGTAGCACTCTGATAAAGAAAACTCAAGACGATTCCCAAACTACATCTGCTGGAATGTTGGTGGATGAAAAAATAATAACTTCTAGCTGAAATTTTCTTTTGCATACCTTCCCGTAGAGCTTAAGCAGTACCTGAAATATGCATTTCACATCTTTCTACCAAAAAAAAAGCAAACCAAAACCAAACCACATCCTACCTATAAGGATAAAAGGATTACATATTTTACATTTTTTTTCATTGTTATTGTTTTTGATGTTTATATGTCTTCATAGAATGAGGGGAGGAAACCTATATGCTTCTGCTTTAAAAGCAATTGCCCAGGGATTCCTACATCATATGAATTATTAATTGTAAATGTCTTGCGAAGAGGGATAAACATGTGATGATTACTCTTTGTCTTTGGTTTGCCATAATTAATTATTATAGAGAGCCTGCATTAAGGGTTATTGTTATCTGTTCTACAAGTGCAGATGCTCCAGTAGGTTTGCATTAATTGTTCATTATGCATTAATTGTTTCAAATTCACTATTCGATCTTCTGGCCATTTGTTCATCTGCTTATTTGCTTCCTGTCTAGTATCTTGCATCCAGTGTCTTCTCAGCCAGGCCTTTTCTGTCTTCTTTGCATCACAAGAAGTTTTACTGTGTTGTGGTTTGGGGTTTTTTTTAAATTTGCTAGTACTGCTGAGAAATAGCTGATAATGCTGACTTTTGTCTCTGTTCACTTAGTCTGAAAAAAGTGAGGAAATATGCAAGATAAAGAAACAAAATTTATCTAGGAAAGACAGAAATTTGATATACATTTCAGATCACTGTTCTGAAGGTCACAATTGGGAACTTTAATTACAAAATTTGAGTCTAAAGCTAGCAGAAGAAAATGTCTTGCACTGTAAGAGAAAGGCAACAATCCAGGTACCTCTCTTGTTATATTTCTGTGAAGATTAATGGAACTGTTCAGTGTATCATTGAGGAACAAGTATAAGGAGGAGATAATTGAACACCAAACAGAGGATGGTGTTTCCAGGAAAATATTTTCATTTTAAGATTTTGCTTGCATGGACATATTTTTTATTTATTTCACTGTGCTGATATAGTAGACTATTATGCTAATGCTGCACAGGTACTCTCCTTGAAAACAGGATGGGCATATACTGGCTGCCTTTGGAAAAATCCAGGTAAATACTAGCTGAAGTTGTCTGTCACTTTGTAAATGGCACTGCTGCAAACTGTGATATTTGAAGTTCTTTGGAGTTTCTGCTTATGTGTAAAAAAGAGCTAATTAGATACAGATTCTTGAAACAAGAGTTGTGATATACCTCAAAATAATGCAAAAATGTTTGAGTAATCTTAAACCAGAGAGCTCTGGAGGCTATCAGCTTGCTTGTTCCTCGTTGCTGTGGGGTAATGAGAGATTTTATGGTTGGAGATGGGTGTTGGAGGTCATTGTCAAGAAGTGGTTTCACGGCCAGTCTAATCCATTTTTTTCTCTTTTTGGTAATGCCTGTGCAAGCCTTTGTAGTATTACTGAAGTAGCAGATGCAGCTGCAGCAGGTCAAGCACTGGGTTAGCAGCTTCATGCTGCTGTGTTAGCTGACAACTGTGCACTAAGAAAGTAAAACTCAGGGTAGCATCGTGCCAGCTGTTCTGCCCTAGAGAAGCAGGCCATTGTCTGCAGAGCTGCAGGTCGCTCACATTGCAGAATTCCAATACGTTCAGCCCTATCCATATATTCACAGCACGCTCGTTTCCCCTCTCAGGCAAACAGATGAAGAGGCAATGTGTCAGAGGCAGATGAGACAAACGTTGAAGAAGTTTGGAGGCCGCTGCCTTTAAGTTTATGAACGTCATTCGCGTGCTATAAGAGGGTCTTAAGACTGATAATTCAGCAACTTCTGCATTCTTGTTACACGTCCTGTTACGAGCAGTTACTGACAGAGGAGGACCTAGCTGCAGGTTTTTTGGCTTCTCAGATTTGAACAGATGTTGTAACCTGTTTCCTGGTAGATAAGCTCTCATATTGCAGAGCTACTGTATGCCATTTAGAGTTAAGTTGTCCTCAGGAGTGAGCCAGATACCAAGTATAGCACAGATTGAATTTGTTCATCAGTTATATGATGGCATATTGAAAGCAATTGCAAGGTATTTTAAAAAGAGGGGGAAGTATATACTGGTTACTATCTGTGCTGTAACATTTCCTGAAGTCCAGAGGTGTGGTTTTGGGGTTTTGGAGTTTTTTTTTGTGGTATAGTTGCGAGTGAGGGGTGGGGGTGTTGGTGTGACTTACTAAAGCAATTGAATATGGTGCTGATAATAGCTGAGCATTTTTTAATTAGCATTTACGTAGTAGGTGTATGGTTCAGTTCTTGAGTAGTTTTAACAGGGCAACACTTCTTTTTTTCCATAGTACTTGTTTTGTCCCAACACAAATGCATAGGCATACCACTGCTTTTTGGCATGTTCCAGACCTATCGTTGCCATTCACAAAGGCTAATAATTTATAGCGTTTGTTTTCACCACAAAACTGCCTCAGTGGTGTCTCAGCCTCTCTGTTTTCAGCTCAGGAGAATCTAACCTGTTGTGGTTTGAGTGGTAGTCTCTGGTGGGTCTCTTCCAAGTACGTGTCCAGTCTGTTCTTGCACCTGTGTAAGCTTATTGCATCAGCACTGTCCTGCCAGCAAGGAGTTCCAGAAATTCACTGCCCTTTGTATGAAATGCCGTCTCCTTTCCTCATCAGAGGGGGAATGCTGTTGTATCAGTCATTAAGATTTTACTTACTTAGCTGTCATTTGAAAAGTTAATTAAGGGGATACTATCTGCTTAAGAAGTTAATAGCCACACATGACGTATTACAGTTGATATGTGCATTCACTTCATTGTCCCTCTTGCTTTTATTTCAAATAACAAGCATCTAGACTAATCAAATGAACATGTGGCAGTCAAAGCAGAACTATTTAGCATCACATTGGTATGTGGACAAGACTGTAGATACAAGTCTTCCTTACTTGTTTTTGCTGTTACGTTAAGGTCAAAGATGCTTCTATCAGAGTACTAGTTGATTCCTGGATTTTACTGTTTATACTTCCAGCAAAATGATGGCTTAGTCGCTGGCCTGTCTAAAGACCTGGTGTTCTAGACTACTTTGCTAGTGCCCTTTGAAGTGCCTTAGCACTAATGCATGCAGCATGGGGAGCAAACAGGAAGAGCTGGATGTCTTTGTGCAGTCTGTGCTCTGATCTAGAAGTATTTTGATTAATAGAAATAATACATATCTGCTGCAGAGAGCTCAGGATTTTTATTGACCTGTTTTTAAAGGAAACAATACACAAGCCTTATACTGTCATTCCTTCCTGAAAACTTTTGAATCCACTGTTCAAATAAATTTGTCAGAGCAGTAAATGTCTCCAGGCATTAAGTTCCTAATTGTTTAGCATTAAGTAAGGGGGAGGTCAGAACAGAACATTCAGCCCTTACCCTTTGCCCATGGGTGTGCAAGTAGCTCTGAACTAATCTGGCTGTTGGCTGTGGTCTGCACAACTAAACAGGTAGAAGTCACTGAAGGATCTTGAGTCTCATTGGATTTATTGTAAGGAGGCAAGACACATCTGTAGGAACAGGTTTTTTTAGTTCTGCTTTTGGTATGTATTGGCATACTTGTGTTAAGTGTTACCTCTCTAGTGTACACATTTATTGCATAGCAAACAGTATACTTAGCTCTCTGGGTTGCAGGAAAGCATCACTGCATCCTGGTTTGCCCATGTGACATCTGGAAATTGAGGAGCCAAGGGAAATTGCCTGGATTTTTGCATCAGATTGGTACAGAGCTGGGAACAGAGACTTCTTTTCTACCACAGCTTGCAATCCCTTGATGCCTCTCTGAAACAGCATGTTCAAGCGATAGGTCTTTTCTGACCAGCTTACTTCAGAACCCCCTTATACAACAGATTTACAGTGGTATAGGACTTTATATACTGTTTTGCCACCTCATAAGTGTGATCTCAGTTGCTACAGAGAAACAGTAGCTTTTGTGGTTTTAATCCAAACAACATCTTCCGGATCTATTTTCACATGAAGATTTTGTGCTGGATGTGTTGATTTAGAAAGGCAAAAAGTTGTGACTAAGGAACTTCAGAACTACCACTCTGGATACAGTCTGCTTTGTGGTTTCCTTCGGATAATGCCTAGTACTATGCATTAGACAAATGGATCTAAAATCTTGATAGGTTTGAAGATGAGGTTACTTAGTTGTTCTTCCTAATGTTAGCTAGAAGGTGGTAGTTCTTAGGTGCAGTATTTTGATGCATATAGCCCATGGGTTATCTGTTTAAAAAAAAAACAGTTAGGATTTACATACATGTGCAGTAAGCAGAAGTGGAAAAATAAATCCCTGCAAGCATCCAGTTCCTCTCAAAGCCTTTTGACAGGATTACAAAAGTCACAGCCACTAAATATTTGTTTTATCTGTGAATTTACTAAGAAGTGTTCCCTCTTACCAGTTTCAGATTTGCCTTTGCCCATCTCCTGCTTTACTCATCTGAACATAGGAAACAGCTGCTTTGTGAATTGTGTGACAGCAGATTCTGTTTCAAGTGAATGTTGTCTAGCAGGAAGAACAGAAGTAGAGCTTTCAAAAGAAGCACATGTATCTGAGGAAGCCCATAGACAATTTAAAAGAAAATGTACCTGTATGTGTTTCTTGTGTATCTTTTTAAAAGCTCTGCTGTTTAGAGTGCATTAGAATACCAAATTTGTTCACTTCAGTGCAAAGCTTTATCTCCTTTTTCAGAAAAATAACCTAATGCTCTCATTACAGAAAATAAGTTTTATCTGATGTTTTTTAATCATTTGTCTTTACTATCAAATAAAAGAATAAGTTTAGCTACTGTTTTATTTTTCCCTTTCTAAGAGTGCTTAGGCAGAGAAAACATTATGCTGTGAGCCAAAGGGATAGGTGACTTCCTGCTTCATCTGCTGGCAGAGAGCTGAGAGTCCTGGGGATTCTTTGGTCAGACAAAAGTTCAGAATTCATTCGTTTTGAGCCTTCACAGAATTAATTGGAGCAGAAACTACAGGTAAACAAGACTTCATTCACAGGCCAGAGGAGTAGGTCAAGAACATATTGATTTACCTCAATGATTTCTTTTTTCCCCCAGAAAAATTTTGAGGAAGGGGTGAGAGCTTCTAAAAATAGCTTATAATAATACAATTTACTTACCTAATTTATGAAAATCCATCTAGGTCTGGAGAGTATGGAGGAATTAAATGCTTTCAGGTAAATGCATAAGAGAAAACCTTGCTTTTTCTGACATGAAGGCAGTTGTCATCCCCTCCTATCTTTTTTCTCCACCTGGGAACTTCTACAAAAACTTCATATATATAAAAATGTTTTTCAGTTAATTTAATCTGAATTGTAGGCAGCCCAAAACTTCATATATTTGATGGTAAGTTCAACATTCTGAATGTGTCAGATGAAGAAACTGCAGTTTTGGCAACTAAGTTAAGGGGCTTTTGTACCCAGTGAGGCATGAGGACACAGTTTGGGATTAAACATAGGCAGAAAACATTCTGACCACATGCTTAGATGATCAACAATGAAACAACAAAATATTGACAAGTTGTTACTGTATTTTGATGCATGTAACCCAGGGGTTATCTGTTTAAAAACAAAACTGCAATTCAGCAACACTGTAGGGATCTGGTTATGCACAGATAATGCAAGGGGAAGTTTATTCTAGGACCTGTCCCCTTCAAAGCTTCGCGGCGTCCGATTTCCCCATAGCCTGCATCCTTTCCCATAGTTCACTCTCACCATCCCAGTAGTCCCTCAGCTTCAATTTGTATATGTTGTCTGAGGTTCAGACTGTATAAAATGAAAGATGGTATTATCTTTAGCTTTCAGAGTTAATTGCTCATTGAAATGAACAAGGCTTTCTTAGGAAAGAAAATACGACACAGGGTTCTTGTTTTGTGGGGGGTTTTTGGGGGGTTGTGTTTTGGTTGGGGTTTTTTTTAGGTTTTGTGCCCCAGGGTGTGATATAATTCTGTAAACCTAAAGAGAAAAGCAAAACTTACAGCATTTTTACTCTGCAATCTCTGAGGAGCATATATAGTAGTATATCCTGCAGCATAATCTAGGGTTTCAGAAGTGTAGAAGTGAGATTTAGTCTGTAGCATGTAGAAGTTTTTAATGTTCATATTGTCAGATTAGCATCACATTTAAATGTTGAGCTACAGTCCATAGAGCTTGGAATTTCAGACATTGTTTCTATTATGCTTTGAATAGAAACAGTCAAAGAATGGATCGGGAAGCCAGCAGGAATTTGACATCTGAGCAAAAAATAAGTGTGTTTAGCTCTCTTATTTTTCTTTCTTTCTTTGTGAGCAACGGCTAGGATGATTTTTGTCTTTTTTATAATTCCAAAGAAATACTGCTTCCTCATTTAATTCTTCTTATTTGTGTGCAGTAGTGAAATACGATCTTTTTCTACTTTTTCTGAAATTTTCACACATGAAGTCCATACATCTCACTTTCAATAGCTTCATGCCTTCAACTAAATAATATTAAAACAAACTTGTTTGTACACTAGTGTTTTGTAACTGAAATTGCCATCGTTATTGTGGAAGTACTGCACTGAGTCTTGGCTAACATACATTCAGGTATTTATTTACCTTTCTAGTATAGAATCTTCCTTTCCCCCAAATTGTACATAACAGCATGTGAAGTATTTTTAACACTGTTCATTAAATGAAGGGAGCACATCACAGGAGAAATTAAAGCAGAACTAGAATCAAAAAATAATACATAGCAGGATAGTTGCACAAAACTAATGTTTTAATTATCAGAGTCAGTACACTAAATTTGACATGGAGTGTAGCAGTGTGACAATGCCTGTCTGTGAGTTGTTGCAGTCCTATCATTATGAAACAAGCAGATATGACTTCCATTCTGAGGAGCAGAGAGATGAGGGGAAGGGTGGGCATAGGATCAAATCATAGTGACTTAGTGATTTTCTTTGGTAAACTAATCAATCTTAGTAGCCTTTGTAAAAGCCATTTTCTAGAGTATCTGTTGCCAGCATCATCTTTCATCGAACCTACAGTGAACATGGCAGCTGTGGTATTTTACTGGCTGCTTAAAAAAGCTAAAGATGACTGGAAAACCAGAAGGAATGAATTCTGGTCTTCATAGGTAAGACCAGAATTGCAGTGTTGGTCTATATAGATTTATGTGAACAGTGGCAAGAACCACACTGTATCCTCTGCTGTCCTAATCATCTAAATCTGAAGTGTTTCTCCCTGTGGGCTCATTTTAGAGAAATCCATAAAGTAAGCTCCAGGCTCAATTTAATGTTTGAATATGACAGTGACACAACATGGCATTTTTCAAGTGAGAAGCCTGTAAGATGTGTCTGAAGGCAGATATGACCAATTTACTGAAAGCTAATAAATTGACCTGTGCTCCCTTGTGCCTGTTTGCATGCTCTTAATAGTGGTGCTTAGCAGGTAGCTTACACTTTTTTCCTTAAAGAATAATCTTTCTTGCATTTACCACATAGTAAGAGCATGCATGCAGTAGATGTTGTTCTACATCAGATGTGTGCTAAATTCATGTCCTCTCTTATTTTGCAGTAACATGTATATCTCTTTGTATTACAAGGCATAACTCCTTTTAACAACCTTTTAATTATACTTACTGTAGGCAGAAGATCGGATATGTTCTTTTTCTTTCAGAGGTTGGAAATGGTTATATATGAAAAAATACATGCTGTAACAGTGCAAGCATAAAGCAAGCTGTATATTCTGGCCAGTCTAAATAACTGCAAGTACACGTTGCAGTCATTGACACACAAGAATGAAGTGATAGCAGCTGCCCCAGCATGCGTTCCTTGATGCTTTAAGAGTTTATTTTGTGGTTATATCAACCGTATACGTAAGGCTTATCTGGATTCATGTTGTACTTGAATTAGTCATCCCACCTAGAGTGCTCGGACACACCCAGTTGCCTCTGCAGCATGCGCTCTCTGCAGTCAAATATTTCTGCATCCAATGCATCCAGTGTTATCCAGATTATCTCCCCATTAGTTTGGGTATTGGAGATTTCACCAAGGGTCTGTATTGTGTGTATAAACACACCTCTCAGTTCCTTGATCAACATGGTATTCCTGTTTTAATGATGAAGTAGCTGAGGTCTTCTGATCAGTGTTTTCAAACGTTATAAAACAGTTTCCAACAAATTACTGTTTTTCCCTTTCTTTGTCATCTGTAGACTCTGTATGTCTCTGGATTTATAGATGCATGAAGGGCAAAGTATTGTTTCCAGAACTATATATGTTTTACTCCTATAAAAGGAGTAGGTTTTGGTGTTCTGTGGTAGCTTCGGAATTTTTGAGTAATCAAATCTTCTTAGCTTTGATTTTTTTTGGCAGGTTCAGAGAAACATTTTAGTTGGTGTTTTTCTCCCTAGAAGTTACGAGAGTGTCAAAAGCAGTGCCCAAGGTGAAAAGAGTGAGATCAGCCATTGAAAATGTTTGTGGTGAAGGAACCTCTTGACTTCACACCTTAATGTTGGTGATACGGGAAGTGTCTGTCTGAGCCTCAAGGCCTTGGACTGCCATTTTGGGAGGCAAGGAGTTAGCTGGGGATGGAAAAACTGGAGTTTGTATTCTTTCTGCTCCGTTACCCGTTGCTATCTTCATGGATCTGACACTCTGTTTATCTGACAGTGCACTCAGTACTGCTTCGCCAGGGAAAATTGCACAAAACAAGCCCAATGCATCAGCATTTTCATTGTGTATTAAGCTGAGCCTCCTTTCACATGGTCACATCCCCTTTTTAATCTGGGATTCCATGTCCCTTTGCCAGTCCAGCCTGTTTCTGTGGTGTCTGTTGCTGGTCTCCCTGAGCTTTCCTGTGGTTTGAGTGTTTTTTGTGTAGCTGAGTGTTAAGACCTGCAGGACTTTTGGAAGTGGCGTTGTTTGGGGGTTAGGCAATACACTGATTTAGTGTTAGTAGTTTGTCACAGACTGAGGTGATGGCTGCGTTCAAGTTGGATTTCCTCCCAGAGATGATGGTGGACCATTGCTCCTTGAATGCTAGCCCTGTGTAAGTATTTTGTCTTCGTGTCTAAGTTTATAACTAAAATGATAGTTGGAATTGCTGTCTCTGAAGCCTCTACTGTGTGATGAACTCTCCTTGAGGAGGGAAAAAAGAGAGATAGGAGAGCCTGCAGTTTGTTTTCTTGAAGAAATCCTAGTGGGCATTGACTGTGGCTTCTGGATGGGAGGAAAAGATGATCTGATAACTTTGGGGATGAGGGCTAAGGAGGAATAAAGCTGTTTGGGACTGTTTGTAGTAGCACCTGTAGGTGCTGATATTATAAAATCAGTGATTTAAATTGATTGTTGGGAGACCAGTTTCTCTTCTTCCCTCTTAGGGACTCCAGGCTAAACCTTTTAAATAGTAATGAAAGATTCCTTGAATACTGTTGAGGTCCTGTTAAGAGTTGCCCAGTTACAGGAGCCGTGCTATGCTCTTGGAGCTACCCATGGCATGGAAGGTAGGGCTGAAAATTGTTGTTGGAAGAGGGTAAATGATTTCCAGTTGTTCTCAACTGGAATGAAAAGAGATAGTTTACCTCTTTGTAAAAGGTACTGTTTGCCTTGGCTATTTGGAGAGATGCTGACCCTTTCTGAGTGGAAAGGTAGAGAGAAGTGAAAGGTTTTATGATGATTCCCTTCCCTTCTGGTAGGAAGCTTTGTTGTTTCTGAGGTTTGTTCATACAGTTATAAAATTGAGCTTTCTCTGGCATCAGTTTTTCTTTAGGCTCTGAACAGCAGCATATTGAGGGAAAAAATTAACTAAACATTACCTGGGTAGGACTTTTTTTAATTCTATTCAAGGGGGAGTATGATTGCAGATGGACCGTGAGAGGAACACTGTTTACTGTAATGTGCAATTAATAAGCCATTCAAAAACAATCTTGAAGAAAGCAGAGGTGAAGAGAGCTGACTACTCTGCAAGATGGCCACCTGTATTCTTCAACAAAGAGTTTGGGGGCAGCGGGAATCATTGTGTAGTTACTATTCCACTCCCCATGTCCTTTCTAGATTATGCAGGAGTTGGTCAGCAATTTTAACCTACTAATCACTATAGGTACAATAGGATGTCATTACAGTCAGTCTTCCACAGTGGTAGGTCCTGTGGTATACCAGGCTGTGACTACCAATAACGAGACCTCACATTGTACTTGACAAACGCTGAGGAGTCAATACAGAAAGCAATGTATCACTGTCAACTAGCTGGGTGGAGTATAACACAATTAATAGGCTGTAAACTGTTCATATGGCTAGATGTAATGCCTTGAAGCCTACTGAAGATTCCCATACTCAAAACTTCTGTGTTGTTGTAGTCAAAGAAGTGACGACTTTTCTGTTAACACCCTACCATTACTCAACTTGATTCAGTCTGTGACTAGCTAGATTGTCCATTCCCAACCTGTTCATGTACAACCTAAGCCAGTTTTTCTGCCAAATATTGTTGAAAGCTCCCTAGTTTCACAAAGAGGTTTTGCATTGTAAGCCTTTAATGAAACTTCTCATCCATTCAGTTGTATCTGTTTCGAGATGGATCTTCATCCTGAGAAACAGTTCCAGATAGTCACATTTAAAAACAATGACAAACATGTTATCCTCTGATTTCCAGTGATTCCTGATAGCTTCAGTAGTCTGTGGGTAGACTGAGTTTAGGTTCCTTCTGTAAAATTTTACATGGTTGAACTAGTGATATTTTTCAGTTATCTCAACCAGTTTATGTCCAGCGTCCCGGATGTTGATTACATTATAGGAACAAATGTTAAGAGAAGTTTTAAACAGCTATGTAGAGAGTGTTTGGTTTCCAAGTACACAGCTTGCCAGTGAATGTGAATGATGCTTCTGAATATTCTCTGGTATGCAGGACTGGGGATGTGCAAGAGTGTCTCTTTATATGTGTGTTTCAATTGTATACATTAATATATGTGTAGAAATATATATTTTTTAATGTTGCTGTGAGCATTCTTCTAGGTGGAATAGCATGTAGAATTAGTGGAAAGATACAAACTAGAAATTCCTTCTTGTTTTTTGTAGCTCAAAGAAAATGAATGGCACACTGGATCACCCAGACCAACCTGACCTAGATGCTATCAAGATGTTTGTGGGTCAGGTCCCACGGAGCTGGTGTGAGAAGGATCTAAGAGAACTTTTTGAACAGTATGGTGCTGTTTATGAAATAAACGTCTTGAGGGACAGGAGCCAAAACCCTCCACAAAGCAAAGGTGAGAACTTCTGTACTTCTCATGTGAGACTTGGGGTCTCAGCTGCCTTCACATAGTTACAATCTTAGCTGTTTGCATATCCAAACATCCCTGTGTATTGGAGCTCTGTGTGACCAGGCATGCATGCAAGCCCGTTCTTTACAGTCTTGAAGTATATGTGTCTGATTATACGTGGACTGTGATCCAGTCATTAGCTGAGCTGAGGAAAATCTTTATGTTTTTTTTTTTAAGCTCAGAAGTGATGAGGATGCTTGAGGAGTATGGATTATAATTGCAAAGCAGAATATCAAATTAATATTGTGTTGCTCCAGAGCATCATTGTGATGCTATGATATGATCAAAATATTGCTGGAAGTGTCACAGTTTCAGATTAAATATAAAATTGAGGTCTTAGTCATTTGTGTGCCTCAGATACTTGTGTACATCAAATCCTAACTAAATGTTGTACCTGGATTTGCAGTTCAGTTATATGCAATATCTTGTTTCCTGTGAAACTAGGTAAGTTTTTGGTACTGGCAAATAATTGTTAAGTTTCATCATGGAAGTAGCCAACGATTATTTAGCGGATATATCTAAATGTTTGTTTTAATGGTGTATTGGTGATGTTAGGTTAGTTCTGAATATATCCTATTTTATTACACTTAGAAATCTTTTTTTAAACAGTCAAAATCAGTAGTACCTACCTATTTCAATGCTTAACATCTTCTACTTGTCATGCATTTTTCATTGGAAGGGTGGAAGCAGGACTTGCAATTTCTGTACAGTAGGTCAAGATTCCTAGTGTTCTTTCTTCGCTAACATTTTGTTTCAATTGCAGGGTGCTGTTTTGTTACATTTTATACCCGAAAAGCTGCACTAGAAGCACAGAATGCTCTTCACAACATGAAGATCCTCCCAGGGGTAAGAGTAGAGCCATGCTTTTTTCTCAACTCTGTCTTGTTTTTCTGAGCTCTGACACCGCTGGAGTACAAATACATGTTATTTTGCCCTCAAATAATATTTTAAAAGATCTATTCAAAAGGACAGTGTCATGAGATTTGTATGATAACATCTTATGGGAATTCTGGAGCATTTGGCTGAATAATACGGTCATTAAGTGGGTGGGCATGGCTCCTATAATACTCTCTGAGGAGGAATGATGGCGTATCATTAGGAAAGCTTTTCTTTCTTCTAGAAATTTATGTATTGTCACATATGCACTTCCGTAGAGGCAATTTAGGCTACCATTTCTTTCTTCCACAATTCTCATGGGATGTATTTCATATAAAGCGAATGCATCTAGGATTAAATAATCTTTTTATGTTTCAGATGCACCATCCTATCCAGATGAAACCAGCTGACAGTGAAAAGAGTAATGGTAAGCTTTACTAAAGTCTGAGTTTGCTGGCATCATTTGTGCTAGTAGGAAACCTTGAGGATTTTCCTTTTGTTGAACAGCTTCTGATGAAGTGTTCTCAAATTGGAGACCTGATTTTTTTAAAGGGGGGAGGGGAAGGTGTGTTTTCAGTATAGTAGGTAGGGTAAGTGATGTTTCTAAAATTCCATGACTCAGTATCTCCCACTGCTGTTGCTTATGATAGAACCATGTTGTCAGTTAGGGAAACATCCAGTGAGTTGTTCTTTGTACTAAGGTGGTTTAAATCTTTGTTGGGGACGTTGACAGTGGGATTGAGTGCACCCTCAGCAAGTTTGTGGATAACACCAAGCTGAGTGCTGTGGATGATACCCTAGAGGGAAGGGATGCCATCCAGGGAGACCTTGGAGACTAGAGAGGTGGGCCCGTGCAAATCTCATGAAGTTCAACAAGGCCAGGTGCAAGGTCTGGCATCCTGGCTCAGGGCCATCCCAAACATGGATACAGGCTGAGCAGTGAGCGGATTGAGAGCCGCACTGTGGAGAAGGGACTTGGGGATACTGATGGATGAATAACTGAATATAAGCTAGCAAAGTGCACTTGCAGCCCAGAAAGCCAGTTGTATCATGGACTGCATTGAAAGAAGGGCTAATAGGTCGAAGGAGGTGGTTCTCCTACTCTGTGTTGCTCTCATGAGACTCCACCTGGAATACTGTGTTCAGCTGTGGGGCCTCCAGCATAAGAAAGACGTGGACCTGCTCAAGCAGGTCCAGAGGTGATCAGGGAGCTGGAGCACATCTGCTGAGAAGGTGACAGGCTGAGAGAGTAGAGGTTGTTCAGCCTGGAGAAGAGAAGGCTCTGGGGAGACCTTATAGCAGCCTTCCAGTACCTGAAGGGGGCTTACAGGAAGGATGGGGAGGGATTCTTTATCAGGGAGTGTAGTGATAGGATGAGGGGTAACAGTTTTAAACTGAAAGAGGGTAGATTTAGATTAGATGTAAGAAAGAAATTCTTTACTCTGAGGGTGGTGAGGCACTGGAACAGGTTGCCCAGAGAAGCTGTGGATGCCCCCTCCCTGGAAGCGTTCAAGGCCAGGCTGGATGGGGCTTTGAGCAACCTGGTCTAGTGGAAGGTGTCCCTGCCTATGGCAGGGGCGTTGGAACAAGATGATATTTACGGTCCTTTCCAACCCAAGCTATTATTTGATACTATGAAATCTAGAAATGCTTTTCAAGTGCTTGACCAATTTGAATCAAGGCGTGTTGCAGCTAGGGTGGGAGTCAAAACTTCTTTTAGTATACAAGGGAGTTTGAGAATTCACAGCAGTTCAGTAGAGAAGAATCTGTGAATATTTCTGTACATTGGCCATTTCAGATGGGTTAAGACATTTAGCATTCACCATTGGGTAAATGATCATTTATCCGTATATTTTCATGATGAGTTTATATACATATATATACATGCTCAAACCTGTATGCGTGTCTATATATATTGCAGCAAGATAGGCAAAGAAGGCATTTAGCATCTTGTAGCTTCAGCCTTTATAGGCTAAGCTGAGGTTTTTTTCATTCATTTGCCATAGTTAACATAAGATTAGTGTTGCATCATGGAGAAGATAATCCTGGTTTCAGAAAGCTTACATCTTAAGATAACTGAAAACAGAAGATGGGATATACGGGTAACATATACCAGCAGTAATTCCACCTGCAGGTTCCTCCATGTGTATACAGAATATGTTTCTTTGTAAATGTATCTAGAAAGGAATGATTCTTTTGAAGGAGGAGAACAGAACAGGTTCTCTAAAGCAGAATTGATCTTGCATTATACACACACATGAATATCCTGGGAAAATCATGGAAAGAGGAAAAAGTATTTAATGGAATTTTAGGGTGACAGTTATGAGGCTATTAGGAAAAAGTATTTGATGGAATTTTAGGGTGACAGTTCTGAGGCTATTATATGAGTTTTAGTAAAAGGTGTAGGTGAAAATATAAATAAGAAAGCGTCAGTTAAACAGTATTTTAACTTGCCATTAATAAAAGGGATTCTGGATCTCTTGAACTAAAATGGACTGCAAAAAGGATTTGAAAGCAGCTTGCTGCTCCAAAAGCTTGAAAGTGAACTGGATACACCATTAAGATTTAATAATCAAAGTCATGTCAGCTGGAATAGTTTGGAATTGTCCTCTTCAGCATCATAGAAGACTCAGCAAATAAGTTGATTTCCCCTCACCATGGCACTAAGTAGAAGACTTTCTCTCTTGAAGCTTCAGATTGTGCTACAGCCATCATCATATTATATTTTATATTGTGCTGAATCTTGTATTTGCCAACTGGTTTATATTTCCAAATGCTATTCTGCATAATTTGCTTCATCCTTTAAAAGCAAGTATTTCAGAGGTGATTAGCATCCTTGAATAAATAAAACGAGGTATAAAGTTGTGCTCTGGATTCAAATTTACTCCACTCCCTTAAGCAACCTTAAACTGACATCAGTAACCACTAACGTAAAAGGTAAGAGAAGTGTCTTTCTGGACTATTTATTTTAAAATAGTCTGCACACTGATAAGTACTCTTCAAATCTAATGTATCTAGTAGCATCAGCATTTAGAGGCAAGATACAGTAGCATACAGTGCATCATTCTGATTTAAGGTGTTATTTTCATGCTTTTGGTGGAGATCAGAATGGATGAAGCTGAAACAGAACTGAAACTGTTCTGTTTTAGCAACTGCTGTTGCCTTCACTATTGAGACACCATGAGGAAATAGGCAGATCTAAATTTAAGTGATTGGCGTGATAAAGAGACTAGAAAGAAGCTTTCTGCAGCTTACTTGCTTGTTTAGATAGTTAGGTATGTTGGTAGTCTAAAGACAGAAGAGACAGAGGAGAGAGGATGAAAATAGTCTAATAAAATACATACAAGTCTTCTCTTGACTCACCAGGAACTGATTGTAGAAGATACAGGGAAGTGCTGAATCTGATCTATTTTTTCCTTTTCTTACGTTCTTGCAGTTCACAGGCCTGCAAGGGAGAAACAGTCAGCAAAGTGTAAACATAAAACATCATAAAACAGGCATCCTTTAGGGACATTGAGGTATCTCGTATGCATCCTCTTAAATTGAAGAGATTCCGTTATCGGGAATCTGGTTTTGACAAGCTCATACCCTAAATACAAGGGATATAACTGCAGTTGGTGGAGAAGACTTGACAAATTAAGATGTAATAAGCACGTATTTGCTGGTAATACTCTTATCCTTTAATTTCTTAGCAGTAGAAGATAGGAAGTTGTTTATTGGAATGATATCCAAGAAGTGCAATGAAAATGATATCCGAGTGATGTTCTCCCCCTTTGGGCAGATTGAAGAATGCAGGATATTACGGGGCCCAGATGGCCTAAGCCGAGGTAAGCAGGGAGCTTTCTGATAGTACAGGGTTCTCCATTGGATGCTGCATTTTGCAACTCAAGGGAGCATTTCAGCTCTTTCTGTTATTTCCCCCACCCCGTAGGCATTTTAATTTCTTTATTCATCCCAGTAATTGTGGATGTAGTGAATGACTTAGTTCCTTTTTGTTCTTTCCCCAGGTTGCGCATTTGTGACTTTTACAACAAGAGCCATGGCACAAACAGCAATCAAAGCAATGCACCAAGCACAAACCATGGAGGTAAAACAAGTTAGTGGGTGTCAGAGGTGTAATTTGTCAGGCAGTCCCTATGGACTTTGGAGGACTAGAGAGAAGAGGGAAGGATAAGTGCAGTGTGTGTTTCTTTGCAAATACTACTCCTAGACCTTTGTGTTTGTTCTGCTCCTATTTTTAGAGCTCAGGCTAGAAACTTCATCTGCAAAGAAAATACCAAAATACAAAATAGAATTAAAAACAAATGAGATTTTGAACCTTTAATGAAATGTGCTGTTTGAATATATATATTTGTATGTATGCATTTAGTGGGAGGGGAATGCTTCCTATGACTGGGTCTTAATGCAATACTTTTGTGACTGCTAGGGATAGCACGTATGTATTTGTTTGAAAACCGTTTGCAGGGTTGCTCTTCTCCCATTGTGGTAAAATTTGCTGATACGCAGAAGGACAAAGAGCAGAAACGAATTGCTCAGCAACTCCAGCAACAGATGCAACAGATCAGTGCTGCCTCGGTATGGGGAAACCTGGCTGGTCTCAACACACTTGGACCCCAGTACTTAGCAGTGAGTTTCTGATTTGGGTTCTTTTAATCTCTTCAGGGATTACAGTGTCTGACTGTCTTGTAGTGTTTAATGTATGTATTTTTAGAGGGCTGCTGATGGATAAGAACAGGGTTCTTATTCCCATTTTGTGGATGAGGAGGCTGAAATGAAGTTACATGCAAACAGCTACTGAGGGTACATTTAAGTGAGGATTTCAACCCGAGTCACTGCAGCCTTAATGAGTGAAACTCTCCCCCCACCCCCCCGTGTTCTGTAGATTTGTGCTGGGAAGATTTTCTTCACATGTTATGGCCTCAGTGTTTACACATATAAATGCCCATTTCGTGTCTATCTGGTGATGTAGCTTTCGTATGCCTCTTCCATTTTTCCTTTTTCAGCCTGTATTTCTCTCATCCCCTTCCAGTGAAACCTAGAGCAGTACTTGGTGCTGTCCAGTTAGAAAAGGTGATCAGGTTGGAAGAGCCAAGCAACTGACAGTGCACAGGGAGGGGGGG
>Ga0065711_1037275_pt1 | contig 19987 bp, 13 predicted proteins | sample Hoacrofraction12_FD_59098 | JGI IMG/M metagenome (GOLD analysis project Ga0065711, IMG submission 59098) | Hoatzin crop microbial communities from Cojedes, Venezuela - Epithelial fraction 12 v2 (version 2) | ecosystem: Host-associated > Birds > Digestive system > Esophagus > Crop | place... | reverse complement strand
GCTTGTGCGGGTACCCGGGCCGTTTTAGCAACCAACCCAGCAAGAGGCTCCCTTCCCTCCCCGCGTTTCTCCCTGCAGAGACAACCTGTCGGTCGGCAGCGGCATGTCGCGACAGGGACCGCCCCCCCGCGGGCGGGCGGCCCCCGCCGGCGGCAGCGGGGAACAAAGCGGGGCCGGGCGGGAGGGCGAGGCGGGGGGGGCGGTGTGCTGCGATTTAATCCGCTGTCGTGATTGTCACGGCGTGTAGCTGCACGGCACAGCGGGCACGGCACGGCGGGGCGAAGCGGGCAGCTCGCCCCAAGTAATTCCAGACGCCGATTTCCCTCCCGTTACGAAAAGAGCCGGTGCTCAGGCAGAGCGTGCCGCTCCCCCGAAATCGGAGGCGAATTCTAGCACTGACGTCATCTGGTCGCCGATATATATTTTTTAATTAGGCGGCAGCGAAATGAAGAGTGATGTAGAGCGTTGTGAATACCACAATTAGCCATTGTGCTGCAGACAGCCGCCTAGAGATCTTCACACACACACACACACACACACACAAAAACTACCAAGAACCTGGGGAATTCAAGTAATCTTCCGATCCCTGTGCATGGCTGGAGCCTGTCAGACTCTGTGCGAGGGCTACTGACAAACACAAAGGAGCAACAATAACTGCACACCACTTACGGCACCGCTAGACTCGCTCATTCATCGCAGCATAACAATTTTAGATGGTCGCTGAAGAGAAGCATATGTTTCGGGCAGACATCAAAAGAACAACCAGGCGTTTAGAGAAGACAACTAAAACTCAGTTTTAAAGTTTCAGATCCAATCCTGGGTAAAGACCGAACAAAGAGTCAGAGAGCAGGAATTACGTTATTTAAACTGACACCACCTAAATCGGATCCTTTCTTCTGCAATCCCACATAAACACAGCGTGTTCATCACATCCAGCCAGCTTCATTACTATTTATATTACCGTACACTGGCTGCGTGCAGTCAATTCATAATTGTCCAGTTTTTCTAATTAATCACAAAAGATTTTTGTTTTGCCTACAGCTAGTTCTGGGGTGACTCACAATGGCAAGCCAAAGCTCATACATCAAACACAGACCCTCTCTGCTCCAGCCCGCTGCTGGGCTCCCCTCGGCTCAGGGGGCATGCGCGGCCCCGGGCGAGAGAGGAGCCCTGCGCTCTGTCCTCTACGGTGTGACTTGTTATTTTTATCTGATGCTCGCATTCTCAGCCCAAACCCAGCCCGGAGATTTCTGGCAAGATTTCTTAATTCAGAGCGTTTGATGCGTGCGTGTTCCCCCTCATACGCGTGCGCATGCTCCCCTCGCCTGCTCCAGCAAGCTGCTGGAGAGCTGTGCAGCTTCCCTCAAAGGAAGCGAGCTGGATCAATTATTGCGCAAACTTCTGCGCTATCAATATTTTCTTAATGAGCTCAACATACCCGGTGGATGCTAGCAGAGAGGCTGAGCCAGCTGGATCTCTCCAACTCTGGTGGCAACAAGGCTGGTTGGTGACATTTGAAGCAGGCCAGGTTGCTCGTGCCTCCTCCGCCCACACCACAAAGAGCAGCTACTCAGAGGAGTAAATCCCTTTGGCTCCAAGGCAGCTACTTGTGGAAGTCGCAGCTTGCCAACCTGAGCCAGAGGACAGTGATTTGACCTCTATTCTCGTGCTGCCAGAGGCTTAGGCATGAAGAAGCTATTCCATTAACAAAGAAATGGGGCAATTTTGCTGATAACAGCACGACTGCATGTTCTTTCATCACACACATTAAAAAAACAAAAAAGGCAATTTGTCTTTAAAAAAACTGTCAATATTTTTTTCCTTTCTATCATCGATGAAGTTCATAATACCAACAGTCAGCCCAGTTAAGATCAGTCGGATTCACATGAAGAGCACGAAGCAAAAGACTCACAGTACCTCTGAAGTGCACTCCAACTTAAGGCTACAAATGTTGTTAATTATGTGGAAGTTTTCTGGTAAGATGCATCTATAGATGTAATCTTCCTCGATCACATTCTGCCCACTGCTGGGTTTGCAAGGAGTCAGCACAGTGGCAGGAGAGGAGCATTTGATTAATAAACCCCGCACAGAACCTGTGCTCAACTTGGGCGTGTTGGAGTGAAAATGCTGTGAAGCCAAAGCTGGTTTCTGTACGAGGAAGCACGGCCGAGCAAATAGCTACGAAGAGCAAAATAGATAGGTTTTTAACAGCATGGGAGGAAAACAGTGTTTTCGTATCTGATGGCACAGAGGAAATGGTGTCTCTGACTTATTACAGGAGATCTGAAGTGGAGTTCTATGGGGAAAAAATGTTATGTTTGTAAAGGCTGAAAAAATACGTATTAGCAAAAATTAATGTTCTCATAAACTTCCATCAGGTAGATTATTTAGATGGCAGCAGACCCGTGTCTCTGTAGACTATGGAGTTTAAAAAAATTGGGGAGCAGAGGGGAGAGAGAATGCTCATTTTCTCAGGCCTCCTGGGGGATAAACTGTGATGTAAGATTTCTGAACGTACAGCCATACCTCTCAGTGCTGCCCAGCTGAAGACATCCCAGCCTCCTTGCTTGGGAGCTGAGAGCACCCTCAGTAATCTGCTGTCATTTTTAAAGTCAGCCAGGAGAACAGTACTCCACAGAAATTCCTGCAGGACCAGAGTAAGGTTTACACCTCTGCAGGTAAGATAACCTGTCAAAGAGCAGATTCAAAGGATAACCCACGAGAAATACTTTGTGGGATCAAGCCAAACTTTTATTCCCAGTGCCAAACCCTAGATTTCCTCTGCAGTGTCTGCTGCTTCGCGTGAACATGCACAGGGACCGCATGTGACAAGAACACGTCCGTCAGCCCACCACAGGGCCTCTCAGATGTTCTGCTCTGATTCCAGGAGCCACCGCAAGCCCTGAGAGTGGGCTTCGCTCTCCCCTTTCCCACCCACCATCCCATGAGTTAACGATAGCAGTCTCCCCTCCTCACTCTCAGCCCCTCGCTGGGACCCACCTTCGCCGTGGTGTGTTGGCCACCATCATAGGTGACACCAGCAGCCCCACCTGGGGCTGCAGAAACCCCAGTGACAGCAAGGCTGTAGATCCTGTGCTCCCTCCTGGCTCTTTTCCATTGCAGGAAGCCAGATCCAAAGCTCATTGAGCCCAGGGGAGTATTATTCAATCAGCTTCGGCAAGCAGGCGAGGCTCCCGTAGTCTGTTGCCACCTCGCTGCAAACACTGTAATTTTGCTGGGACAAGCTGCTTATTAGCCAGTCGCAAGCTTAATAATAACCATGGGCTGTGATTCCTCCTAAGGAACTGAGGACCTGAAGTAAGTATTATTAATATCAAGAATATTGTGCTAACACAGGAAAAATAGCGGTATTAATAATAATGTTATCTTAATCGTAGTGTAAATATAAGGTAAGTAGTGTACCTGGCTTCTGGAGTGCGAAGCCAAATGATGATTTCCTCTCAGGGCAGTGATAAACAACTCAGTCATACTGAGTTTACAGTTTTAGTAACAATTGGCTTGAAGGGGAAAAAAAATACATAAAGCGCAGTCACAGGTTAACTGCATTATAATTACAGGGTGTAATTTCAGCCCCTGCTCCTGGAATGGAAGGCACAGTTTTTATCTGATCAGCTTCCACGTGTAATTCCCTACTAGGTTTAGGGCTAAGGATTGCTGTGCTGGTTTTAAAAATGACTAAGCAGACAGAGAGAGGTTGCAACCTGCCCCGGGTCACAGCGAGCTGGCACCAGGCTCAGGAGTGGGACCTCCGGCCATGGGCACTTGGGCACTGGAGCACAAAGTGGTGGCGGTGGCTGCACAGCTGCCAACGTGTGCAGGTCCCCGTGATGCCTAGGTAGGGCTTAGGAGCTAAGCCTGGTGGTGAAGCCCAGGCTGCTCTGGGAGTGCCCAGGCTCTGCGGGTATGGTGGCCCCGACCAGCAGCTGGGACAGGGTGTCTCCAGACAAGTTAGGAAATCCTGATGCCTGGTCACCTTCCCAAAACACTCTGCCTAATTCCTCCCAAAACCAGCAAATAATTGGTCACGCCACATGGTTGAAAAAGAGACCTCCGAAAACGCTTGCTTATGAGTAGCTGCAACAGGCAAAATGGAAAGCTGAGAGCAGCATCAGGGACCGGTGTGACTTCAGTGATGTCTTCGGGGGAAAGGGCAGAAACCCATCCACTGTTTTTGTTGCTCCTTGAATGTTCACACACTTGCCTATTTTCACTGGAAAGCCAACTGTGAAACCAAGCTCCAGAAAGGGGAGGAGGGGTGGACATTGTTTGAGTTTTTCAGCTCATCAGCCCCTCCCCGATAGAAATCTGTTCAGCTTCCACAAAGGGAGGAAGGGTTAGCTCTTTTGCCTTTTCTATTTTCAACTATGTCAGCCCACACATTTTGATTAGGACAAGTCAGGCCCCTTTTGACATGTTATCACGTGCAGGGACACCCAGAAGCAGCGGATGGCTTTTCCTACTGTGCTTTCTACAAAGTCGCAGCTGACTTACCCGGCTTCTCATGGCCTGCTGTATGTAACAGGAGATACCAAGCCCAGGCAACTGAAATATCTGATCATGCTCCAATTTTGTGAGCTTGTCCCGTGAGCTAACTCAAGGCATTGAGCAAGAAAGCCAAACGTTTTCTCGTTACACAACTACTGCTTCTGTATCTCCTTGGGGAAAGCAGGAACTTTACAAAGGTGTGCAGTACCACTCCTCTCCCGTCAAACCTAAAAACCTCTGTGTCAACGAGGTTCCTCTGTCCCTCGTCACTGGCACCTCACAGACTGCCAGGCATGTTGGAATAACTCTCAGCTTCACTTTCCAAGGGGCTGAAAGGCACGAGCCACTCCCTAATGAGCAGAAATGTGGGTCCCACGTTGCTCACTGTGTGATACTGGAAACACAAGAAAGGTTGAGGGAAGAAGGGGAGCCCAAAATGGCAGAGGTGTCTGTTGGCCTTATGGGGCAGGGTTATCATTATTAAAGCAAAAGCAACATCTCTGTCGTAAATGAACTGCACTGCAGACAGAAAGCTTACTTGGGAACCACAGTAACTGCTTCCCAGTGGCATTTCATCAGTTGCAGCGTTAAGCTGTTCCCTCTCAGCCTTCGCAACTTGGCTCAGCACCCTCCTTCTGGATGCCCTGGGTCCCTTCTCGCTTGGCCAAGGCAGGTCCAGACCCAGAGGAACTATTCTGGAAGCATCAAAATGTCCTGCTTGTTGCATGTTTTGCGATTGCTCTGTTGGGCTTGTGTGGCCGGGTTTTGGTAGTGGGGGGGGCTACAGGGGTGGCTTCTGTAAGGAGCTGCTAGAAGCTTCCCCCATGTCTGACAGAGCCGACGCCAGCCAGCTCCAAGACAGACTCGACGCTGGCCAAGGCCGAGCCCATCAGCAACGGTGGTAGCGCCTCTGGGATAACTCATTTAAGAAGGAGGAAAAAACCTGCTGCACAACAGCAACTGCAGCTGGAGAGAGGAGTGAGAATATGCAAGAGAAACAGCCCTGCAGACACCAAGGTCAGTGCAGAAGGAGAGGGAGGAGGTGCCCCAAGTGCCAGAGCAGAGATTCCCCTGCAGCCCGTGGAGAAGACCATGGTGAGTCAGGCTGTGCTTCTGCAGCCCATGGAGGTCCATGGCAGAGCAGATACCCACCTGCAGCCCGGGGACGACCCCACGCCGGAGCAGGTGGGTGCCCGACGGATGCTGTAACCCTGTGGAGAGCCCACACTGGAGCAGGCTCCTGGCAGGACCTGTGGCCTCATGAAGAGAGGAGCCCACGCCGGAGCAGGTTTGCTGGCAGGGCTTGTGACCCCGTGGGGGACCCACACTGGAGCAGCCTGTTCCTGAAGGACTGCACCCCGTGGGAGGCACCCACACTGGGGCAGGGGCAGAGTGTGAGGAGTCCTCCCCATGACGAGAACGGAGCAGCAGAGATAACGTCTGATGAACTGCTGGCCACCCCCACTCCCCGTCCCTCCGCGTCGCTTGGGGCGAGGAGGTGGAGAAATTCAGAAGTGAAGTTAAGCCCAGGAAAAAACAAGGGGTGGGGGGAAGGTGTTTTAAGATTCGTTTTTATTTTCTCATTACCCTACTCTGACTTGATTTGCAATAAATTTCCGCAAGTCGAGTCTGTTCTGCCCACGACAGTAATTGCCGAGTACTCTCCCTGTTGTTATCTCGACCCACTAGCTTTTCGCTCTGTTTTTCTCTCCTCTGCCCGGTTGAGGAGGGGAGTGATAGAGTGGCTTTGGTGGGCACCTGGCATCCAGCCAGGGTCAATCCACCACAATTTCAGTGAAGGAAGATGTTTCCCCAAGAGGCACAAAAGCAACTCTTCACAGCCAGGCTTGCTCTGGTGATGGACAGCCCAATGGGAGAGGGAGCAGGGGCAGGAGTGGGGCACAAGCAGCAGCAGGAGAGACCCCATGGCTCAACAGAGCTGCCCTCCTGGAAGGGGGAACAAAGCACAGAGTCTGCACAAGCACCTTCTTGTAACAATTTGGGAATTCAGCCCCTCGCAAAAGGCACTCGGGCAGCGGTGGAGCCCACTCCACCATCAGGCTGCCGGAACCGTGGGTTTCCTCTTCTTTCAGTAAAAACCTTTCACAGAAACCCAGGTAGTATAGGCAGCAGGGGAGGTGGCTGGAAGTGGCTTTCTGTCGCTCGTGTATTAATGGAGTGGTAAGACAAATGTAACATCTTGACATGCCAAATGTTTTTGCCTGCTGGTGCGAAGCTGGCTGCTCTTCAACAGGGCTCGACTTGCGCAGGGATGCCTGATGCACTGTGCTCCTGCCCCCTTGGCCCCTCCCTAGTTAGCCGTCCAGTTCCCCAACAGATTATTTAAGATTCAGCATTTTAGTAAGACCCTTGGTCACACCTGGAGCGTATTTATATTGCCGAACACAAATAATTTCAAATAGATGGGCTGATTTGGGAAAAAGCTGGGAAGAACTTCAAACAGACTCCAAAATACCAGTATCAAACTGTGGGACAGGGAAGCCACATTCCCCAGGATGCTCGAGAACAGACCGAGACTGATGTGCTGCCCAAAGAGAGATGATTTCAGTCCTAGATGCACCCTGTGAAGGACAGGGCGTAATTCTGGTTGACCCTTACATCACTCACAGCACATGAAGGAGACTCCTTGCCACACTCGGTGTCCTTCCATGGAGAGTAGGCCCTACACTGTGATTTTTTTTTTATTTTTTATTTTTCCAGGCTAAAGAGGATATATTTTATCATAATGGTTTCAAATCCAATGTGTACAGGACAACACAAATAGGGTATTACAAGTTGAAGAACTGTACCTCAGGCACCATTTTATTAGAACTAGTGTTTACATCAAAAAATACATCCTAAGTACTTCATATTAAGCTTGGACAAATCATTTGCCTGAGGATTAGGGTGTTGTGCCATTGAAACGTAATCCTTCTGTTGTTTTTTTTTTTTTTTAACTGCCAAAGCAAACACGGTAAAATCAGTAACTTTCAAAAAAAAACAGAAGGGTGAAAACCTTAGCCTCAATTTGACAGGTTAAATAAAACAAAGGAAAAATTACAAAGGTGGGTTTGCAGGCAAGCATCTGAACAGCAGGTCAGATTTTCCCCGGTGTAGATCAGAAAAACTCTGTGGGGAAAGAAAACAGCAGAACGGTGGGTTTCACTGTACCCTCACAGGGGGTGAGGGAGGAGGAGGGGACTGGTCTTTGGCTGCTCCCAGCAACATGCAGCCAACCCTAGCATGTGGGCATTTGTGCTGAGCGGAAATTTGGGGATAGAAGCTGTGGGCAGAGCAGGCTGTGTCCCGTGAGGCGATGTCCCGTGCCCCAGTGCAGCCTAGGCAGTGTGCCATGCCCCAGGAGAAGGGCAGGATGGCACGAGGGAAAGCCTCGCTCTTCAGGGAAGGGGGGTGGCCTCCAGTCCAAAAAATGGAGGAGCAGGTGTTAAGGCATGACTCGCAGATGTGTAACACTGGCTGTGAGGAGTGGCAGGCGGCAAGGGCCTGGCCCAGCCAAAATTTGCGGTGCTACTTGAATTGGAACCAGGCTCATCCCCACTGGCTTTGCAAATGCAAGATGTGCCTCACATACACCCCCCATCCCTTTCCACTAGCCAGGAAAGCATATTTCTCCCCATGTCTTACACACCCATGGTATTTGCTTTTACCTTCATGCACTGCTTGGGCCCCTTCTAATGAAAGGCACCCCCAAAGGATGAGTCCTCGGGCACACAGGACACCCATGGTAGGAGCTGCCACCACGCACTGGAAGGCAAAGCTTGACATCAAGGTGATCTCGAAACACCTTCCTTCTCCACACATGGATTTAAGCTCAAGTCAGAGGCAATTGGACTATTATAGAGACGCAATCCCTGAACTAAAACCCATAGTAACCCCGTGGAGACTGTTCTCAACAGTAGCCCTATGGCAATGGCCATGGAGGGTACAGTTCCATCACAGTTAAGAAAATATAAAGCACAGTCCAGATATCAATGTCTGGTGGTATGGAGAGTGAGGACTGGGACTCTGGCTCCAGTGAAGAGAGAGAGACATCTTCCCTGGGCTTCTGCAGGACCAGCCTTTCACCTGGGTGGTTTCTCTCACCTCCAGCAACGTGTGGGTTCTCACATGGTCACCATCATCTTGGGCACCTCTTCCCTGCTGCCTCTGCCTTCCCTCCTTCCAAAGCCAAGTCTTGCTTCCCCTGCGGGTGCCCTCCATCCACCCCCACGCTCTTTCCCTGTCTGGGCACCCCCAGATGTTGCTACCAAGCTGCTGGTTGATTGAAGCTTCAGGAATCAAGAGGGAGCAAGGGGGGCAGCAACTCTCTATCCCTGCCTCTGCTACTCCTTTACCAAGCAGGCTCAGGCTATTCAGTCCTCCAGTTTCTCTAGAGAATCAAGAAGGTGGAATAGGTGCAATGATGTCAGAAATCAACATCTTGTTTTGGGTACAAGTGCACTAACAATGACTTTTGTTGATAATTCCAGAAGAATCTGTATTTGGGAAACTTAGCACCCAATACCTTTCAGGAGGATGGGATAATAAGAGGTGAACTGGGTTGTGCAGCCACCAGTTAATGCCAGTACCAGCGCACAACGCACCGGTCACTGGGCTGCATGACTACAGCTACAGCGAAGACCTGCTCAGAGGACACTGAGCCCAGTGAAACTCCACTTCACTACTAAAGGGATCTGCACTGCACAGTGGTCAGCAACAATGATGTGGATTGCTCACAGAATATGCCTTGGGAGATACTGATACTTGGTACTTAAGCATATCTAGGTTTCTGCAAGACTTTTTACAGCCAGAATTCTCCAGCAAATTACTTTTGTATGCTTTGGTTTTATAGATGTGTGTCTGTGTCTATTCATTTATCTGTTTCTGTACAGTACTGCATCTTCGGGAGTGACACACTGAATAGATCTAGATCTTGACAGAGATGTAGATACAGGTATAGATAGAAGACACATCTATGAAGAGGTTACCCAGTACTGTGACAAGTGATGTCATGCGTGCACAACCAGAATCCATGAGGCTAACTCCACAGTCAAACAGGTAACTCCCAGGTTTAAAGCTAAGGACAACTTTAAATGTTTCTGCATAAAGAATTCAGTCAATTCACTGACTGAAACACCTCCATCGCTTCGGAAACAGAGTCACTGAAGACAACAAGGAAAAAAAATGTAAAGACTTGCACTCTTGCATCATCGGGAAGAAAACCAGGATTATATCTATGAAAGTACCTAGCAATTTGCTAACATACTCCCATACATGCATGCATACGCACCAAATGTATTACTTGTTTTACTGTATTTAAAAAAAAAAAAAGAGTTGATGTTCTTCTACCAGCTGTGAATTACAGGCATTGCTAACTAAACACGGCAGCAGCAGCTCTTTGCCTGCTGAACTTTGTGGCTGCTGAGACATTTCACAGCCCTCAGGCCAGGTGTGAGAGTCACAGAGGAGGCTCACACCCCGCAATCCACCCACCCTCTCACCAGCCTCGTGGGCAGCCTGTGCCTTGCTGTAGGTGGGCTGGATGCTCAAAGTCATGTTTGCTGCAGAGTGCCCACTGCCACATACCGCATTCCCATGCTTCTGTCTAGGACTTCTGGATTCACCAGATTTTGTGCAGGGACACAAAGCTGCCAGTTTCACTGAAAACCCAAAAAGCTCCACTCATGCAGTGCTTCCATGGGGCATCGAGATACCCAAGCATTTGCAAGTCTTGTGGCTGTGATCATGCTTGCAGGGTGTCCATCAACCCATCTGCTTTGAGGGGGATCCAGGAGATGCAGCATAGATGCTGCCAGCCCCTATCTACAAACAAAAATTCATTGTTGAGTGTCAGGGAGTAAAAGCACTGCAGCAGTGGCAAGTACCACGGTTTTCTTGCAAACAGCACAGTTAATACTTTCAAAACCAAATTTCAGGCTCAAAATTACACTCTGACTTGGAGAATCATTCTGTCAAGACAGAGCTGCTGTGTGCAGCTCAGCATTTTGTTAAACCAAGCCACGTACTGAGAGGTGTCTTGATATTTCCTCTCCTTATGGGCCCGTTCTAGAAAGCTCTGGCTCCCGAAACAGCAGAGGAGAAGGGGAGCATCGACTCGCTGAAGCAGGGCTCATACTAATTGGCTCTCCCAGTAGGTCCCATCCTGTCTGCTGTCTCGGCGTAGTACCTCTGAACAAGGCACTGCTTTAAGAGTCCTGCTTTGACGAGGTTCCAAGTAGCGCTGGTGGCTGCTGCTAACTTTGCTTTAAGCAGAAATTTCAGAGAGATCGCACATGGGTGAGCAGGTTCAAAAAAAAAAAAACAACAAACACAGGAGGCAGAACCTGAAAAATTAGGAAATTGTAAGCAAATAGGGAACACAGGCTGGAGTACTGCACACAAAGCGCAATAAACATATGGAATAAATTAGGGGAGTAGGCAATGGAAGCAAAGCATGTAAATGAGTTCCGCAGACACCTAGGTTTGTTGCTGGAGGAGGGGATGGGGGAGGAGGATGGAAAGGCAGGAAGGTGGAATTAAAAGGGTCTTTTCCTGTTCCCATGGGCTTTTCTTGTGGTTCTTATACTCTCCGTATGCTTAGCTATTACTGAGACCCCAGATCAATAAGCATGAGGTATTTGCGGGTACCATATGAACAAGCATACCTAGGCACACAGTTTCTCTTGGTTTACGTCAAACACCCAGCCCACCTTCAAAGAACAGTATCAGGGTCTTTGTCGCAAATTAAAATACAAGTGTCTTAATTTCCCTGAAAGCTTGAACTCTCAATTTTACTTGAGAGGACAGGGGAGAGTACTGAGATATCCAGAAAAAGAGAAAGCAGAAGAGAAAGAAATTCACAAAAGCATGTTCTGACTTGAAAGCGCAAAACACAGTATGCCTATTCATGGGAGGGAAGCAACAGATTTTATAATATTAAAAATAGCTTGGTCACAAGCTGGAGCTGCCAGAGGTAATGTTATAGCACTGGTTTTACTGGCACTTTGATGTCTTACCCAGAACTTAACACTACATTATTCACTAAGAGGTTTGTTCCCACTGCGGGACACACAAACATCGCCGCTATGAGCACGAACAGGAGAGCCACGTAAACCCTGCCAAGAGAATAGCCCCTTGTGCACGTATACTCTTTACGATAATGCTGCAGAGTTCACTTTCGGGGCTTTTTTTGTTTTTCCCCTTGAGCCCCGCTGGGTTCTCTTGTGGCCATGGGGTCATAGCCATGGCCAGGCTTGGCTCCCAGCCCCGGGCTCCTGCTCCGGGACCAAGGGGACATCTTGCTGTCAGCGCGGAAGAGCGGAGGCGAGACAGAGCTGCCTGCTGCAGCAGAGGAGACGCTAAATATAGGCAGGCTTTCTCCTGGGTTGTGCAGGCATTTTAATTTATCCTGGTGCTAATAAAGCGTTTACTGTAGCCCAGGCAGCAGACGGGGCTCGGGGACAGCAGTGGCGGCTGCCGCAGAGAGAAAGAGCCAGCCCAGGCTGTGTAAATTCAAGGTTTCATGTGCTCTGCAAGAAGTGTTGTTTGAGCGACATAGAGAGGTAGGAGACCATCACAGACAACCCAATCCATGGCTCGCACAAGGAGGCTGAGGCTGCCAAACGCCACGCCAGCCCTCAGCAAAGGGAGCAGCGCTGGCATGGACTGCCGAGGCTGGACCAAGGCCTTCCGCAGCGCAGGTCGCCAGCACTGCACACGCGTAGCGCTAGCCTCCCGGGCGGTACCTGTTCTGTGCATATTCTTACTTTCTTTTGCTACTAGGTAAATTTGGGATAAAACACAGGAGATTCTACAATCCCGTTTGAATTGCGTCTTTAAAAAGCAAACTGTGCAAAAGAAAGACCCACCACCATCATTTAGGCACTGCAAATTCACTCATCAAGGAGGAATTAAATCTGAATGGGAATCCTCTATTCTCAACTTCTGCATTTGCAATATCCTTATATTTAACTGCCTCATGTCTTGAGCAGGTTTAACAAACCAGGACAAGCAGTGAGATTATAACTGTAGTCTACCTCCTGATCCCAGCAGTACAAGCACACAAGACTGGCACGTTGGTGGGATTCAGTTAAAGCAAATTTTATTCACGATTCCATCCACGGATACAAATCCTTCTTTGCACCCAATAATCTGAAAAAAACCAATTACAAGGCACTTGTAGTTTGCTTCCTGAAAATTCACACCCTAGTGCAAACTTCTATTTCATATCTTCCTTTTATTTGGCACTCCTGTACCATGCTTCTTTCCCCCAGCACACTGGAAATCCTACACCACTCTGCAGGGGGGAGCAAAGTGGTTTACACCAGAGTTGGAAAGGCAAGAGGCTTGCATGTCTTTCCAGCTCTATGTGGGGTGGGATGTTTGGCCTTGAACAACTCATTTCGTGATTCGATGCCTCAATTCCCCTCGCGCTACAGGACTAACGGTGCTGTCCTACAAGCCTGCAATGGAGGTGCCGTGCACTGTATGTATGCAGCACTCATATGGCTTTCACTGCTGCTGGAACTGCTCTACCGACCAGCGAAACGGCAAAAGCTCCCGCTTCCTCCATTCGGGGCTGCTCCACACCCCAGATCCCAGACAGCTTGATCCCAGTGACTTCTCCCGCTAACGAGAACTGCCCAAAAGGAGGCTGATTTAGGGGTAAGCCCTCTGAGTGGGGTCTGCAGGCCATACATTTCCCAGGGAAATTGCTTCTATCTTAGTAAGCCCTGGCACTGGTGAAGTTTATCAGCTCTCCCATCTAAGATGCATTATTACAATGGGAGGAAGACGAGGAGTAGGATGGTTAGCTGTGGTTGGGGTTAATCAAGTACCTCGATGGACACTTTACCACCTAAAACCTCTGCCCAATCACTACACAAAACACCTAGCTAGAGGATCTTTTTCTAGGAGAGGATAGGACATGTGTGCCTTCTGCTGCCTCAGAAGTAAATAATCATGGAAAACTCCATCCTTTTTTCCTTGTCTTCATTTTATACAATATCCTGTCCTGTGCTTAACAGTGGATAAAATAACGCCCAATCTTAACAGGATTCCTGTTGAAAAATGAACAGATTGATTAAAACACCAAGTAACAGCGGAAAGAAAAATTGCTTTTTTAGAATAAAAACTCCTTCCTACCTCGGTGACCACTTCGTGATAATTGGCAGAGGAGTCACTTCTGGATTTCATCATACTGTTACTAACACATCACTATATCTCCAGGTATCGACACTGTTGCAGAAGGTACAGGTGGATGCAACAGTAGCGCTACTTTTACAGTCCAGGGACCCACGAAAATCATTAAATTCAAAGCCTGCCAATCTCCTAGCCTCAAGATGTCAAAAGTCCTAAGGCCAGGGACATCAGAATGTAATCCTAGACCAACATGGAGAGACATAGATGGACGCATTTGAAAGGGGACAGATATTTGTACCGCCCACTCTACAATGAGTTCTAGGTAACACCATAAAGTAGCTAAGTCTCCTGGTGGGGAGACCCCCCCTGGCATCAGTGGGGCCATCTAGCTAATTCCCTGGGAGACACACTGGGAAGGAAACAGGAGCAATCAGGGAGCTTGGCCACCTCACACCCCCCAAGTCACGGCCTCTGGCGCCGGGGTGCTGGCAATGGGCCCCCGTGCCCCGGCAGCACGGGGGCTCCAGACACACGGCTCAGGAACAGTTCTCTCCCTCCAAGCAGGGCTGCGAGGGGCACGTAAGCATCGCAAGCCACCGCTCTCCCCTGGCTTGCAGAGCCTCTCCTTGCCTAGCTGGCTTATCTGACTCACTTGGAATGAAATTTGGAGAAGTACTGATCGTGCCCTCACTTGCCTGGGAGGCATTGCTGAACCATCATCGGGAATGGCCTGATTGCTCTGAACAGGGGGAAGCACATTTTGAAGAGGCCTAGGCAGGGATGCCAAGACATATCACACTGCTCAGCTATGTTCAGAGTCCATTTGCGGAAGTTCACAGGAGACACTTGGGGACAGGACGAAGGGCAACGGTTGTGGGGCCACAGGTCTGTTCATCACTCAGAGGATCCTACGGAAAAGGCTGCCAGGATGCATTCTGCCAGCAAGATTCATGCTGAATACCAGAGACTGGGTCTGGGGAAGGTCACTGAGTTTAGGGACAAGCAACCCCTTTGAGGAGCAGCCAGAGAAATGTGACACAGCCACGGAAGATATGCAGCAGTAGAGGCATGCAACCATTCCCACCCTGGACACTGCCAGGGCGACAGCAAGGAGAGAATCTGAAGTGACAGTACTGCTTTCTCACTCAACAGGGTGAATCCAGGACAGAGGCACAGCTTAAAATGTGACTTCACCATTACTTTGGGTTCAAAACTTGGCGTTATTTATAAGCAGGGTTGTGGGGTTTGCTTCCTTTCCTTGAGAAATTTTCCTTCTCGTGAGTTTTATCAGTAAAACCAGAAGCGAAGGATCTGTTGGTAAGGATACGGGGATGACACGACGCCTCAGCAGCTTGACCTCCTTGTCCAGCTCTCAGAGTGTCGAGGGTTGGGAGTGGCTTTCCTAAAGTGAGGAGTCCCCTCGAACTCAAGGGGTGCAAACTGTCCCACGTATTGTCATCTGCAGGATCCAGCTCTCCATCTGGCATTATTAGATGCTCCCCTGACAAATGTAAGCTTGAACAGCGTAGATGCAAAGTACCCTTTTTGTCTTTATTTTCTAACTTATACTTAGAAACTGGCCAGCGAGTATTTTTGGTAAAATTTTCAGCTGCTTCCAAGTCGGTTAGGCTGATCTTAAGATAAGGGCACAGACACACAGGGATCAGATTTTTAAAGCACTGAACTACCTGAAAGTGCAGAGAGACACCTAGCTGCTTCCCGTCGCTCTCAGTGCAGAACTGGGCACAGACTAGCGAATTCAACCCCGGTACCTCTCTACTGGGAAAATGGGAAGAATAAACTGTACAGTATAGAAGGGACACAGTGCCTTTCGTTTCTCTGAAGTGCCAACAGCTTGCAAGCCGTGTTTTGCAGCTTAATCCACACCAGCCAGCCATGTGTGCTGGGGACAATCATAGTACAGGAGCCTGTGGGAATCAGCTATAATCCATTATATTCCTCAAACAGACAACAAAAGCATGGTACTTGCGTAGGGTGTTATGACCCCATCTCCTCCTACCTATTCCCCACGCTCCCAGTCTCCCCGCCGCCATCACCTCCGTGCCCATTCCAGCACACCTACCAAGCTGTCAAGCAGGCCAAGAGGTAAATGAGCAGCCTCACTAAAAATGTGCCCATGCAGAACATGCCACGAGTGTTCACATTACCAAAAGTGAAATGTTGACAAGTTTGGGCCCTAAATATGTCAGCATGTATTCTTATGGTTTAACTAATCATTGTGTGTAATGCTGGTTAAGAAAATTTGCACTTCCTAGTGAATAATGTATAAACCAAGACTCACATGAGAGCAAATTTTTACAACAAAGAACAGCAAGACCCTTCAAAATTATACTGGCAGTGGAACTGCAACCGACATGGAAATTAGACACAATGTTAATCAGATATGAGCAAAATGAACCAGAATATTACTTGAGTAGCCTTGGAAAGATGGTCAAGCTCCTTCCAGTTCTCATTTACCGTTTCCTTTAAGCTGATGATCACGATAATTTTATTATTAGATTCAAATTCCTCCTTTTTTTTTTACCTCAGAAGTCCAACTGGCTTTACGATAGAGTAGTTACTTAAGTCACTCTCTCAAGGAATTAGTTGTGTACAAAGCTGCTGCTGCACCGAGTCACTTTTATTTTCAAATCTATTTGCCCTTTGTTATTTTTAATGTACTTATCCTGATGAGAACTTTCCCCACACTGCCACACCGTGCCTCACGCAAAGGGGACTAGGAAACACACCTCAGCTGTTCCAGAATTGGTGTTCTGGGCTGCAAGCTTCACTTAAAGGCTGTCTCGAGGAGACAGGCAGGGCACTGTGAGCACCCTCACAGCTTCCCACTCAGCTCCCAAATCCCTTGGGCACCCTAGCACAAAGAAAGCCCTCACAGGGTTGGGGGGGATGCTTGAAGCCCTGTCTGAAGCAGGGCTTCTCCCCTTGCTAGACCTGATAGGGTATCTTCCATCAGCGTGACGCAGGAGCCTGCATGCCCTGGAGGGATGCTGAGCCGCGTCCATTCCAGGGAGTGTGTGGGGATCACCCTTGCGATGCCAAATACCGGGCTTCAGCTCTCCCGGGGGCACTACCCAAAAATTACTGCGGCATTAAGAACACGAACCTACACCTGCAAGCAGGGGCGTCTGTCCCTCCCTCTGTCCCGCCCTCTGTCCCCAGTCCTGCCAGCACTCCCTGCGAAGGGCATGGGGATCGCCCTGCAGGTGTTCGCTGAAAGCAGCACATAAATGTTTCAAACGCCACTGCATAGGTGTCACTCCAAAGCCATAAAGAAAACAGAAGGTGCAGAGCCCCTGCTCAAGCTCTCAAATACCAGATATCCTTCTCCCCCCCTTTACGATTGTACAGGCTGAGGAGTGATGTTAGCTGAAACCTCCTTTTGACAGCTTTTCCTCAAAAACTCAGCATAAAACCAGCCTCAGAAGTGTTAGTGATGTTGCCTGGAGAAGACCTCTTGGATTTACAGGCGGTCATTAATACTTAACCTTTAGCTGCAGTGAGGGGTTAGTAGCAGTCACCGTGTTGGTAAACGATAATTGCACTGCATATACAGCCCTGAGCTGAGCACCCTGCAACTATGGGGGAAGGTTTCCTGGGCCTTTTGCAAAGGCCCTCAGTTTAGGAAGGTCTCACCAGGCAAGCTGGAAAGACCCTTCTTCTCCCTGCGAGACAGACTCTAAGGCCAGGGCGGCCTGGGAAGCTGAAGCCTCGGAGGACAAGACACATACAGCATCTAAGAAAGAAGGATCCATCAGGCCACCTGTGTCCTGCTGGTAGCAAGAGTCGAGGATGCACTCTGCTATGCCTTTATGCACTGAAGCATATATTCATTGCCTTGAGGCACTCTGAGTTGGTCCCTCAGACCAGTTGAGGGAGGATAAATGGGACATCGAGCTCGGATGTAATTTGCTGCCTGTGACTGCCAAGGCATGAGAGAAGCACTGCTCCCCTCTCTCTCTGTTTCAACTTCCACCCCAGTTATGTCCCTTTTCTGGGGTGGGAGTACCAGCCGTAGTCTTCTTGATTGCTTTGGCTGAAGAAACCTCTTCCTATCGCTTGCCACGCTGGTGGGTGGGAGTACCTTGGGTGAAGCCTGAGATGCCTGCAGGCACCAAGAAAGTCTCCTGCAAAGATGGAAAAGGGTCTATGGAGAGCAGTGACACTGGTGACTCTTCACAGAAGACCTGTCTTCTTGACACCTGGCCAAGGCTGGCTCCTCTGGAAATAAAATAAACAAGCATTAAAAGACAGCTTGCCTACTGTCAAACACCAGTGATATCAGCCAAACACCAATACCAGCAAAACACCATTATGCATATTTATATGGAGCCAAATCACAAAGTCCTGAAGTGATTCATGAGTCATGGCTGCAAGGGCTTCATCTGACCCCTCTCTCACCGCAGGCTGTCGTGCTTTTTACCACATTACCTCTATACTGAGCCAAATCACTCAGATTAAACTCAGTCACACCTTCGGTGTGGACATCCACTCCTCTGCCAAAACACAGGGAGGAACGGGACTGGACGGGCTGCCGCCCTCGGTAGCTTATTCAAGTGGTTAATCTCCTGTATGTGCCTTATCTCGCATTCGAATTTGTCTGGCTCCAGCTTCTGGCCTCCGGTTTTGGAGAAGGTTCCTTCTGTGCCAGGGATTTTCTCCCCGGGGAGGTATTGACATGCAGGGCACTTGTTGCTCACCGCAGGCTCCCCCTCTCAGCTCCGAAGGCAGAAGCTGAGCCACCACCCGACACTAAGTAAACACACCAGCTCCGTTCGAATGCAAGGGTTGTCCAAGTGACCTCCGAAAAAAATAAAAACATAACAAAAGAAGAAAAAGAAAAGGCTTGCGGGGCTGTGCCATATTTGTTTCAGTCCCACTCTGCTGTCTGGGCGAAGGGGAAAGGAAAGGACAAGGGCCCCTCAGCACTCTTCTCCCAGCCCTTCCAGCCCTGGCCGGGCACACATCCGTCCCATCCTCGCCCCTGTGCTGGCTTTTGGCTCCCCTGGAGCTGAAGAGCGAATAAGACCCCTCAGATCTGGCCTCTAAGCTGATAATTGCAGCCCCTTCACTGGCACAAGGCGGCTCTCATGCCATTTTGACCCAAAATACGTCTTCTTTCTGTATATTTTTAATTAGACTCAAGAATGCAGAAAAACCAGCGTGAGATCCTTTCATTCCCCTTTTGTTTAATATCTGTTATTATGACATTAAGTGTTGGGTTTTGTTGTAGTGGAGGGTTCAAAATCCCCTCCGTCCTGCTGCTGTAGCCACGGGTTCATGTACATTAAAGTGGTCATTTTCGGATTAGCTCGTGCTTTCCCTTTGATGCATAAGAAACGCTGAGGCAGTTGGTTGGAGAAGGCATTTCACCTCTTTTGTTGCCCTTCCTCGTCACCAACGGCAGGGCGAGGACGAAAGCCCCCCCGGCTCTCTTAAATCAGAAAGGAATTTCCAAAGGGTTTAAGGCTTTAGTTGCCACTTCTGCCTGGGGTTGCCTGGCAAAAAATGGAGCGGGTTGGTTTTCAAAGGAGCCAGCAGGCAACGGGGAGCCTCGTATTTGTTGCTGCGGCTGTCGGCGGCGTCGCTCGTGTGCCGGTTCCCTGGGAATTCAGGGGTCCCGAGAGCAGAACCGGGGCCATGCAGCGGCACGGCTCACAACTTCTCTGGGATAACGCACATTTTAGTGCTTGGAATCGGCATTTTGGGACAAAGTCGTCTCTTTTTTTTATTTCTTTTTTCTCTTCCTTTTTTGTGTTTTTTCTTTCCTTTTCTTTTTGATTTGGCAGTTAGCAGGAATCAGAACGAAGGTTCGATTGAAGAAATGCTAGATTTCACGTACGCCTCACATTACACCCACAGCCCTAGGACTTCTTTCCATCTACATCAGACCTACACTCCGCACAGTTATTTCGGCGGGATGTCTGATATTTTCTTCCGAGGAGAGAGCATTTTCCAGCCTCGAGCCCTTCCCACCTTAACCATTAGTATCATCACAACTCACCCTTAGGGTTCCCGATTAAAATAAAATGGAGTCAACTGGGAAAAAAAATAGGGAAAAAATGGTTAATTGGGGGGGAAAAAAAAATAAATACACACGCACAACTTTTCCACCACCCTAGAGATCATCCCAAATATTCGTGTGAAAGTCATGCAAACCGGGGTGGGGTGGGAAGGGGGGTAGAAGGTCCGGGAGGGGGAGAGGGTGTTTATGTCATCAGCTCTCGGTGGCGGAACAATGCGCCCCAACGTGAAGTCACAGCCGCGGGGCGCGTGAAGCCGCGGCTTCTCCAGGTGACGGGTGCTGCAGCAATTCGGG
>Ga0065711_1005523_pt1 | contig 19987 bp, 18 predicted proteins | sample Hoacrofraction12_FD_59098 | JGI IMG/M metagenome (GOLD analysis project Ga0065711, IMG submission 59098) | Hoatzin crop microbial communities from Cojedes, Venezuela - Epithelial fraction 12 v2 (version 2) | ecosystem: Host-associated > Birds > Digestive system > Esophagus > Crop | place... | reverse complement strand
GGTCGGTGCCTCGGGCGGGCCTCGCCGTCCCCAGCGCCCCGGAGAGCGCCTGGGCGGGCCGGGGATGCGGAGAGGGACCCACCGCCCGCAGCCTGCGGGGACGGAGCGGGGCCGAGGGGCGGGTGAGCAGGCGCCCCAGCCGCCGGGCCGAACCGCGGCCCAGCCCGCTCGCTGCATCTCGGGTGTCCGGGTTTTTAATTAGATCCGCCGAGAAAAGTCCCCTTCGTCAGCGCCGCCGCTCCGCTGTCGCCGGGTGCGGCTGCGGGTGGGCCCGTGCCTGGAACAGCGGGAAGCGAGACCTGGGGCAGCGCCGAGGCCATGGCGCGGCAGACGCGGCCAGGAGCTGCGGTGTCGGGGCAGACAGAGGCCACCCGGCGCCGGGAGCACGCCCACAGAAACGCACGTAAAACCCCGCGCCGCTCAGGGGCTGCTCACCGTACTGCCTCCCGCACCCCGGGGCCAACGCGGCCGTGTCCCAGAGACCCGTTTGCGAAGCGGCAGCAGCCCCCCGCAGGCCACCCGCTCTGCGCTGCCCTCGTTAACCGCCCCGCAGAGCCACCGCTGAACCAGGCTCTGCGCAGCGAGCCGGAGCGCCCAGCCAGCGAGCGCTCTGCAGGTGGCCGGGCCAGCGCGCTGCGGTCCTCCGAGAGGCACAGCAAAGTCCCAGAGGGGAGCTGAACGTACATCAGCCTCCTCCTCCTCCTGCCCGGCTGCGTCACCCCGGCACGCAGCCGAGGAGCTTCGCCTTCGCTTGCAGCACAGCGTTGTGCCTCAGCTGCTGCCTGACCCCCTCCCTGCTGGGCACTGCAGCCAACAGCCTGCGTGCTCCGCTCAGTGCCAGGCAGCCCGGGAGGAGGACGTCTGCCGCACGGCGCACGCCTCCGAGAGCAGGAGGGGTGTTCTGGGCGCAAAGCACGGCACGCCAGCTGAAGGCACTGGGGAAAGCCGCCTGCAGATCTGTCCCAGCACGAAGGGGGCCTGCGCAGCCCGTGATGGACAGGCATGCACTTGGAAATGAGAAAAAACTTCAGTCGCCCCTACAGCTCTTTCTTGTTAGGACAGGAGAGGCTGGAAAGGCTTCAGAGGAAAATGCAGTGTTAGACCAGTGCCACAAGTCGCTGACCCCAAGCAGTAAGCAATCTCCGTGACCTCAGTGGGACAAGTTTGCCAAGCCCTGACCCAGTGCCCAGTTCGAGTCCCCCGGGCGCTGGGAAAGGTTACACACAGACCCAGAGCCGCCCTTCTCAAAGCGTAGGACCCACTCTGGCAAGCAGGTCTGGGGCGGCCGATGTGCTCGGTGAGAAAACAGCTGTGCCTAAGAGATCAGCTTTCTGAGAACACAGCGCTGCTGCTCAGTAATCCTCATCATCGCTGTCACTTGCAGCCCTGTCAGAAGAGTTCAGCGGCTTAGATGTCTTGTGCGACACAGAGGTAAGGACTCACCCAGGTCACATATATATATTTTATGCTTAATGGTTTTACCCCTGAACAAAGATATGACTCCACATTGCTTTTCGTATTTTCCACTTTGAGTTCAATGAAGATTTCGTGAAGCTGTTCCAGCAATCTCTGCGCACGCTCCCCTCCGTTGGTCTGCCTACCCTTCTGGCCTACAGACCCGAATCGTCACGAGAAAACATCCAGATCGAGGCGAGTCAGCCATGGGTGTTCCCCACCGTGCGGATTTTTGTGCTTGTTTTAATTCCTGCAGTTCCCATCCAGGAATAGTAAAAATAATGCCCTTTGCCAAGCCAGTGCAGGTGTTCCTTTATGAAAGGGGTTTTCTTTCGTGAGGCTGTTGCAACGATGCTTGTTGTGCACACCGATACAGCAAGAGGCTGTGCAGCTCCTCTCCCCGCTGCTACAGCCTGTGTTGAGAATTTCCTAGCAAAAGATTTTGCCCTTTGAGTAAAACAGAGCTACAAAATTTATATAAATACTAGGTGTACAGTCAAAGAACACAAGTGGGGCATAGAGCTCCCCATAACCCTTGGCAGAGTAAAATCATCAGAGAGTTAATCCTAGACAGGAGGTGGGGAGCAAGGGAATTTCCAGGAGCCACGCTCCAGAGAAGCCAAGAATGTCAGGTTAGTATGTTCAGAAAAGGATTTGGGTGAAAGTGCCGAAGGGCAGCGCAGCGGATGACGCGTGAGCGCAGCGGCCCGGAGCCGGTACCCTTGGCCCCGTGCTGCTGCAGCTGGGGGGCTGCTGCTGTCTCTCCGGGCAGCGCTGAGCTTGGCGCGTGGCCCTCGGGAGTGGAGGCCTTACGCACGGCCTTCGGCAGCGTGCTCCTGGCAGCTGCCTCTTCTGTAACTCGGTTTCACAACGCGTTTTCAAAAAAATGGGCATTTCTTTCAGAGTATCTAGTGTCCATCCTCAAAATACACCCTGCAGCAGCCCTGACCTGCATCGGTCGGTTATGCTCACCTCTTCTGTCAGCAGATCTGCTGGTGGTTCCTCACGGAATTCCCCATGGATTTGCTTGTGATCAGCCACACAAGTCTGGGAGCTTTTTCTCTCCACTGCCCTAAGCAACATATTTGAAAGCATTAATGCCTCAGAGCACTCAACTACAGCGTTCCGCACACTCTGAAGCCTTCCCTTGCTAGGAGCAGGTCTCACAAATACTACAGTCATTCCATTGAGGGTTTTATTTATTTGTTTACTACAGATGAGCTTTTCTTCTTGGTTGGTTTCCTGAACCTGATGTTTTGAGTTAAATGGTTCCAAGACACCGCAGACACAGATCTGTTTTAACTGCTCTTCCACGCTTTACAGCACTGCGTTTTGAGCAGAGCCCTCTTTCCTCACAACAAAATGAGGATTTGCGTGCTGGTGCCGTATTTCCGTCCTCCCCGTGTTCTCTCTCCCCACCTCTGCTTCAGAGAGAGGAGGCCCCCGCGCCGAGGTGCGAGCACTGCGGCAGGCTGCTGAAGCCCTTCCCGCCCTTCGAAGACGTTTGCCCACCGTCACAGGACTGGGAATCAGTAAGCTGGGGGGGAGGATCAGCAGAGGTTTGCTGTGGAAAGGCCCGCGCTCATGGCACCGCTCTTCTGCCTTTCAGAAATTCTGCTGCGAGCATAACCGAGACCTCTACGAGTTCATCGTGAACGAGAGGAAGACCCGTGAAGGCGCTGGGAGCGTTCCCATTGCTGCTGGCCCCCGTGAATCCCACGGCACCGAAGCTGAGAGGCCGCTGTCGAAGCAGAGAGCGTACCAGAGGTACCGTGCAAAGGCTACCGGGAGAACTGGGGACCGGGGCTGCCTAAGAACAACGGGCAACTCCGCAGGCAAAAGCAGCGTTAAGAAAATGAAACTGCAGCAGGAGGGAATGAAAGAAGAAAAAAATTTGCTTTGGGCAGCGCAAGTCCATATTCCGCCTGGCCCCTCTTGCTTTTCTCTCAGCAGGCTGTACTCGAAGGCGGCGAGGTGCGTGCTGCTCAGGAAAGCATTAATTCTGCTGCCGACAGACGTAGTATCTAGAGGCAGAGCCAAAAGCCTAACTGCAGCTGTGGGAGGGATAATGGCTGGGTCTAGCTTTTACCTTGGGTGCTGAAACCAAGCTGGAATTTGTATGTCTTATTCTGCTGCATGAACTGTGGCACGCATTCGGATTCCGATTCCCAGAGACTCTGCAAGTTTGCCTTCTGCTGGGCTGTTTAGCGGGAGGCCCAAAGCTTACGCAGGTATCTAAGCCTATGGCACAGGCTTAAGGAAATGTACATGGGCATACCTGGAACAAACCGTTAGTTTCCCTGAAGATCCTTTGCCGTCTGATGATGCGGGTACAGAGCATAAACCAAAGCCATTGTCAGACACTGTCAAATTTATAGGAAGCCAGATAAGAGAAGCAGTGAAAACATTGTTGGAGGTTAACTGTTTCCTTGATCCTGTGGGCAGCTCTCCTTCTCTTTTACACAAAATTTTGATACAAAATCCCCTACAGTGTTTAGCTCTGGTGTCAGTAGAGCTGGTGCCATTGCCATCGCAGAGTCTGTTTACTGAAATCTCTGTATGGGAGCAACACCTTTTGGCTGAGATATTATTATTTTGGTGATGTTCTGTTGCCTCTAACTGTTACTTTCAATTATGCAAGTGGAGAGAAAAACAAGTTCAGCACCTTGTGTTCCTATGGCAAGGATACCCAGTACTTCCAGCTTTCAGAACAGGATATATGAAATATGTATCAGGAACGCTTCGTTTTCCAGGCAGCGGGAGAGACAAATGGCCAGACAGTCAGCTCTCCTGGCAGCGGAGCCGACGAGCATAGCGGAAAGTGAGTTTGCATTTCCTTATGCATTTGTTTGTCTGCTTATTACGACGAGTCCAATGGAACTGCTTGTCTCTAACACTCTCTAACTGAACGGGATTTATACAGCGACGTGTTAGTTCATTGTCAAGTGTGCAATCCCATTAAATTAGACACTGCCATATTAAACCATCCCTCACAGGACAAAGCAAAAGCAGTTACATTCCCACTGCACAGAGAGGATCTCCTTGCTGTGACTCTCAGTGTTCATAGCCGAGCGTTTCAGCTGAGATGCACAGAAAGCGACCTTAGAGAATAGCACGCTGGCAAAGCCAAGCCCCTGGAAGGTAGGAGCTGCCGTAGGAACAGAATTAGGGTGATTAGCGTTTTGCCTAATCAGGTGAATGCTCCACCAACTCCTAGCCCAGGCTGTGGACAACTGCGCAGCCCTTTGGATCTGGATATAAAACCAAAGGCATTTTGACTAAGAACAGACGAAGCAGGTTTACAAAACGGGCATGTTGTCACAGAGGATGGCAGGGCACTGAGGCCTCTGCAGCACCAAGGCTTTCAGATCCTCAGTCCTCCAGAGCACGGAGCCATGAAGGCTTTCCAAAACAAGTCACTCTTTACTCACACAGATGTATGTATATACATAATTGAAAAAAACACCTCTTTTTTCAGAGTCCTTTTCTCTGAAATAGCTGAACACTTTGGACTGCCCTTATTAGACAGAAAACACTCCCAAGACAGGATGGAGCATTTCAGCCAGAAACTCTCCCTCCCCTCGGTGACAGCCTCCCTGCGGAGGTGCCAGCAGCCCGCCGTCGGCGCGGCCGGCCCTGCCCGATGCGCACTGACCCTCCCTTTGCTCTCCAGGTTCACACCAAGCCGCCACCATCTCCTACCAGCTTTCCCGGGAGCCTCCGTCGCCGCGGGGCCGGACGCTGGTGCCTGGCGCGGGAGCAGCGGGGCCCCAGGAGGAGCCTGTCTCCTGCACCGTCGCCTGCTGCGACTTTGCCCCAGCGGGCAGCAAGGCAAGGGGCTGCTGCCCGACGGCGAGGGGCTGTGCCGCGGCCGTGTCCACGCACCGGGACGGCGGGGGCCTGGCACTGGCCTGCCCTAAACGGCGGCTGGTGCTCCCAGCCATTTTATTGTTTCTTTTCCAATCTTAGGCAGTGAAGAATGAATTGCTGGAAAAATACTACAAACATGGAGGGAAATTCCTTACCATGCTTCCAGATGGAACAGCACAGTTATTGTATCCTTTACGGGGCTCTTTTGCCTGCATTAGTCCAGGGTTGTAACTGTAATTTTAAGCGTGTCCTACTCTGCTTTATCGCCGAATAACCTGGTCCACCACTCACACTCGCTTCCACATTCTGAAAAAAAGCAGTAGCAAAACCACTTATGTAGCTCTTGGTCTGAAGTTTTCCAGATCAGCCAGCAGCTTTGACGAAGGACGGGCACTTGTGTCTTTAATGCCCAGCTTAAGAAACGCGCTAGCCCAGTGTTCAGACCCCTCCGAGCTCTGGCCACCCGGGTGGGCACCGAGAGCGATCAGCCCTGTCCTTCCGCGGGGACAAACCGGCACACTGCCCCCCGGCACCGGCACAGGGCCGATGTCTCCGTCCTGCACACGGGGGTACGTATGAGGTGCACAGACAAACTGAAATCACCAGTGTAACTAAGAAATAAAAACGTGGCAGTTTCACCCACGGACCCCACAGCTTTCAGGCTGCCTCTGCCATTACTTAAGCCGTAACATTTTAATTCACCCACATTATTTTCCCTTACTGTGGCTGACTTCTTTCTGACCTGGGGGTGTACGAAAGCATACCTGAGCTCTGCCAGCACAGCAGACGGGCTTGAGTCGACTCCAGGCTGCCTTTGTCCCAGGGATGCTGCCGGTCACGGCAGTGGCGAACGGCCAAGTGCCACAAACGCATGCGCTCGCAGCAGCCAGTCTTGCTGGAGGGAAGCCCCAGCGAGATGCAGAATAACTGCTGTTTGGGTATGTGGGTACATTCGAGTCCGGTTTCCAGGGCAAGAGCCTTTTTCCCCCAGCTGTTTGATTTTTTTCCTCTGGCAGAATAACACCTGCCCCCGTTTTCTCTGCTGTCATCCAAGTTGAGCGTTTGATCACTTCCCTTTGCTAGGCTCCTACTTTCAATCATAAGCATTGGCCAAGAATGTGTCTTTAAAGTAAACCTGCTGAGCGGCTCTGCCTGGGTTATTGGTTAGCAAACAACAAAAACGTATTCCGTATCTCTAGGCGCTCTTTTGTCAGCGTACACAGAATACTTCAGCGCAGGAGAAAAGCAGTGGCAGCGTCCCACGGAACACTGGCAGCACACCACCATTCCACCTTGAACAGGGTGAACTGGGTAACACGTCGATTTGTGTACTCCAAAGCAGGGCTCTGAAATATTCAGTATGTAATGACAGACTGACCAAAGAAAGGCACTATGAACACCTTATCTGACGACAGCTATCCGTCTGGAAATCTGGCAGTCATTGTCGTGCGAGAGAAGAACCAGCTTGCTTGCATCGTACAGGAGGACAAGCCGCACCACGCCGAAACACAAGCAGTGTTTATGTCCGGCGGCAGAAGTACCTGCTATTACCCCAGCGGAGCCGTGTGGTACGTTCAAGCTGTCAGAGCAGCTTCGCTCTCCACTGCACACTTTAAATTTCAAAGGTCCCAACGGGTATTTTTAATAGCGTTCAGAAATTAAAAGACAAATACAGCAGCTCGTGGGCCTTGCGTCAGGTGCTTCCCAGAGGAGCAAGGCTACCCCCGCTGTGTCTTGGGGTGCGGGGGTCAGGCCCCAAACTAGCTGTGCCTCAGTCCCGTCCCTCTGGGGAACGAGGTGCGTCGGCTGAGGGAGCTGCAGCATTGAGAGCTCTGCTTTTCCTCTCTTCTAGGATAAGCATGAGTATTCAGGGAGGGCAGTACTTGGACCAAGCAGGCAGCAGGGTGAGAAGGTGGATGTGGCCGAGCAGCGTCACGTCGCCAGGACCCCACGTCCCGCTAAGACCCATCTTCATCTCCCTGAACCGGCACGTGGGGGTCAGGATCCTGGGCCAGGACAAGATCACCGTTTCCTTCCTTGCCATGGGGCAACAAGCAAAATTCAACGTGGGGACCAAAGTGCAGGTATTTCTCCAGCGCACAGGCAGCTGCAGGCGAAGCTGCTCCCGGCAGCGGGCGCAGGGCAGCCAGGGAAGCTCCCGCCCGCGGGGAAGCGCACTCATCCCACGGTGGGTGCTGCCCCGTGGTCCTGCCCCCCCCAGCAGCACACAGCGGAGGTGTAGCCATGCTCAGTCACACGCAGACCGGGCTCACCAGCCCCAGCAGCCCCAGCTCCCTGCATGGGGCTGCAGAACACGGGAAGCACTCGGCCAGGCTCCCAGTGTCCCTGGCTGCGTCCCTGAGGGTCCCCTGGCTCTGCCCCAGGGAAGAGAGCCGTGACCCATGTGGGCAGGGCACATGTCAGCTCCCTTCGTCCACGGGCTCCTGCCATGGGGACAGGTTTGTCTGCCAGGCACAGACCAAAGCCCTGAAGCCCCGTCCCACGCTGCCTCGGCTCTGCTGACACCGCTCACCTCCACTCCCCAGGTCAGCGACGTCGGCCGGCTGCCTCCCCCAGCCCGGCTGGGCGAAGACGAGCTCCTGCTGCTTGCCTTCAGGGTGAGGATTCTGCGGCTCTTCCACAGACTCCGTGGATGCTTAAACTATCCTTCTAATGAGCAATGGGACAAAATTCAGCCTCCCGCTTACCTTATCACACAGACTTTAAAGATCCTACAGCTCTGCGCAACTTCTGACATAAGCGATGAGCTGCGCAGTTTGGTCAGGCCGATAGTAAATGCTCCAGACTGACCAGCGTGCGTGCGGTGTGAAGGCAGCGCCAGCGCGAGACGCTCCCCGGCGCCCGCACGCACTCAGCGAGGTGTCGCCGGCGGCCCTGCCGTGCTGCGCCATGCAGCAAAGGGCAGCCCGCAGCAGTCCCACCCGACATGGCCTCGCTGCTGGGAGCGGGGCAGGCAGTACCAGACCACGTTTTCCCGCAGCCCACACTGAAGTGTGTCTTGGCCACGGAAGCATGAAGAGGGGCTTTGCTTAGGGCAAAGTAGATCCGTGCTTGACGTCAGCGCATTGCTCCTGAGCTGTCTCCTGGCAGAAACCAGCCCAGCCGACCAGTCCTTTCAGCCCGTGGCTGCGGCACAGGGATAAAAGCAAACAGAGCACAGCTGAGTCACGGCACCGCTCTGCACAGCCAGCGCTGCTGCCAGGGGCAGGGCACCAGCGGGGTACGCAGGCGGCCCTGGTGCCAGTGCTGGCTGGCAGCTCGGCACGCTGCAGGGACAAGACACAGCGGTTGCCCCCGCAGAGGGACAAAGCCCACAGGTTGTCCAGAGCAGTCAAAAGTCACAGTCCTGGCGACGTCCGTGCGGATGCTGGGGGCAGAAGGCTGTAAGCGGGGACAGCAGAGAGCATGGACAAGCCGCAGCCTCTGGCAGGATATAGTGGGAAGGCTCTGCTGCACCAGGCGCCCTGCGGTTCCCTCCGGCCACGGGCGGAAGTGGTGGGGCACAGACCCCTCATGAACGGGGGGGCCTCGGGCCGGCCCCTGCCCCAGCTCCCAACAGCTTGGACATGCAGGATCAGGGGCTTCACCTTGGCCCTTCGTGCTGCATCTGAGCAGCTCTGCGAGGTGGCTCCGGACGTCTTTGCTGCACAGGGCACAGACGAGGGGGTTGATGAAGGAGTTGGTCTGCCCCGGCAGCTATCAGGCATCCTTGCGCGGGCTTGGCCAGGCTGCAGGCGGCCTGCACGGTGCTGCCCACCACGCAGGGCCCCGGGAGAGGCAGACGCCGAGGAGGACGATGAGCACGGTCCGCAGTCCCTTGAAGTGGTGCTGGTGGGCACAGAGCTGCGAGTGCTGCCCGCGGGTGATGCTGCCCACCAAGACGCGCAGGCACCAGGGCAGCTTTGGGAAACAGTGCCCAGACGGGCAGTCAGCGAGGACAGGAGTGCAGGCGGTCACTCTCCTCCCAGCGAGCCAGCACCATCCCCTCCCAGCATGGCGCCGGCAGCCGAGGCACCGGCTTACTTGGGATGCCGACAGCCCAGCATCTGACACGGGGACCCCTTGCAGCCTCCAGACCCCGCGCGCAGAGGGGAGCACGTGGGGAAGGGGAATGGCGAAGGACGCGCCTCCAGGGCCTGGGGCAGCATCTTGGCAGTCGGTCTGCGAAGACCATGGGAAATCAGGGCACACTGGGGAGCAAAGCGATGTGGGGAGGGTCCCCCACTGTCCCACCCTTTACCAGCTCCTCCTGGCCACAGGTCAGCAAACACATACAAAATGAGCTCCTACTCTATCCAGCTGTAACCGCAACACTTAACAGGAAGTTGCATAGTAAACAACCCCCCCAAAATTAAATCCAATTTATGTCAAGTTAGGCTCTGGATAAACACACTATATTCATTAAGTTCCCGTTTATTACCAATTTGGAATTTAAGTCTCCCAGTGCCAGACAGACTACTTGCAAGTTCTTGCTAACGAGCGGCACGATGGCTCTGCTAATGGCACTGCAAACAGCAGCCACCGCCGGAGAAGCCCCTGTCCCCAGGAGAGGGGTGGAGTGGGGACAGCTCCCGCTCGCTCGCCCAGGCCTCATCGCAGGGGAATCGGTGGGCTGCAAGGACAGAAAGTGGGCACTAACAGAGCGATGGAGGTCCAGAGCCACGCCAAGCTGCAACGCAGGCCACTGGGCAGAATCACACGACAAAACTACCGGAGGTGGTGGGGCATCAGCAGGCGCTGGCTGCCCCTCGCCCCTCTGTGCCCCAGGGACGTCGGAGCCTTCCCCGAGCCACAGCGAAGGATGGTCCCCCTGCGCCGCAAGGCCCGAGGCAGAGCAGCAGCCCGTTGCCGCACGCCCGACTCCCGTGAAACACAGACCGGCGCCAGCTCGGGCGCAGTGGCATGGGTCAAAACCTTCAGTTAGATTCAAAATCTTCTAGACTCTCGTGGTTTAGAAATATGAAGATCAAACCTGGGGGGTTGGTTCTAACCTGTTGTGCCACTGTAATGCCAGTTTTTAGCAGGGTTAGGTCTGACTGACGCCAGCGAGAGCACACCTGAGCACAGATCTCTGCTGCAAACAGCTCAGTGTGACGACCCATTTTTTCTGCACTCGCAGTGGGAAATGCGAGACCCATTTTTTGCCCCTCCCTAGTCCGCACCCAGCTCACAGCAACTCCATCAGACCTGTATCCCCTACCCCTGTGCCGTGCCAAGCCAAGATCAACAAGCTTGACTCTGCCCTTCTGATTTATTATTTGATATCGGTTTTGCACATGGGTGAAATCAATCGGCTTGTTTAGATAAATGGGCCATTACACCTTCACTTTAAAGTTAAAAAGTGGCATTCTGCACTTTGAGAGAGCAAAAAGCTGCCACTTCAACGCCAGGACAACACGTGGGTACCGGGGCTTCCAGCGATGCTGGTGGTCGCACCCTTCTCCACACCAGACAGACGCATTCAGTAAGACGATTCGGAGAAGCCCGTCCAGGATTGCTGAACACGCAGAAACCCCCATGCTGAGTATTTCTGGAGGCTGGGAGGTGAGAGGGGAATGGGAAGCACCGATTACCAACTAGAACAAGTTCTGCGGGTTAGAGCACCACAAATACTGAGTCCTCAGCTGGTGTCTGGCAACTGGCAGGCAGGTATCACTGCCTTTAATGACTGTCAAGGCTCTTCATTCCCACTTACTGTTCAATTTTTCCATTTGGAAGTGCTCTATGAACAGCAGCCATGGGGCTTGGTCCAGCCCATCAAAACCAGCCTGCCACGTGCACTGGCCAGCCCCGAGCAATGGCAGACACGACCAGACCGCTGCCCACCCTGCGCCTCCCAAGGGAGACGCTTCTGGCGCACCGAAGGGACGCGAGCACAGGTTCCAGTGCAGCAACATACAACCCTGCTCAGGTGGAAGGGAAGGAACACCACAGGCAGCAAGCAGACTGTAGGCAAATGCCACCACGGTGGTCACACAAACAGCTCACAGCCCATCTCAGCCTAGCAACGCCTCTGTGCATCTATCTGTTCTCTGTCTCGTCTGTGTGAAGCATGCAATTATGAGAAACTAAAACTCTATCCATACTAGGAAACCTTGGTTAACCTATTTCAGCAGAGAAGGCGCGAGTTATCTGCAGAGCTGATTTCCCCACAGTCAAAGCAGCCTGGAGGCCACGGGGTGTTCAACGGCTGTGAGGAGCAGCACCTTTGTAACAAGCAGCAGGACAGAGCCGCTGTTACCTGGAACATTTCTCACACTGTCCCTAAAGCTCCAGGGAAGGTGAAAGGCCATTCTTACAAAACCTGACGGCTGCCTTCGGCACAGCTCTGCAGATTCCCTTCTCGTCTGACTCACTGCCCCGACAGAGAAAACCTCCCTCCCTCACCGCCACATCCAGAGACAATTTTTGTTAAGAAAGATCCAGAAAGCACTTTACCTTGTCTCACGAGGGGTTTGAAACGCTGAAGCTCGGAGCAGGGCCAAAAAGCAGAGTGGGAGGCAGGTGGTGCCCAGCACCGAGCCCCCCACACCAGCGCCCACGCTGTGGCTGCTCGGCCACGCAGCCTGGAGCATGCAGTGCTCTGGAGACACAGGGCACGGAGACCCTGCAGAGGGGAGCCCGCAGCCTGCAGCTCGCCCCCCACCCGGGGAGCCCCCCGCCGAGCACGGCCTTGGGGGCCTCACCCCAGCCCTGCCAGGTGCCCCGGCACGGCAGCACCCCAACTCACGTCGCAGCGGGATCTGGCAGGGCACCAGGGAACAGACAAAACTCTGTGTGCTCCGCCCAGAACACGGAGGTCGTTAGGGGCTGAGACAAGACAAAGACAACATTACCAACTCTGGAAAGTAGGCTTTTTATGCACTTTTTCAATTGCAATTCTAGAAACATCCATCAGTGACTCAAACAAGGTACTTCAGACAGTACATGAGGACTCTTTATTTCAATTAACTTTCTTGACACCTGTTTAGGACAGTAGAAAGGCCCAGCTCTTCACCTCTCCAGAATGGTCAAGGAAAAACCTCCCGAGCTGGCCAGCGCAATTTAAAAAGCAGCTGATCTCAACTTTTACTGAAGTCACAAAAGTGATGTAACTACTCTGCATATAATTTTGTTTACATAATTTAGTATATAACGCACTGTTCGACTCTGCCATATATTTGGAAAAATATACAAACCTGCTTTAACCACATTAGAGATGTTTGATAGACAGCTGTCAATTACTTAACAGTTTAGGACAATACCAGACACTCCTATAACTTCATTTTAAACTACAAAAAGAACATAAATTCATATAAAATACAACAGATTAAACAAACTTTTTTTCCCCAAGGAAAAAAATCAGGCATCAACTCAATCTGCCATTGCGTGAGACATGAATATAAAATAAGTTACTATTAGTAATGCCTGCATTGTCGAGCTATGAACTGGTCGAATGAAATCTTAAAAAAACTATACAGTATTATTGCACTCCATGACTGTGCAGTATCTGGGAACACGCCAGCACTGAAAGAGGTCTTTTATTAAGCTTTTTTTCAGGAGGCACAACGCGGCTGCGAGAGAAGCATCCAGTCTGTACTAACAGCGTGCTGTCTTCAGTACAGGCCTTCATGGGTCGGAGCCACGCTGCCTTTGGAAATCGCCACTTAATGCCTGGAAACGGAGACACAAGCGTTACAGTCGGCAACCACTCCTGCATTAAACGAGCAAGACATCTCCACCAGGCCAAAACACAAAGCTGAGGCATTTTATGTACCCTCAGGAGAACAGCAGGTTCTTGGGCTTCCGATTATAAAACCTGAATTACAAGCACTGTCCCTTGGCAGGCCCCAACTCATGGCAAGAGAGCACTATCACTGTCTTATTCTGGGTGACAAAGGCACCATCAGAATGACACTACGTTATCTGAATTCAAGTAAGGAGACATTAAAACACAAAGCCACCAAGCCTCACTATCACACTCTCCTAACCTGCAGTGTTGTTCCCCACTGGATGGAGATACAACCGAATGGGGATTTGTGCTGTTGTTTTTTTCTAAACTCATCCCATTAAATTACATTCTATGTAAGAACAGTCTTAGCATGCTTTGTAAGCTGAAAAGTGACATCAGTCTGCTTTGCAACAAAGAATACTGCCCGAGAGCCTCCAAATCCACACATACAGGGTGCTGGGCTTCAGCAAGCCCATGTGAAAAGTACAGGAAACACCAAAATTTTAATAATGCATACTATTTTAAAAATATGAAACAACTTATTTCATGATTAAGATGACTTTTTGCTAAATCACTAAGACAAACCAGACTCAAATGAATAAACAGGACATGCCTGCAGGAATCAAAAGTCAGCTGCTTCTCGTATTGCCTGCACGAGGGCTACGAGGGAGCAGTCTCTCCGCATCGCTCTCCCCACCTCACCAAGCCGCAGGAGCACCCGTGCAGGGAGAGGCCGACAGGAAAAGCAGTGGGGTTCGAAGTCTGAGCTCTGAAGCAGTGAGCAGCGGCAGAGCAAGCCCTGGTTACAGAGCACGGTTTCCTACACGGAGCACGCCTGCCTGCAGTGCCTTGACAGAGCTTCGGTTTCTCTGAACGCACGCCGCCACGCGCTACGCTCTCGCTTATGTAAACACGCATCTGCAGAAGCCGAGTCGTACTAAACAGAGCTCCAAAGGGAATCACCGCAGGTGTCTGAACAGAGCTACGTCATGCACGGCTGCCGCTGGGACCGACTGATCCGTTTCAGGCGGTGAGACAGCTGCGAGACGTCAGCCGGCAGCAACGGGAGCACGGGGTCTGCCGCTAGAGAGGGGTGTCTGTCGGCATGGTACTGCCGAGAAACCACTCTCCCGAACCAAAGAGCTCTTGTGCCAGAAACTGCACCACAGCTCATCAATACTTCAATGGTCTCCTAAGTGTCAGCTGCCAATTTTTGCACCAGGACAGTCCTTCTGTAGCACAGTAATATTCCTACGAAGACTCGTAAGGTAAATGTTTTGAAAGCCACCGGTGATGCAGGAACACGGAACTGGTTTGTCAGAGAATATAAAAGCATGGATGTGAACCCTCTGCTCCTAACGGCCAAGGAGTATTTGCAAAAGGTTAAAACAGTTCAGCATGCAGATGGGAGCAAGCAAACATTCTACTTTCTAGGGTCACGCAACTCAGTTAGTTACTAGTTATAGAGAAATCGTTCGCACATAGACTGTCTTAAGGCACATAATGCAGTGTGTTTTCTGATCTCTGCGTAACACAGTTCACTAACTTCAGGCCTTCTGCACGCAGTAACACATTTTTTTCTGCCCAAAGGTATGCCAGCTTCCAGTTTTGAAACAGGCAGAACCAACCCCAAACCAAAACCGTATCTGTAAAATCATACATGTCAGTTTACTAAAAGGCACTAGAGCCGGTTCTCCAGTAAAACACTTTCTAATGAACAAATATACGATTACAGTGTTCAACCTGCCACACGCGGTCCTTCACATCCGAGCCAACAGACAGCTGGCGACTGGAAGAAGACTTACAAGAAGTTTCAGTGCTGATAGATGGGGCTATGATCGATGATGAGGCATTGACTCCATGTGCACATTGAGCTTCATTTCATTATCAAGAATTTGTACAAGCTGCTGCATGGAAGGAAGTTGGCCAGACTCTAGCTTAGACCACACTGGAACATCTACCACAAAACACAGGGAGAGGAGAAAAGCATCATTACACTGATGAAGTCAGAAAACACACAGGGCTAATTTAAACACAAAATTTAAAAGACCTAAGAAGCTATGCAAGTTGGTACCATTTTATATTGAGAGAAATATCTGGATCAACAATGCTTCAAACCTTTGGCTATGCTAAAACCCAGTCTAACTATGAGAACAAAAAGTCTAATGCTTCTATTTAGAAGTTCATCATCTGGATTTACAGGTTCAAAATATCCACTGACAGAATGTCTAAAAATAGATAAGTGAGTGGCAGAACAGTAAGCCAAGTTTTTAAATCATCGCTAAATCTTTGAAACGTGTGGGTCTCATTAGTCTTCATCTCACTTCTGCCTAACATCTAAGGCTGACCCTCAGAAGTTCTGCTTAACAGCACCTGGCTTGCCAGGTTCCACTCAAAGTAGCTGCAACCATTACCCCCCCACCACCCCCAAAATAATATATAAATTAAAGGCATCACGGTCCATAAATGCTTTAGGGTAAACACAACATTCATTTCTGACGGTGATAAATACCTACTCCCTCAGTCATCCCTCACTGCTACAGCACTTCATGAACCCACACTGAAAAACACAACTGCTGCCATCTGCATAAACCAAAAGCCAGACTGGAACCACACTGTCCCAAAACACAAGCCAGAAACTGCAAGAAGTCCAGATGTGACTGCTCACCCCCAGGAAGGCTCTGCTGCCCATTCTGCTCTGAGATTTAGGGCTGAAGTGCATCGAATTCAACTCCTTGGATGCAATACAGCCAGTCCTTAAAAGGTTCTGCAGTGTACGACTTGACTTAGAAACTACTATGATGCAACGCATCCTGCGCCATCATAAACTGAGATTATAAAGCACAGAGCTAGACAACATACTTCTACCTAGAGCCTGAAAAATTCTGTACTCCATCAAGCTTACATAATCTTTAAAATCCTAAAATTATTTGAAGACAGAAGGTCCACAGACACTTTAACCTAAAAAAAAAAAATCAGTACTGCAGTCCACAGGTGCTGAAGATCTGGGAACAGCAATGGATCCAATGGGATTCCAAGGCTAAACCGCATCAGAAAACGGGATAAGCATCTAGTTAACTGGAGAGTACGCTTCCCTAGTTGATCATTTCTTACTTAATGCACATCACATGCAAAGAAAGAACATAATACAGTAACTCCAAGTGACCAAGCATTCCTCTAAGTAAGTTTTTACATAGCTCTCTGAAAATATACGTAACTGACATCTGCACAAACCGCTTTGTAAGAACACTATGATTTTCATCATTTATTGCGATATGTAACACCTTAAGTTTCAAAGTGGATGGCAATTACCCCATACCATCACATTTTGAAACACATACACTTCACAACATCATCCCGCACTCTCCCAACGCAAAGCTCTCAAATCTGTGCGTACACATGCAACACACTGTGATTCCCTTAAACAGAAAGTTCTCTGCTTACCATTGAAAGTGATTTCAAATGCACCCGTTGACATGCACTGGTTCTCAATCATGTTGCTCAGGAAGAAGACCATCATGCAAGCATAAACCTAGAAGAGAACAGAGAGAATTCCTGACACTTCAGCTGTGTGAGCCACAGCTTGTTTTATTCACTCTATGTAAGTGCTGGAAAAGCTTACAGGCATCTCTGAATTCCCCTCTGCAATTTATCATGCAATCTTCCAGTTGCATAGACATCTTCCTTTCATCCTCCTTTAAAAAGGACTGTGCACGCTGCCTTCCCAAGACAGGTATCAATATAGCTCTGAAACCACCCAACTCGCAATCCCAATTCAAACCAAGCTACACCTTCCCACTCCTTTCCTCCACAAACCCACGCACACCTTAACAGCCAGTTTGCAGTACGTGGCTACGATGGCACTCACAGGATGGCAAGGGAATGCAACTGTTCCTGCGCAGTGCCTGTCGTTCTCTGAGCAACACTTCAGATCAAAGAACCACAGGCCTAGACACAAGCAGCAGAGCCAGTCAAATTGCATTTCTTCACAAGAACTGTCAACCCTCTAGCTATTCTTCAAAGTAACCATCCGGAATCTTCTGTGTGCACTGGTGCCTCAGGATGAAATGATGCCATCTTCAGCAACACAGCACCTCCTCCATCGCCAGCACCTTCACAACTCCCTTTTCACGCACAGGGCGCATTCACAGCGGTTACTGCAATACCAAAGAATTTAGCACGGGAGACAGCTGTTTACACCATCACAGATGGGACACCCCGCAGCGAGCCAAGCTCAGCAGGGTATCTGGCCCATTTAATTAAACAGAAGACACTGCGGCTTCTGTACATTCAGACTGACTGCTGACGGAGCCCCACTGCACTGGGTAGCTCAGCTTCAGGATTTGTGCACCAATAAAATATGTAAAGGTTAATGAACGTATAAATTGCTTTTGCTTAGTAGAGTAAGTCTGGAACAAGGTCACTGTAAACCAGAGTTCAATAGCATTAATCTCCAAGCACCACCAGTGCCGATTCACAGGGATATCAGTCCCACAAGGCACAGTCTGTCACGCCCGAGTACATCCTGCAAAAACACCCACAAAATTTCAACTCGATCTAACCACCATCAAATTGCATGCCTAATTGATCGGAAGTCTGATTAAAGCAACAACTGCAAAATACTTATGAGACAACAGAAGAGGGAACCTAGAATTCTAACACCAACAATACCAGCTTGCAACTCTACTCTTGGGCCCTAAAAAAGTAAAAAAAAAAAAATCTTCTATCATCTCTGTCAGTAACAACCACCTCAGCTGTCCCTCTGCAGCATCATCAGCTTGGAAAGCGAGATGCTGAGAATCAAATCTGGGTCTGTCAAAAACACAAAGCACTGCTATTAAGAATAATGATGCTACCATAACGTTCTCAAGTATATTTAGTTACAGAAGCCTAAAGGTTCTGTTAAGGCTGCAGTGTACGAAAGTTAAGACAGTAACAATTGTGAAGTACTCCCAGAACACTATCATGAAGTCATTCCAAAACTGATTTTTCAAAATAGAAGAAGAAAGGATGCAGTTTACCTTATTTTCTTGGCCCCACTGCCAGATGCTTGGAGCTTGCATGCCAAAGAAAGCAAATGGATCCTTGCCAACGATTATTAAGCCTATTAATACTAGTTTGAAGACAGACAGGAAGGATGCTATGTGCCTATCAAAAGACAACACATAAAAGTGACTCAGAAGCTTCAGTTACTACTTCACCACTATATAGCTGTAATTCATCTAATTAGAAGAATTTTGATTGCATACAATTAACTATTTCAGGGGAAATACAAAACATTTCAAGTAAGTTTATCTCGCTGTTAAAAAAAAACCAAAAAAGCAGCCCACATTAACAAAAAACACATCCTCAGAAGGACACACCTCTTGTATACCATGCACACAGATTTTTTTTTTTTTTTAAGCAGATCTCAAATAGAAATCTGCTTTGAACTTACATGTGTCTAAACTGGATAATACATTCAGTTTCTTAAAGAAGTTGTTCCATATTACAGAGACATGTTTAACTGACACGGACTACTTCCTCGTAAAGCATTTTCCCAGCAGATGCAAAACACCCTACAGTTCTTTCCAAGAGTTAAACCTACAGCCAGAGGGCAAATTAACACCGAGGTATTCAATCTTGTACCATTCTTACCATTGCAGTTACAGTAATTAGGTCAAGAACTGGTTCAGAATCCACCACAGTAACTGTGGCATCACTGTCTAGCATGTACACAATGGTTTAAAGAATAGGACTAACGCTATTTTTGCTTTGTCTTTCTCCAGATTTCCCTGGGTTCTCCCACAAACTGTAGTTAAGGACCTCCTAGTAGTCTCTCCGATGATGTTAGCTCTCCCCTGATTCAGATGTCAAAAACAAACTCTTCCCTTCTCTGCAATCTTAACCTACTACAGGAACTTGTCACTAAGCGCATAAGCCTGAGCAACACACGTTCATATACATTACGAAGGAAAGCTGGAAAAATTCACTGTAAAAAAAGAGTGAATTAATTTACTTTAGATTGGAACACAGGAGACCTCATCACACAGATGGAAAACTAAGTTTCTCATGGAAAACTAAGGTGGCTATCTGGAAGGGAAATGATAACTGAGCTTGTATGCAATCATAATGGAAAAAAACCCTTGAGTTCCTATTTTCAATATTATTTAAGCATAAATGCACATGTTCACCATGCTGAGCGTACATATGGAAAGAAAGACAATTTGTACTGCTAGTCACATGCTTACCTATATATAGGTTGAGGAAGGTAGTTCTCCCCTTCGATTCGGATGTCTGGGTACCGCTGGCTGATGACCCGCATGTACTCCTCAAACACCCGCCTGTAGCCTCAGGAGACACTAAACACAGACAGGGCTGGTCACGGAAACTGGAGCGCTGCCTGCTCAAGTCACTGTTCAACCGGCAGCACCAGCACTCACACCGCTTGTAAACCGTTTAGTTTAAAATAAAACTAAACTTCTTCACACCAAAGAGTAAAATTGATTTTCAGCCAAGTGATACAGCAAAACTCCTGACAGCTGGCTAGGCACTTGGTTTGACACAGGTTTATCTTCACTTACTAGCACAGACACAACGCTCTGGTAAACCCACTGAGCAAGGATTCACTTGTTTCCCCCATAAAAAGCTGTTAAGTTAGAAAGTCAGCACACATATCAACTTGCTCTGTGTTCAAAAAAAACCCAACCAACCCACCCAAGTTTCACACAACGCCGCTTTAATTCCTCACTAGTTAAATTTCACTCTTTCTGGGGCCGCCCACAGGCAGGTAACATCGCTCCCGCTTACTTCTGTGTAAGAACGACCAGGGTAGCTACAGAGCAGCCAAGTGCCGCAGAGCTGTGCTCCGGCTCGCGTTTCTACCAGCGGCCCCGCAACCACTCAAACACGAACGATCCAGCCTCGCCCCGCCGCGGGAGAACCCGCACG
>Ga0065711_1037280_pt1 | contig 19988 bp, 12 predicted proteins | sample Hoacrofraction12_FD_59098 | JGI IMG/M metagenome (GOLD analysis project Ga0065711, IMG submission 59098) | Hoatzin crop microbial communities from Cojedes, Venezuela - Epithelial fraction 12 v2 (version 2) | ecosystem: Host-associated > Birds > Digestive system > Esophagus > Crop | place... | reverse complement strand
GGGAAGGGAAGGGAAGGGAAGGGAAGGGAAGGGAAGGGAAGGGAAAGAGCTCTCCTTTTCTCTGGAATTCACTTCTTTTGGCAAACATTTTTGCAAACAAGCTTAGTGATAGGAGTGGCAATGAAAAGAGCAGATGTTAAATGAATGTTAGATGACATGTGGAAGGCAAATATTTGATCTTCTCAATCTGAATTATTATTATTTACTTTTAATAAAGTGTGGCTGAAGGACTTCGAGCTAAAATACCCTTGTACTAGGTGCTGCATAGACACACGAAGCCTGACCAGATGGAAAAAAGAGGTTTATTCAACTGAGGAGTTAATACAATCTGTTTCTGCAATTAAATGAAGTTATACACTTCAAATGCCAAGCATCAAAATGGACAGTGAACATTAAACAGATAAAACCAAAGAATTTTTAAAAATTCAAAAATCCTTAAACATTTGCCACATTTTAACCAGTACTTAAAAGTAAATAGTTTGTTCAAATTTCAGCCGCCTCTATACATAGCTACTGGGTATGGGGAGTGAAGAGATTCAACCTTTTCAATTCCTCAAAAATAATACAATTAGCTCTACTACTGATAAAGAGTTATTCGCAGACATTGGCGGATGATCTCAAACACATAACAAATTCCAAAAGAAGATAGGTCACCAGTATCATAAGGCTGGGAATTTATTAGATTAGTCAGAGGCTCAGATCTAGTAGAGAGATCTGACATTCGGATACATACAAAAGAATTCAGAAAAAAATGGGCTTTTGTACAGAACAGCATCTTAGATCTACAGTAATGCAATACTTGAGAAGAACCAAGGTCTTTCTAGTCAGAAGACCTGTCTCTGACAGCTCTCATCTCCATGTGAGAACACGGGAGTGAAGTGATATGCAATACCCACGCTATTGCACTTGTGTTTTGAATAACAGAAGATCCAGAGACTGGGGAGCCAGACAGAAAGGCAGGAGAGGAGGAAGTTTCTGAGAGGCTTTTGCAAGGAGCTGATGGGAAGAGCTGCTCTACTGAATAGCTATGAAGGTTGCACAGTGCTGACGTTAGTATTCAGCCCCCCAGACAACCCCATCCTTGTCAGGATCTTTGTCTCTACTTACTGCCAGGACCCCATCAATCATGACTGTCAAATCCATACTGTATTTGCAAGTACTAATAAGTGCCTGAGAGAGTCAGGTTGACTTCAAGCGGGTAGGACTTTGCTTGCTGTGTTCAGTGTGTCGGCTGATCCTGGAGAGTCAGATGCCAAGGCAGGTGGCTGGGACTTATCAGCAGCATTAGCAGTGGCAGTGGCTACTATGGTTCTCAGGTCAAGACAGCATTTACAACATTTTGCTAATTCCTGACCTTTCCTCCTCCTTCTCAACGTCTGCAGATGCTGTCCACTGTGTAGAACTGGATGGGAAGAGGTTCTTACTCACTGCTAGCTGTTCCACACCTTCCTTGCTCTCCAGTGAACCATGACCAGGAATTCACAGCAAAGCATTATCAATTCTGGGCTTACATCCAAAAAATAGTGGAATTACTCCAGGCACTGATTTCCTTTGCACAGTGCTCCTGAACAGGGGAACAAAAATAGCTCCTCAGACACACTTTCCCCTTCTCTTTCTCTTCCACCACCTCTCTGCTCAAAAAGAATATGTTACTTCCCTTGATTGGAATGCCTCAGTCACATTCTCAGTGGAGCCCACTAAACAGCATCAAGAAGCATCTTCAGGACAGAAAGGATGTCAGCTTGACAGCTTTCCTGCAGCCCCCTGATTCCAGAATTTCAGAGGAAAATGACAGTATTCAGGGAGGCACTGTACTGTGCGAATTTCACTTAGACATTGATTTCTGTGAAACAGAAATGCCTTCGGAGCAAAATCTGTCTCTAAACACTTTCAGACATAGTCCTAGGCAAGACTCTCAGTAACCTGATGGGTTTCAGCAACGAGAAGGAAATGGGCAATCTGGCCAGAACTGCGTGCAAGAAATACCTTGGGAAAGGGAGGCAGGGACTGTTCTGAGGCTGCAGTGGAAACATCTGCTAGCTGGATATTATTGCTGGTGGCTTTTGCTGTTGTTTTCCTGTTAGGTCTACACAGAGTTCAGACACTGAGGCATTCTGGCAGTCAGGACTCGCAAGCCAAGCAGTGTGAATGTGTCTGGAGTCCATAGAAAAGTTTGCCCCCTGAAAGCATGCTGAACCAGTGACCTCCCAGATCACATCAGTGCTGCTGGCTGCCTGCAGACCCCACCATGTGGTGGGTATTTCTATTTGGTATTTCTACCAAGTAGAAACCAGATGCTTCAATGACATGCATCGTACTGTCTGCTAGACACTGACGCTAGCTCGAGATCCGGCCTGCGAGTATTTCATGCCTGAGAGTGTTTGCAAGCAGAGCAAAAACCAAAAAGAGTGTTACACCTTTGCTGTTTCTGAGAGAAAAAATGACAATTGCACTGAATCCGGGCATCTCTGACCTAGCACAGAACTAAGAAGAGCAGAGGGGACACCCAGGATACTCTTCAGACACAGGCAAGCTCAAAGTATGAGATTCTGCTGGAGCCTTTTACCCTCTGCTTCCCAGTGAGGTGTCTGGTACATCTATCTGTATATGATAGAGCAAACTCTGCTTCTCTGCTTAATCTACATTTCATGTTTCAGATCTTGCGAGAAAGACAAACGGTTTTGTTGCTGCCAGTTGTGAACATTACACATTTGCCAGGGAGATGTCGTGCTTGTTTGCCACAAATGTAATTAGATGCTCAATCATGAGGAGCCAAGGAGAAATACCAGCATTGCAAACAAACATATTTTTCAGTTTGCTCTCTAAAAAGAAAGGGAGTTAACTACAAAGGAGAGAAAAACTCACAGCCTCTATTTTGGCTCCCTTTTCCCTGTCATTTCCAGCAGGGAGTAGCAGCCAGATGGCAGACTTCCTCCAGTTGCTGAAAGACAGCTGGAAAGCATGGGAAATTATTGAGAAAGGCTATTTTCCTCTGGACAGCAAACTGCTTCTCAGTTAGGCCATGCTTGAACAGCAGCACTCAAGGAAGCTACTGTAACGGCGATTAGCAGAGACCTGGGCGTACGCCTGATCTGACGGAAGGGGAAAGCGGCAGAGATGCTCTATGCAATGCCGGCATGCTGCTGCGCTGCTGGCATCAAACACAAGGCTGCAACCTTGCTGCTCTGTCCTGCCCTTGACCTCTCAGTAAATCCATATCTGGATTAGCTCAGCCAGACTAAAAATCTGTGTGGACTCTGTATGGGAATTAAAGTGGCTTTGCTGCAGTTAATTCACAAAGGATTTTGTTCCGTTTCAGGACTCTATCCACATCTGCATCCAAAGTCTCAACGAAAACTGAGACTCTTGTTTTGCCTCTGGCGGTAGCGTCCGGGGTTGGTGAACCTCAGCAAGGTCCCACAAGGACAGTGCCTAGCGAGGTGCCATTTGCACTACCTTTTCTCTGTATTTGTGATCCCTTCCTCCTGCTGCTACGTGGAAATGCAGGTCCCTGGACAAACAGTAAAAAGCCAAACAAATGCAGTAAAAAGCACTCTCTTTTCTAGTCAGCTTTTTAAAGTGCTTCCTTCTACTCTACTGAGAAACTGTCAGCAGTAAAACAGAAAGTGCCCCATAAAGTAGTACTGAAAGACTCACAAGACACTCTAATGGCCACCATAGTGCCTCCAAATGAGGCCAGTTCTGTGTCTGGAGAAACTAAAATTATTTTTAGGACTGAAAACTCAAACTCTTGAAAGTTAGAAATTAATAGAGTTGTCCACATAATTGTAGTTTTGTACCATATGGCTATGTATTGGATACAGCCTTTAATTACTGACCAAAAATTACACTGTGATTTAGTTTCCCTGTTTCGTTCAAAATATTTGGAGCTTTCTTGTGTTTCATTTTCCCAAATTAAAACTTTTTTTCAAAAACAGAAACATGAAACATTTTCATTTGTACAATGTTCAGACGTAATCTTTTAACTTTCCTCTTGATCATCAGCTGCATGAAAAGACAAAAATTGTTGCTGTAAAAACAGTCTACTGAAAGAAGAAAAAATCTTGTGGAAGCTGCAGAAGGAAATGGAAGAGAATTTTTGCTCGCTTTATCCAGGACTTGCTATATCCTCCCTACCCCCCAGCAAGTAAATGCCCAATAGATGGACATGAAAGATTAGCTGTATATGTTTCCTCCAACTCCACCACAGAGTTGCGGTTGCCTGTAAAATGAGCAGGGCTAGAAGTACTGTGTATGTAACTCACCCTTATCTCTGGCCTTTTCTCTGAGAAGCACAAATGTGTTTTGTGAACCGCAGCCACAGCTCAGAAGGAGCCAGAACAGCACCAAGGGGCTGATCCTGCACATATCAACTCATTCCACTCCTTTTACACTTTGAAGATACTTTTCTATGTTCCTGCCTTTTTTTCGTCCTGCATTTTGTGCATGTTTCTGCCTCCTCTAGATAGTTTTGCATTATCAAAGGGCAATAGAAGAAAAGAAATAACTGTTGCTGCATTTAGCATTGATTTTTCCCCTTCACTCTGAGTCACATAAGCTAACATTTAATTAATTTCTGACACTTTGACAGTTTCTAAGAAGACATTTGTAGAGCTATCAAGTGCCGCTGATAGCACTGTCAGACAGACACTTCTTGAATTATCAGCTATTAAGGACCCATATGCAACAAATTTCCAAGGATTATTATACAAATTGTTCTTTGAATGAGAAAAGCACACAAAAGCTCAGTGAAACATAAAGAAACCATTGTTCCCAGGTGAATTTGATATTTGCAAATGTTTTGCTATTTTGATCACTTACATGGTTTAATAAATTGAATTCACTTTGTCATTTATTAAGAAAATCAAATGGCCTGGTTTGGGATGTCTGAGAAGATGGCCAAATTCTCAAATCACTGTGGTCTTTCTAGAGGTGCTTCTTGAGAAACGTGGAATACTTGATTCTAGAAAGTGCTGAGCATTGAACGAGATCCCTTCAAGATCTCTCAAACCAAAAACCCCAAAACCAAAGTAGCCAAAATCTGCAGTTGCTTTTAAACAGCTCTTGCCTTTAATCGTTGATCATGCTTTCTGACGTGTCACCATTTCTTGATGTAGTGACTGCTTCAGGCCCAGCTACAGAGCTCAATACTTTGCTTTTAAACACACAAGCAAACCTGGCAAGGGGCTGAAATGATCAGCTTGGATTAATGCCATTGGAGAGACCCTCTGCAGCTGTGGATGGCAGTTTGGCTATGACAAATTTATTTTTTCTGGCCGCACTATACTAATTCACCAGCTGACAAAGCAGCTCTGTTTCAGCAAATGGGACAGAGCTGTATTTCGCCTTGCTCAATGGCACAGCTAAGACTTGATGTTAGCACTTGTCTGTCTCTGCCGTATGCCAGAGCTGTGTTGTTGCAATCAGACTGCTCCACTTGCTTGTCCTTGGAGCATCTGGCATTAGCAACTCTGGTGAGCTCAGGGAACATATTAGCTCACACAGTGAAATTCAGCTCAGTGCTCCTCTCCTCATGGCCTTTGTGGCTCTCCGAAAGGCAGACTCAGGTGCACGCCTCTCAGATCTCACTGCTTTGCGTTGCCTGCTGGCATAAAATCCCTAGAACCTGATGGGTGTTCATATGCCTACACTGGTCTGCGCCATGCAGAAATATGACCTGAGACATATCAGTTCTACTGTAGTCTATCATCAGAGCCAGAACTACAACCTTCCCTTCACACACCGCATCCCACACTTTAACTTTGTTTATGTATCTTCCTCAGCAGTGAGCAGCTTTTTGCTGTCTACATTTGTGGCTAATAGCACACAAACCTCTATATCCAGACAGCAACATTTCTTTAGAATAATGTTTCCTCATCTCTGATCCGGTCATTTGCATTCTTCTTCCTCTTCTTCCATAAAAAATGCCTGTAAGCCTGGGACCCCGTCCATAGCCAGTGGAAACCAAAGGAAGGCCTCTTGGTGACAGTCCCCTTGCTGTGTGCTGAAAATGGCCCAGCTAAGGAAGCAGAGCACAGAGGTAGCCCTACGAGACAGAAAAAGTCCAAAAGACTAAAAGACACTTGCAGTTGTCTTTGCTATGCCTGGATAAAACCGATACAAAAACCTGAACAGGTACTAGAGAACTCTACAGCAAAAAGCATGATTTGTTTCCATGTTACCTTTGAAAGAGTGTACAGTACATAGCCATTGGCCAGAGAAGAAGTGATGGCTTGCCATGAAGCCACAGATTTCCAAGGAGACCTGTCTTCCCAGTGCCAGGAGCTGCAGAGGCTGGGCTGTGGGATGGCACCCAGTCATGCCCCCACCATTGTTCCCTTTGCACTGCAGTCTTACTGGGGGAATGGCAATACGCAGACACAGTCCAGCCCTGACTTCAAAACTGCTACTGTCAAGTTTCATTATTGTTACAATTCCATTCATAGTTTGTTTATTTATTTATTTCCCTGCTGGAGGAAAAAAATAAGGAAAAGCAAAGGGAAAAAAAAAAAAAGAAGAATACAGCCCAAAGCCCCATGAAGAACCTGAAAAATAAACAAAGTGGGTCATGGCACATCTGCCGTGAACTGTGCACACCTAACATGGAGCAGTTAGTGGTTAGGGACTGTCAGAGGAGCCCACACAAAAATCCCAGGCACTCTGACTGAATCGGCTGTAAGGCAGAGTAACTAATCCCTGGCTACAGAAATGTGAAGGATGAAATGAAAACAGAAATTAACTTGTTGAATCCCTGTGTAGTTATCTGACCAGCATTTCAGCCTTTCATCTGGGTCTTCTTTGCATTTTCAGTCAGCCAACCATTTACACACAGGAGTTCACAGTAGGGGCAACAGGCTCCAGAGAATCCGAAGAGTAAAGTAGCACATGCATAATTGCTTTATTTTTATTTTACGTGTTGGCCTTTGACTGTCTTTTCAACATCTTTGTGTCAGGGTGAAGCTGGAACCTGGCACTTCTACCTCCATGGATCTGCTAAACCTGTCTTGGTACAATGGTGACATCGGTGACAGGAATTGGAGCAAGCCGCTCAACGAATCCAATGCAGACCAGAAGCCTCAGTACAACTACTATGCCATGTTGCTCACCCTCCTCATCTTTGTCATTGTTTTTGGCAATGTGCTGGTGTGTATGGCTGTGTCCAGGGAAAAAGCCCTTCAGACTACTACTAATTACCTGATCGTGAGTTTGGCAGTGGCCGATCTCTTGCTAGCAACTCTGGTCATGCCTTGGATGGTCTATCTGGAGGTACGTGACCCGACTTTCTTTTGCAGTACAGAAAGTTTCTGGCGAATGGGTAGCGAGAGGGAAGGTGTAGCAGCCTGGACATCAGCTATTTCAAGACCTCCTGAATTTCCCCGAACAAAAGGGTTTTAAATTTCCTGATGGTTGGTCAGATTTTTCCAGGAGATGGACATGAGAGCAGATGTCAGGTTGCCTTCAGGAAACACGGTTGTTCAGAGGGCTAGACTACAATCCAATTGCATGGAAAATCTGGCCTTCAAATAGAGGGGTCAAGAGCAAAAGGACCCCTATGCTGTTTTCAAAAACATACATAGATGAACTGTTCAGTGTCAAGCATAAGAATGAATCTGCAACAACATGACGGGAGTCATACTAGTAAACTGCATCAAACAGTAATCAACCCCCTATTTCTGAAGGACTACAGTAGTAAGAAGAGCAGGCAATTGTAGAAGTAGGATGTAAATCCAGAGCTTTTACGTCATAACAACACGATACGAGAAAAACAGAATCACAAGTGAGCTTCTCCTCACATTGCTGCCGTTAGCACATCACTTTGGTACAAAAGAGCTCTATGCTTCTGCACACAGAGCCATATTTGAGTGGCACTGTGGTTTTTGAAAGCCAAATAATCCCAAGACTGCCACCTGTTTACTTGATGGCAAATGACTTTTGCAACAGTAAATAGCCTGAGAGAATGACAAGCAACAAAGAGGAAAGAAGAAGAGAAGATACGCTGCCCTTCTCCCTTGGCCTTCTCCACTCGGATGCCCGTGTTCTTCAGTCAGCTAAGAGCTGGCATGCTGGTGGCAGTCACAACCAAGAGAGAATGAACAGTGGTGAGAAAGCATAAGGTTGAATCTACATCAAGTTTACAATTAGTTCTCAGGCACTTGTTTATAAGAGAAAATGATAAAGCAGAGAGGAGAGCAGGGGAAGAAGCCACAATCAATTAGCCCATTAAGTATTAATGCAAAGCAAAACAAATCCACTGACATGACATAGGCTGTTGAGAAACCATAATACTAATTATCACCCTAGTTTATTATTGTTTCCATGGCACTTTAAAAATGTAAAGCAACATACATCTGCTAAAGCTTATTAACACGACCACAGGCTGGTTGTGATTGTAGTCAATGCCTCTGGGACTAGTTACGCCCTTCTATTGTATTCCTTTTTTGTGACAACCCCTTTTAAGCAGGGGCTTATGCTGTGAGAAGCTCTTGCTCTCTTAGGCTTGGCTAGAAGAGTCTCTCAGACACTTCTTATTTTAATGTGGAAGAATGAAGCACAAATGAGGTAAGATGCTTTCCCCTTTCTGGGCTCGTGTGTACATGGAGTTGGTCAGGAACCTCAGCTTCCTTAAGCTACTGAGTAGGACAATCGGGCCTCTACATCTCAGCAATAATTTTTTTTTTGCTTTAATTTACTTTTGCCCTTTCTGCTCTTATCCATACTCTGCTAAACCTACTGCTAGCTTGAAGCAACAGAAAACGTGACAAACACTTGCTGACAGAGAAGGAGCCTTTGGACAAACGTGGGTTAGGCACAGTGTGGTCCCTCTCTGGATCTGCAATCTGAAAATAAATCAGGCCAGAACCCTTTGTTCTGTAAATATCTTCTTTTTTGTTTAGGCTTTGTGACACAAGCTCAGACAGAAATGAATGTCAAAAAGAAATCCGTTTAAAAATCAGCCTCGATACAAATAAATCTTCTACATCCACACTTTTGAGGCTTCTCCTACTCAAGCGAAAGCACTGAGGGAAAGAACTGCTGCAGCTTACAGCATCTCCCATAAACTCGAAACTATGTGTTCAGGAAACTGATTTTGCAGGGGCTTATAGTGGCTGGAAACCTTTGCCTTCGGGCAAACTCTCATCAAAGTTACTGATGTAACTGCCTCTTAAGTGCTTTTTTGATCACTGAGTATTCATCTGTCACTCAGGCTTCAATCCAGTCATTCTTTCTCCCTTCTTTATGCTGCCTATAGTTATGTATATCAGAGCAGAAATAACTGAAGAATAGATATCTTATTCATTCTATTTTCAAATGCAGTAGGACTCTATTTTTGTTAGAGGGAAATATACTTTTTTCATCACATGTCAAATACAGGAGTCCTAATAAATGCTATTAAACTTAATTGGCAAAGTTCAGTTTCAATAGCAAGAGAAGTGAAGACAAAAAGGCTACTGGTAACTGGAAGTGTTATCACTAGTACTTTGTCTTTATCACAACATGTAAAGTGTCAAAGAATTTTCACTTTGAATTAAATTAATTTTGTTCACAAAAAAACCCACCAAAAGTGAGGAATTTCTGCCCGAATTTTTTAAACTAATAAAGGAGGGAAAGCTCCTGCTTCTCTACTGCTGATCTTTGCTTGGTATAATTGCAAAAAAGTGTCTAAGAAAAAGCTGTAAGTACAATTAGAGACGCTTGGGATATAAAATGTATGTATTTCCTTCCTAATACTTCTTCGCAACGCTTCAGAGACCTGTTTAAGTTCCTACATAGTTCACTCTGAGGGGGCTTGCACTCCCTTATGTCATTGGAATATGAGCTCAGGTTTGTGTTTGCTGTTTGGGCTGCCGAACTCAATACCGAGTAACAGGATGGAATTAGGAAGGACCAAATCACACTGGCCCTCAGGGGAATGCTCTAAAGACTGGTTTGGATGGAGCAGAGTACTTGCTTTGTGGCTGTGCCATCATTTGAGACCTTGGACTTGCCAGGACAAAGTCCTCGAAGGCACTCAATGGCAAAAAATCCTTCTTGACGCAGCATGTGACTGATCGCATGTGACCGGATTCCAGCTGGAACTTCTGCAGACAGAATTTTGATCCCTCTGAATCAGCAGAACTCCAGCTAACAGCAAGCATCTGTACTTTTGTGCAAAATTGTCCCTTTAGACCTTCTCCATAGCATATCCTCAGTGAATTCTTTTTCTGACCTTCTTCTCTCACTTTGCAGGTGGTTGGTGAGTGGAGGTTTAGTCGGATCCACTGTGATATCTTTGTAACCCTTGACGTTATGATGTGTACTGCCAGTATCCTCAACCTCTGTGCCATCAGCATTGACAGGTGAGGGCTCCATGGCAGCAAGTCACGTAAAATCCACGGTAGCAAGTCATGGCCATCTTTATACGGTCTACTTTTACCTGTGACTCAGAGACTTGAAAATGGTGAGACCTCGTGTTGTTGACATCTTTTAAAGAGCAGTTTAGAGGACCTAAATGAGGTCTGAGCAGACATTCTGTCAGCAGCAGACATAGAAACACTGGTCTTGAGAAGGCAAATGAAATCGTCTATATATGTCCCTATTGGTTCAGTCCTTTGGTTTATACACTTGAATGGTGGAGCAGATGTCAGTGGGAAGGTAGTAGCTCAGAGAGTGGAAGAAAAATGCTGTGCTAAGCTGATCCCAGCCTCCTGCCTTCCAAAGCAGGGAATGCAGACGTCTTGTAAATTCGTGAAACCTGGCTTGCCCTGTATTCTCTTGCTGGACCAGGCTTTCAGACACAGTAACTAGGTGTGATTTCCCACAAAGTTTGTCATCACTGGCAGAATAAGAATAGACTGGGTTTGTGTCTTCCCACTGCAGGTACACAGCTGTAGCAATGCCAATGCTGTACAATACCCGTTACAGCTCGAAGCGCAGGGTCACGGTCATGATTGCTGTGGTCTGGCTGCTTTCATTTGCCATCTCCTGCCCACTCCTCTTCGGCCTCAACAACACAGGTGAGTGTTATGCCACCTGCAGCTGGCTATTGGCATCTTCCTGGCTTTACTGGGTCGCCAGACAGTCTTCTGTTACAAGTCTGGAATAAGCATGGGGATCAGGTTTTAAGCGTACTGGGATATATCCATCCCTGTTGCAGGTGGCTTCTCGCAGTGCCATCCCAGACTATTGCTGTCAGCTGCTTCTGGATCTGCTTCATCTCTTGCTGTTCCAGACCAGAGTTTTAGACACATCAGCACTGAGGTTGTGTAGAATGTCCCACAACACTCGTCAATGTTACATAAACATTTGTCCACTACAAAATGAAAATCCCTCTTATATTAAAAAACGTGAAAAGGAAAGTCATGGGACAAATAGCTTCACTGAGATAAGAACTGGCTGTTCAGCCACCAGTTTCATGGGAAGACTGGATTGTATACAGCATGGGATTGGAGGGCTTTTAGTTATAAGGCAAGCAGTAGCCAGGGACTTTGGGTCGTATGCGACTCCCTATGACCCAAGAGGAGTTTGCTGTTCTGGTACCACTTCCAGCTGACACGGTGGTCCTCCCTAGAACCCAAACCCCTCACTCTCTGGGTATCTGCGCCTTCTGAAAGAGGGAGGGAAGATGGAGTTGCCGGTGCTGGCTCCTAGCAGCAGGGACAAGAAGCCTGAAACTTTTTGTCTTCCAGATGAGAACGAGTGCATCATTGCCAATCCTGCCTTTGTCGTGTATTCCTCTATCGTCTCCTTCTACGTCCCCTTCATTGTCACCCTGCTGGTGTATGTGCAGATTTACATAGTGCTCCGGAAGCGCAGGAAGCGTGTCAACACCAAGCGCAGCAGCCACAGCCTGGAGTCAGACACGCAAGCCCCACTGAAGGTAACTAGACCTCTGCCTTGCTCTCAGCACTCTCCGTCCTTTCCCCTTCCTGCTCCACTTCATTCCCCAAAGCACTTCCTTCCTCCTTTCCCCAAATGGCACCGGCTGGACTAGGTGAAATATCGGATCACAAAGGTGAATGCTGTGTCTTGTGCCATTTTGGAGTCCCAGCTGCAGACTCTGGATTACCAGGTCACTGGCTGGCGCTTCATGGGCCTCCCTGGATCTCAGGGGATGTTTCGTCAGCAGCATTAGGAGCTGCTTCATTAACCAGACTGCATTTCCTTTGGCTCTGCTGAGTTTGGGTTGGTGTACCCAAGACTACAGGCTGTACTATTTTCTGAGTCAGTCCTGCTGTTGCGACAAAGAAGGTCGATGGAAATTGTTTGCGTGGCTGGGGTGCAAACTACACCACTGGTAATGATACCTCTGCAGTGAAAATAGCCTCTCAAAGCATGATATATGTATATAAGTGGAGTCCAGCTGAGCATGTTAAGTGTGAGACCGCTTGTCAAAATGCTACTCTCGCAGCACATGCAAAACAACCACTACCTCCAGACTGCATTGCCTCAGAGGCCAGTGCCATGTCAAGCAAAGGAGGCAGCAAGACAAGGATAGACTGAAACATAAGCAGATCTATGTGGTTTCCTTCCTTTGGTGAAAAGCACGAGGGATACTTGCCACCATTACTGCTTCTTCAGAGTAGTTTTCCATTGTTCTTAGCACCTTAGTCACACTGATTAATTTCTGCTTCATGCCCTGTGTTTGTATTTCCACATGACTCCCTTACCAGCTTCCCTTCCCAATTACTATCTGCTTGTGTAACCTCTGAGCTGGTGCTTGCCCCTTAGGACAAGTGCACTCATCCCGAAGACATCAAGCTCTGCACGGTTATTGTGAAGTCCAATGGGAGTTTCCAAGTTAATAAGCGCAAAGTGGTGAGTGTTAAAGAGAAGTGGCAGCTTTTCAGAGCTATTAGCTTTCCTCTTTTCTCCTCTCAGGACTGAAAATGAATTTATGTAGTGTGGGAGAAAAATAAACTAAGAACAAAGGTTACCGTTTTATCTCGAAATTTAAATAGTCTTCCCATTCCTTAGAGTGAAGCAGGGGGTTTAAGATCATAGAGCTCAAAAAGCAAGACTAAGCTCACCTAAAGATCAGCTATAAAAGCCATGACCTTTTAACATTTTGTGTCTTTGGTTTTCTTCTCCTCTTTGTTATTTGTTTTAGGTCTTGGACTGCATTGGATTTTTTTGGTTCTGCTTGTTGATTTCATTTTTATTTATTTACATTCTGAAAAGCTAAATAAAATCTATGGGGAGTGGAGACAGTGTCTCTCCCATTTCTTAGCCTCTTTGTGCAATAAAGGAGAGTCATTCACTGCAGTTCTGTCAATCCCATCTACCCAAAAGTATTCTTCTCTGCAAAAGCTTTACAGCCCTTTATCCAAGCATCTACCAAAAATGTAGGGAGGGAGAAAAGGGCTTGATTGTTCTTCAACATCATCCAGCTTCACTCTGTAAGAAATATTCATTACTCCTTTCTGTATATTTGTCTGTCTTTATGTTGTGGACATTTGACTCTTGTCCAGGAGGCGGAGAGTCAAGTAGAAGATATGGAAATGGAGATGGTGTCCAGTACCAGTCCTCCTGAGAAAACCATCATCAAACCAGCGGCACCAAGTAACCATCAGCTGGTTGTGCCAGTTGCTTCTAATCAGGGCACCAACTCAACCCTGCAGGCAGCCTTGGACAGCCTTGGGAAAGTAGAGAAGAATGGACACGCCAAAGAAACACTCCACTCAGCCAAGGTCTTTGAGACCCAGTCTATGCCCAATGGCAAGACAAGGACCTCTCTCAAAACTGTGAGCAGGAGGAAACTGTCACAACAGAAGGAAAAGAAAGCCACTCAGATGCTAGCCATTGTACTCGGTGAGATGGCACATTGGCTTCCTCTTGTGTTTCTGCAGAAAGCCAACAGCTACTCACAATTAGGGCAGCCAGTCTGAAGGTCCAGTGTAGGCCATTTTTCCAGGCCTCCACCAAAAGAATTCCATTTGATACATTAGATGATACGTAGGCAAGGAGACACGGGGCTGCCAATAGGAAGGCTACCTCCCTTCTCAGCTAGGAACAGTTCTCCGTGCTGTACAAAAGGCTCAGAATGCTGTCCATCGGTGGGGTGTTTGGACTGCCAAAGACGGCAGGGTTCAGGGGCAAGAGAGCTCATGGGCTTTCTAGAACACAAGAGGCAGCATAGCTCAGCAAGAAACTGGCACCTCTGAAGGCCAGATTTTTTGATGTAACCGGTCTAATTACATCAACAAAGTTGTTCTTTAGTACCTGGATATTCAGAATATAGACCATAAGACTTAACAGATGAACAGAAGACTTACTCCTCAGTGAAATATTTTTCCTTCATACCCAAAAGAACCTTATTGTTCTCATAGTCTCAGCATTTGTCCAGCTTTCAGGAATCAAAATGTGTCTCTTTCCTTTTCCCCCAGGTGTTTTCATCATCTGCTGGCTCCCATTCTTCATCACTCACATCCTGAACATGCACTGCGATTGCAACATCCCCCCAGCAATGTACAGCGCCTTTACGTGGCTTGGATATGTCAACAGTGCTGTCAATCCAATTATTTACACCACCTTCAACATCGAATTTCGCAAGGCTTTCATGAAGATCCTCCACTGTTAAAAGTAAAACCAGCACCAGTGTTTTTAAGAATGAGAAAAACCAATGCCATTCACGCACACAAACAGGCAGCCATGGAGAGGTCTCAAGCTCTTGTATTGGACATGAGGCCTAAGGTGTTACAAAAGTGCCATGCCCATGCACCTCTTGGTGGAGATGTAATGAGGACCTTCATGTGAGAGGTTCTCTCATCCCTTGAGGTGACTTTTGGACTCTGGGACACCAATCCCAAGGGCACTTTTCAGAGCTACCCTCACACTGTGTTAAAAGCGGAAGCAAAAATCAAGACACAGTCACTTGATTCTTGCCTGTGGCCATCTAACCTTGAGTGCATTAAACTCAGACAGTTGCACAGCCGTGTGAAGGTAGCAATAGGTCACTGCCGCTACTGGCTTGCATGTTACATCATTGATACAGTTCTCACCAAAGACAAGACCATCTTTTCCGCTTTGCAATAGGAGCCAGACAGAGCTTGCGGAAACTCCATGCAATAGCTTTGCTTTCAGCTCGAGCTGACTTACACAGTATTAAACAGCTGAAACCTTGAGAAAAAACTTTAAGAGGTGTCCAAATGGGCTAAGAAGGTTCTGCCACCTACAGATCCAATCCCTGCAACAATGTGAGCCTACGAGCAATGGGCAGAAGGATGAAGGAGAGCATGTCTCACGTGGGACCACTACATCAGTGTAAATATGAATAAATAGGTTGAATTGAACAGAAGCCCAAGCCAAAAAATAGATGGAGAAGAACTAGAGAAGTGATACCTTGTATTGCATGGCATACATTCAGATCAAACAGGACACCAATTGTCATCTACCATCAGCCAGCCCAGCAGCAATTTCTGCGCACCAGCATTTCATCTCCAGTCTTTTACAAATTACAAAACCAGGTGAGAAGTGTTACTGTGGTGAATGTAGAAACATGAAGACAGTGAGCCAGGTGAGGCATCTGCAGCCACGTCCATCTCAGATATGAACTTGAGCAAGTCAGCTAAGTTAGGTCCAGTTCTTCTCACCGAACTTCAGGATGCCATGAAGCCAAGGACCACCTCAGACATGATTTGCCTATATCTCTCAATAGAGAGAGTGCAGAATAATATCGTGCCTAATTTAAATTAACAGTAAAAGAGATAAAACTCTCTGTTTTGGAAAAAGCCAGAATAAAAGCCCAAGAAAGTCCCTAGCTGGACCTGCTCGTGTGTCCAAGTCGGACTCTGGAAAGGTCTGGATGTTTCCAGCATCCCTTACCCTCTGATATCTCTCTTCCATGGATTAAAATGACTGAAAACCCGCAACAGCATAATTTCACCATGCTGACTCTGAAATTGCCGAATCCATGCTTTACTTACTACTTGTACTCAGTTCACAGTATATTTTATAATATGTCTGTAAATAAAATATAGTAAGATGAATAAAATGACATGGAAATAGGTCTGGCTAGAAATTAATGTAGGATCTGGACAATGAGATGATTACAATAGCCATATGCAGAGGCGGGCTCCAAGTTCTAGTTACCTCCTGTTTTCTGAAGATATTAAAACACAATCTAGAGAGCAATATAGTCCCTTTTCTCTCTATGCAGTTTGTGGAATATTTGCATAGTTTCTGCTTCAGAATATATAAAGACTGCTGCCAAGGTGGGTTTCTTTTATTTTCTGGTTTTCCTATATTGCGAACCAAGAATTTTCCCGTGGGATAGACTGTGCTGGTAGAATGTGTTCCAGCTGTATATCGAGGAGAGACCATGTCAAGCAGCTGTAACAAGTGCTCTCAGCTGTTTTCTGAGACTGAAACAGGAGTCCACCTTGAACCAAAGGTTTCCGTTCTAAACCTTGTATTCCCAGAAGAGGACGATAACCAGTGTTATTAGTATTTAGCCTCTGAGCTTGCATAACATTTGAACATGGCTCTTCAAGGTCTGTTCATCGCCATAAATTTAAATGAACAGTGATCCTTCAGATGCTTAAATGTGTCGCAGCTTAGTGAAGGATTTTAGCACACACCCTCAGCAGAAACATGCCCTATGTATTAACTGAACAGGAGACTACCTGTTTATTAGAGCAACATTTTGTTGACAAACGTGGACCCAGTGTTACATGATGCTGTCAGAGCAAAATGTTATGAACGTGGAAGATGGGGCCAGTTGCTCTTCTTAGAACTGTAATGCATAGGTAGGGAACCCGTGTACTGTATATGTTTACAGGATTATAGGCAAAGGAAAAAACACTGCTTACAGAAGCACGGGAAACTTTTCAATCCTTTTTTAATCAGAAAATTGGAAACACTAACTCAAGAGATCCCAGGCACATGTTATCTGTTCTCTTTTTTCCAGTTTTAACCAAGCAAGTTCACTCAGTGATGGGAATCAACTCGGACTGGTAGTACTTAAAAGAGTCAAAGAATTATGTAAAGTCTGTAGTTTTCTGGGGGAATAATAGTAACAAGCAACTGCTCAATTTTCTATCATATTTACAATCACAAAGCAGAAAGATGCCATCTGACTTAGTGAACTAACAGGTGGGCAGCTGAATCAAAATAGAAAATAATACGCATGTAGACAAAAAAGCTTTAAAGCATTTGAAAGTTGCTGTAAGTGATATTTGCGCTGTACCAAAATCTGGTGTGAGCCCTCAAAATAAGTGGAATGTGAGTACTGTCATAGCTTTGTGCCATAATTTTATTTTGCCTTCAGCGTTAACCCAAGACAAAATCATCATCTTCAATACTGTGTACCGTGTTTGAAAATTTTCTTTCTGAATCTAGATGCAGAACCTTATAGCTCAACTCACCTGCACTACTAGATGAAAAACTCTTCCAAAACGTTGTGGAGGGAAAGAGCTGCTGAAAAAGGGCCTGTGCCCTTCCTATGTTTACTAACTTGGACCAGAAAAACAGGTGTCACTTCCTAGAGATTAAGTATTTGTTGGGAGAAATCACTTGCAGCCCATCATTCATCCCAATGACATTTTAAGCCACTCATTTCTACCATTCCAGACTCAAAGGTATCATGTGGGAATATCTATATCCCCACTGCCCTTGGAAAGGTGGTAATGCCATGTCTGTTCATCTCCTCTGCAGGAGGTTTTCCTTTCCCCTAAAACATCTATACTGAAAGACAACAAACTAAAGCACTTTACACCCATGAATCAAGACTTCATAACTCTTTTTGAGAAAGGACCAAAATACATCATCACCTCTGGCTTTACAAAGAATAAACTAATGCCAAGAGCAAGGACAGTCTTTGCAATCTGTTTGTACAGCACCTGGCACAATGACAACCAGCCCTGGCTGTGATGGAAGGTGTGTATAGAAACTTCTGAAAATTCTGAGAAGTCAGTTGCGTCATACATGACTATGAGGCCTCTTGCTTCTGAATCTGGCAAATACACTCCTCAATGTTACTTCCCCTCTGGAAAAAATGCTGCTTTCCCAAGGACTTCAGATGGCAGGACATGCTGATGATGGTAAAGGGTACTTTTAAAACACATTGGTGAGAAGGTTTCATTTCTTCATTTCCTCATTCCTGAAGAACTTAAGACCCTTGCCGTAGTCCCTGTTTTGTGATTCATTATTTGTAACGGAAGCTTTAATTCTGCTTATTGAGTCTTCCTGTTCTTACTTTTCTTCCCTGTGATTCACAGCTCGCTGAAGCCCATGTGGCTCTCTGCAGCCCCTGAACAGGTTTTAATTAAGAAGCTAGTGAAATCTGCCTGCACTGTATTTGGCGCTTGCTTGCTTGCTCCCACTACAGTCATGATACTGTTTATCTTCCTGATTGAAGAGTAAACTAATTACAGTAGGTCTAACCAGCTTCTTAAATCCTGCTGAAATAAAAAGAAGAAAAGCCACTGCCTCTGTAGCAAAAATCTCCAGTGAAAACATGACTCCCTGAAGAGTCAGGAATGTAGAATACCCATCACAAGTACATGTGACATCAACAAATGTCTTCATGCAGCACTGTAATTATAGAGGGACTTGCACAAGCTACCCTGATGTTATACGCTTCTTTCATTTTTTTTTACCAGAAGCAGCAGCAATGTGTTTAGCTGTAAGGGGTCAGACTCTAGGGACCTACGGTTGTGCTATACATTATATGAACACGTAACAGAAGATGGCCTTTAGATGAGATCTTGTATTTTTTCAGACTTGCGTTTCAGATAAGCTGCATTTTTTCTTTTGCTTTCTTATCCCAGTCAATCCTTAAGAATTCTAGCTTTTGCCTAGGCTGAAGCTAGGAGAATCAGACACAGGAAAGAAAGGGTGCAGAAAGATACACACAGAAAATAGAATGTTCTTATTTTTCTCCATCTCTCTCCTCTTCTAGACAGAAGCAGACTAGGTAGGATTTGGAGGAGGAATGGACGAAAAACAGATCAGTACCTAGCCAAGAGTAGTCATGCTGGTCCTTCTGGCATCACAACAGCTGCCCGTATTTACTTTTTGGCACTACTCATTCACTTCTGGTCCACAGCAGTACAGGTTCAGGACGGGGATTAAAAGCCACTGCTCTCACCGGGACATTGTTTCTCTACCTGACCTGTAGAGGCTGAGGGAAACAAATACAGAAGCACCAACCTATGTGAGTTCGATTGGCAACAATAAACAGTTGCATGGAATCTACAAACTCGCAGTCTCTCTGCGTGGAGAAAATAAACAGAAGCTGTCAGACCACTGTGGCACTGCAGACTTTTCGTATGATAAGTACAATATTTTTAATGCTGTGATTTATGCAGTAGTATGCCCCCAAAAAGTAATTTTGGACTTCGCTTTGCTAAGCACACCTAACGTGAGAGTATTTCACCTGTCACCTGTATCACTTGGTCTTGCGGAAAAGGTTTTGTTGAAGACACTGCACGGGGCTGGCAGCACAGACGGCACACTGTAGCTGAGCCCTGTGTAGCAGCTTATGCCAAGGTTGAGTAACTAGTCACATGGAGGGTTCTTCCTTCTGTGTTTCACTTGCCTTTTATGCCAGAGAACTTCATTTTTCTTTTAGGAATATTTACATTTATGTTGCAGTTACTGCACCACTTCCTGAAGCTACCTGCTGAAATGTGTGGTATTTATGCAAGAAACTAATCCACTGTGGCATGTGAACCTCAGCCAGGCTTAGTCAGCACAACAGTAAAACCTCAGCTTAGGCTGTCACAGTTGAAGTTTGTGGCTAGATCTCTCCAAGATTGTTTTCTTTATACAAAAAAGAAGAAAAAGAAAAAAGGAAAAAAAAAAAAAGGCAAAAAAAAGAAGCATCCCCCTGTTAGGAGAGAAAACTGTGTATCTGATGAGGTTCAACAAAGGCAAATGCAGGGTCCTGCACCTGGGGAAGAACAACCTCATGCACCAGTACAGGCTTGGGACGGACCTGCTGGAGTGCAGCTCTGTGGAGAGGGACCTGGGTGTCCTGGTGGACGACAGGTTAACCATGAGCCAGCAGT
>Ga0065711_1037279_pt1 | contig 19988 bp, 7 predicted proteins | sample Hoacrofraction12_FD_59098 | JGI IMG/M metagenome (GOLD analysis project Ga0065711, IMG submission 59098) | Hoatzin crop microbial communities from Cojedes, Venezuela - Epithelial fraction 12 v2 (version 2) | ecosystem: Host-associated > Birds > Digestive system > Esophagus > Crop | place... | reverse complement strand
AATTTCTTTTGACTTTCCTTTTCAAAAGTCAGTGAAGTTTTTAACACTTCATTTTCTGATTTTAGTGCAGCATATTCTACATCTGCAATTTTTTCAGGTGGTGGGGACTCTTTAATTTCTTTCTGCGTGCAAGATAGGCAAGCCCCTAATACAGCACAAATAAATTTTTTGCCTTTAGTGCCTTTGATCTTTTGCTCACTTAAACATTGTTTTATACGTTCTACCACTTTATACTCATCTTTCCAGAATTTCTGGGCCCATTCAATTCCTACTTGTGAAGGTGCACACTTATATTTTTGTAGCAGTTTATCCATGGCAATCCTGCCAACTACCCCAATTTTTTTACTGTCGTGTTAAAGGGGGGGGGTAAGGGGAGTCTGATATTCAACTTGTCTGCCAGAGCACTTCCAAGGACTTTCACTGAAACAGTTTCGCAAAGTTGAAACAATAGGTAACTTATTCAAGTGACAGGTATCACAGATTCAGAATTGCTGTTGATAAATGCACTGTCTGCAAAAGTTGAGCTCAAAGTAATAGTTCAGCACTTTAGTTAACAATGTGTTCCCGGGGATACGTCTGACAAAGTCAGAGGCGCGACTCCTACCAAAAAGGCGTCCCTTCTTGGAGGGGAAAGAGAGTTTCAGGCCTGTCGACCCGTCCGTCAGGTGAAGTTCTCACTTGGGTCCTCCTCCCAAAGAGAGTTTTCAAGTGCCAATTTTTATATGTTTGGAAATCTTTTTGCGAGGTGGGACTAAGTCAATTATTGTGTGTCGATTGGCTCTTGGCATGGAATGTCGTGTCGTCAGAAGCGGGACTCAGCCGTGTGACATGCCTTCGGAGCAGGTATCTTGGTATGTGTATTCGGGGGCCATCTGTGCTTTATCCAAAGCAATCTCTGAAGCAAACTCTGGCTGTGCAGCCTCAGAGGCACCCCACAGATCACTGGGTTTACAGTGATGGTCTATCCCCCCATACTTTTGTCTGATAAGATAAGCACCAGTTAATTAGTCCCTTTGTTATCTCTTTGGCTCTTGGCACCTCAGTCGAGAGACGCCTCAGTCTGTTTGTCTTTTGTCTTGCATTTGGCAAGTCCAGCAAGGCCATTGATTACAAACAACGATACAGATAAGGAGAAAACACAACACAAACGACACAGCCTACAGAGCCACTCTCCACACCGCTGCCACTGGGCGCTCCGGAGCCGCGAGTGAGTTTCCGCCGCCCAGCTCCCCCTCCACCGGAACCCAGCATGACGACACATGGTATGGAATACCCTGCTCTGTTTGTCCAGGTGGGTTCAGCCCACCCGGCTCTGCCCCTTCCTGGAGTCCGGTGAAAATTAACCCTGTCCTGGCTGAACCCAGGACACTTAGGCGCTCTTTCCAAAGGCTTACTCCCTTCTCACTAAGAGACTGAAATAGGCACTAGCCCAAACAGCAGTTAACAAATATTTTTTAAAGAAAGCCAACTATTAGTAGATTGTTTTCTTAATTCAAAGTTCTTTGGGATAGTCCTCTAAACATAATAGCTAACACTTTTTAGCTAGTTTAAACTTGTATTGTGCTTTAAATAGGATTACTTTCAGCTATTCCATGATTCTTTTGTGTCTACGACTTAGGAAAGATTTCAGCGTATGAATGTGCAAAGCCCTTTCTGAGGAACTAGCTGCTGTCAGAAATTAAAATTCAGGGATGAATGCTGTCTCATCTCATCGCTGCTCTGCATGGGCTTTTTCACTTGCTTCACTTAAACCACTCTTTCTAACAGCTGATTTCTTAAGTGTCTAATTTTCTACCTGCACAGTAGGAAGCTGAGGTGCCTTGTTTACCAGTGAGGGTGCTTAAGGGTTAAAGTAATTGCGGTGTTCTTCTGTTCTGGATCATAATGCTCTGAAGGGTAAAAATCTGAAAAAAACAAGGGGCACAATGGAGTCCTGTGAACAGTGCCACTGAAAAATATTTTGCATTTCCTGAGCATAGACCTTTCCATTGTGTTAAAATTATTTTGTCTCCCCAAATATGTAGCAAGAAAATGCAGTGGACTGTTTATGGGATGCACTGAACTATTATTGACAATAATGCCTATACTTTAGTTAGTGGGGGGTAGTGTACAGCTTCTTTCTCATCTACAGCCCATGTACTTCTGTCTTTTTATTAAAGACACAAACGTATTTGCATTACAAAGACATAATAAGTTCTGATGATAAAGGAAATGTAGATTTTTCTTTATAATTATTTTGTGTTCAGTATTTCCTTTCTGAAGTAAATATGGAACTGCCAAGGAATTCCCAGATTCCTTATAGTTAGTCTTAATAAATGATGTATTCTACTTCTGTAGGGTGTTTACATTAATAATTAAGACAAATGCAATAGCAAGTACCCTAGAAGGAACACTTGTCAAATAGTTTAATATTATCTGTTCCGAAGCTTTTAGTTGAATCCAATTAATATTGCTGTGCAAGAGTGGAGGACCTTCAGCTGATGCTTTTCAAATCCATCAAAAATCATAATGAATACTTGTATCCGTATTATGTCTAAGCCAAGTCCATCTTTCTGAAATGAAGGAGGATAAGAACTTTGCCAGTCATAAAAAGCCGCATTTTACATTTAAGTTGTTAATCCTGTGCTGTCATTCATTGCATGTAATTGGTTTCTTAATTGCATATCCTCAAAAATTCAATCTGTTCAAAGTTCAGCAATCTCTTGCTGGTGAGACCATCAGAGTACAATCTCCAGTTAAATGTGTTTGCCTTTTCCAGGCATTATCAGGATTTCAGTAATGAAGTCACTGAGATGCACCCGTGAAAAAGTAACTAAGAGAAGAATGAGATGGTTCATTTTGTGGAGCATTTCTCATGCTTAAAGGAAACCAGTGCCACTTGATTTGCAATAATGAAATTTTATTAACTTAGATTAGTAGTTTTCAAAGTGTTTTTCAGCCTTCCATTGGAGATGTGCATCCCTGTACAGCAAACTGGCAGACTGGTAGCAGGCTGGATTTTCTTAGCTACTTTTTGAGAATCCCTGTGTCTGTTTCCTCTACACATCAGAGATATGCCAGTTGAAATGCATTGACTTGGCAAATAAATGAAGAATTCAGGAAGTCTGATTAGAAATGCTGGAAGGAAGCAGGCTGATATAATGGCTAATGAATTTATTTCAGGTTCATTATTCTGCTGCATGACTGTACTCCAGTCAGCAAACCCCAAGTTTTTGACCATATGTGGAGGTACAGCTGCAAAGAAATGAAGGCATTCCAATGCCTTAAAAAAGTGTCCATCTGTGCTGTTGCACTTTCTGGATAGAAAAATAACTAATCCTTTTTTAAAAAGAGAGGGAAAGAGGTAAACTTAGTATGAATATAAATGCATGAAACTCATGGAACATACAATAATATATTTCAGTTCATGCATGTGGTATAAATTTACCTCCCTTGCTTGCCATGAAGTCGCATTTGTGAGTGGAAAGTACTGACTGTTGTATCGAGCCATTACTACCTCACCCTGTCCTTGAGTATCATCTTGGTAAGATTTGCCACTTCCCTGATAAGTTGGTTATCTTAGTTCATATTAAGATCCATGTAAACTCCATGAGATTGTTTAAAATTACACTAAAACGTATTACATATTAGAGTAGTAGTTTAGACTTTATATGATTTCAGTTTTCTGTATACTTCTCAAACAAACAACTTTTCCAGTTAAAGTAATTATGAATGCTGTTTGGGTGTTTGTGCTTATATTATATGATGCTTACATTTTGCACATGTATTGCTGAGTTTAATTCAGAAAGCAGCACCGAATGACCATTGCTTCTGTACTGTTAAAGTGCAAATGCATATAAAAGTGTAGGTGTTTTACAGATGCCTGTTAATTTTAAATTGAATCAGGATGAGCCTTCTGTTCATCATCTGGCTGCTCAGTTGCCTGGATGCAATCAAAGGAGCTGAAATATGACAATAAAACTGATGTTACTCTGGGGGAAGGATGGGGACAGGGGAAGAAGATTGTCTGAGGAAGACCAATGCAGGGTAAAATTATTTATATGGCATCTTGGTTGCAGAGTAAACGTAAACAAATGGCCTTCTTTAATAAGCATTGTTTTCCTGATCAAAATGTGTCTTCTGTACGTGTAAGAGTTATGTGCATTCATTTGTATGAAATATAGCAGAATTTTCATTCCTGCTGCACTCCTGCATCAGCAGGTAATTGCTCACGTGCTGATCCATCTTTTAATGCAGAGGAAAAGCAACATCTTGTGGAATCAGTGAATGAAGATTTTGAGGAAAGCATCTTAGCTCAGCTGAGAAACAGGCACTTCAGTGAGCAGTGACTTGCAACTCAATTGAAGGTACCTCAGAAGCTTTGAAAACATGCTTTTAGATCATGGAAAAGCACTAGGTGAAAACAAAAAATTGAGGAAACACTTAAGCAACAACTCTGTGAGTTATATAGTAAAACCTTGCTAAAACTGAAACTGGAGCCCTTTGCCCAGTTCAGGGCCAAGCTGGGATATGCGTCTCTCGGAGCAGAGGCAGTCACCTCTTTGACAGTCAGAAATGGAAGTGGAAGTGTACACAGTATGTGTTCAGCCACGACATAGGAAAAGATAGCAGGTCTGTAATTCCAGTTTTTCTGGGCACGAACATGTGCTGCAAGTTTGGAGAAAGTCGTCATGGGATAGCATGTTGCAGAGCTAACTAGAAGACATTTTCTTCTGTGGCATGTAATTTTATAAGTATTGATGCCGTGAAAAGACGGAATTGAAGACTCAATAGTTGGCACACTATTAAGCAGGTATTCTTTATTATGGCGCCGGGCGCACGGGGGATCTCTCCTCCAAACATGTGCACCAAAAGGACACGCTTACTAGGTATTTATGCTGTGTTAAAGTACACATTCATTACATTGGAAAGAAATGCTTATCATAGTTTTACTGAGAACTCATTAGTATATGGTAATGTCCATCACGCATGTTTGTTTGGTGTCTCTGGGTGATCGGCGGGTCTTCGGATATCCTGCAGCCTCCTTATCTCTGTAGTCCCTTATCTTGCAACCATCTTGCAACCGTCCCAATTATTCGCAAAGAGCCAAGACTTGTTTTGGTTGTGTGTGCAATGATTCTGACCACCTGAAGTGATAACATCCCCTACATGTTACTTTTGTTACATTCACAGTTATCAGTACAGAAATTAATTTATCTAATTCTGCCAATTCCATCTCACAAAATATTTCAGGATTTTACTTCCTATGTGACAGTAGCAACTTATTTTTTGACAGGCCTACAGAAAACATTGTAAGACTGTTCAAACAGATCTATTTTCTTCTTACCTCTAAAATTAAATGCAATACTAACAATTGCATCTCAGTACTTTTTCTACGGCTGTTTTTTTGTATTTCTGTTGACTAACAGTAGGACAAAGTGTACATATTTGGACCAATTAGATTTTTGAAAGCTTCATTTCACTCCTCTTTCTGTCACTCCTTCCCCTAGTAAGCATAAAATACTGTCTCTGGATATCTCCAGCATTCAAAGGGAAGTTGTGATAGCTGAATGCAAAATTTCACAGGTGAATTTTAATGTCTGGTATTCTCACACACTTTAACAGGGCCTGGTTCCCTTTAAGCACTGTTTTACACAAATATGTTAACAAATTATTGTAGAAGTAATGTAAATGTAGAAATTACTTATTTGTTTTTGCATTGTATTCACAAAGAAGCAAAAGCAAACATATCTGCAATATTAATAAAACATAAAAACTTTATTTACAGGAAACATAGCATGTTGCAGGGAATAGAAGATATTGGTGGAAAGAAAAAAACTTGTACTAGGATAGATCTACTTTTAGGATAGATCTACTTTTAGAATAGATTGGGTGATATGCTGTTTTGTTATTTAGTGAACAGTAAGAGATTTCAATACTAAGCAAAGAAGCAAATCAAGCAGAAGTTCTCAGTGAGGCCCTGAGTTTAAAAAGTGGTTTTGTGCTTGAACAGCCCGTACTCTTGTACCAAGATGTTCTTAGTGAAAGTTCCTAAGTAGACAATTACTTATATATTCTCACAGTGTTTTTCTGCTGCTAGGTATCCTCCTCTCCCTAACCCAAAGGCTTTTAATCTACTTTCCAATTTCTGTCAAACTTGAGGAGTGTAGAGAATAGAACAATTTGGGGTAACATGACAAGAATCATTCTTCAGTATTTCCCTTGCTTACAGAATGATTTGTGAATTGTTGACAAGAAAATTAGGAATCTGCTTTTCATTCCAGCCAGGCTGGCCAGCACTTTTGATATAGGTCATAGTAATGCTTAGGTCGTAGTGATATATAGCATAATGGCTTAGGTCGACAGTGTTTAATTCAGGCCTGACTGCTTTGTACAGACAATGCATGCCTCATTAACAATTATGGCCTAGAAGAGGAGTTAACAGACTGATAAAATGGGAAAATCCTGCCCAGAAGGCACTGGAAGCTGGGTCATTGCCGAAGAATCATGAAGTTAACAAAGATCTAGGGTGGCTAGGGAAAAGGTAAAGGCGGCAGGGGGAGATCGCAGCCACTGACTCAATTCAGAACTGGGACGACTGCAGCCCCTGAGCGTGCAAGCCTGTGTAGTTAAATAAGGAAGGAGTATGCCTTTAAAATGAATGTATAACGTGATGAACCCATCAGAATGTAATGAGTGATTTCTTTGTTTTTGTAAGAGTATATAGTCCTTGTGACTCTGCTAAGCAGTGTGCTGGCTCTGTAGAATTGTCACCTAGCACCCATGTCTGCACAAATATGCAGTAAAGATGATACCTCTGCTCTGTGTGTATATTGGCGTACTGCACAGGGGGTAAACAATCCCACTTTTGGGACAACACTTTTTGTCACTCAGTTTATCTGATATCGGCCCTTGTCACTGATGCAATGTAGTAAGCCCCACTTTTGCTGAGTTTAGCATCTTGTGTGGCGACTTAACTCACCCAAATTATCCTGTCAGACAGTTTGCTTTACATCTTTGTTATACAGGTGTAAATAACTATCCAGAATGCACTGGACCACCAGGCAAAATTAACATATATCAGAGAAGCAAAACATCATAGTGTAAAGAATATCATTCATCCAACAGGCATCCATTTAAATCAATGATGTGCAAATGTATGCAATACACTTCCATTTCACTGAAGTCCCGCAAAAATTCTGACTTTGAATAAGAATTAAGAGGCTGCTTTTAAATGTTGTCTACAACATTTTGGTTCTGGTCCTCTGAAACAAGATTTCAGATTTCTATCAAGTTCAAAGACATTAGTGGGGGATATCAAAGTGCTGAAAACTGAACCCAAAAAAAGACTTTCAGCCTAGGAAGAACTGTTAAGGTGGCTACAGCAGACATTTAGTTCTGTATAAACTAAGAGGCTTCAGTGGACAATGAATGACCTCCCCTGGGTTCCCTGGAGTAGACCTGAATTTCACAACCTTTCAACATTGTGCTGACACTTTCTGGGTAGAAGTTTAGCAACAAATTACGAAAAAATAATGCTATTTAACTTATTATTGGAAATGGTTAGATAGCTCTATCTTCTGTGTAAAAATCAGAATCTTGAAGTGTCAAAAATCAAGAATCAACATGTAACTTATTGAATGATGGATCTGAAATTCTTCTGAAACTTCAAATGATACTCCTTTTCTATGACCAGAGATGGTTTTGAGCTTGCAGGCTAGAACTCTGTGCATTTTTTCAAATTTTACTTCTGAGCCAGGAAAACTGAAAAACTTGAAAATCATGAAAGCAGAACATCTCGTGCAATGTTGAGTCCAGCGAAGAATTATAAAAATAAATGAACAACAGAGTTTGTGAAAGTCTGAAGATCATGAGTCTTGTAGAAATTGCTGTAGCTGACAGTACTGAAGAAGTCCTTTTGTGACATTGTCAGTGCTTGCCAAGAAATTGTGTTTTTTCTGTGTTGTTCTTTTGAATACAAATTGATCTTTAATAGGCCATTGCTGGTAAACCTCTCAGACACAGTCTGTCTTCGTACACCTGCAGCAAGACTATGAGCCCAGCATGAAAGAGCATAAGTGTGTTGTGGCTGCTTTTTGTCAATAATGGAGGCCTGGTCATAAGAGGGGGTCTTTAAGCCTTGGAAAGTTTAGTGAATGCAGCAGCAGAAGTTTTGCTGAATCATTTGGTACTTGATTGGCCCTCTTCTTAATTTTTCCCCCTAAATCTTACATAAATATAATATCAAGGATTTTAGAAACTCCACAGGCAGCTCTGTGCCAAAGGCAGGAATGTGAGATTTTGTTCCTCATGCCAAGGCTTGGGGTTAATATGTTGATTTCTATGCAGTTGAACCAGACTAGGGTGAGGCACTTTCCTCATCCAGAGGGGGCTTTTGACCCTGCCTAAATCTTGTTCAGAGGAGTCAGGCTTCTCCTACTGCCTGGTGTTTGAGGAGAGAGAAGGGGAAAAAAGAGGAAAATACGGAGGACTATTAAATATGAAGAAGGTCAAAGTAGTTCCATCTTGCCTGGATGATTAAACACAGAATATGGATGAGTCTAACAGAAGCCATCACCTCTATCAATCCTTTTTATTTCCAGGCTCAAGATCAGCGTTTGGTGGCTAACCATGTTGTAATAAATGTATACATATAAAATTTGTTCTCAAACCGGCTGATGGAGAAAGAGAAGAAACCCTGTGATGAATGGATTAACTTTGCTCATGAAATCGCATGTGGGTGTTAGAGTTTCTTTTGCAACTTAAGCTGGAGCCACAGACATCCGGAGGAGTGAACAATAAGTAAGGGAATGGCCCATCTGCTGATAAGCAAAAGAATGGCTTGGGGGATGAATGAGCAGACAGCAGGACGCCTGAGAAAGACTTCGGCCTTCATCCGAACGACCACCAAGAGGCAGACAACGACCACCTAGCAAGCAAACACAACGCAGAGAATACCAAAAGTCAGGTATGCAGGAAATGGGAACTCTATAAAAAAATGGGTTGCATCTGTTATTGGTGCGAACCGTTGGCGGAGCACTGACTCCCCGGTCGCCCAGCACTGTTTTGCTCTTTTATCGCTTGCTAATGAATTCACTTTGATTAATCAAAAATTGGCTTCTCAATTTGATTTGAGCACAAGCGTCTATAACAATGTGAAACTATTCTAGGTACAGCACAGCTGTACAAGCCTAAGATTGTTGCTGTGAACACCTTTCATTCCTTGACTCCTGATATCTGAAATATCATCCACTCAAAAAACCTTTGATGTTACAGAGATTCTGGCTTTAGGAAAGGCATCAAATGGCGGGAGCAGATGGGTCTCTGGGGCAAAAATGAAATTGTTTTCATGGAAATGCATTCAGAAAGAAGGCAAAAGTACTTCTAATGCTATATCTCACTGTGCTGTGAATATTCTTGAGAGAAATACGGCTACATGGATTAGAAAGAACTTTTCAGTAGTAACAGATAAGTCAATCTGTATCTAGACAGGAAGTATCTTCAGAGTTTTGTTCATGTTTTAAACAGCAAAGGATCTCTGTTGTTCTTACTTTGGCTGCATCTCATGTCCCAAATGCTTGTTCATGTAGGTTTGGTTCAATTGATCTCTGTGACCACTTCTCATTGCCACTCTATTTTAATCTTTCAGCAATTGAAGGATACCTAAATGTAGAAGGATTTTCTCATACATGCAATAGAATAGTCATTCATTTGTACTAATTTTTCATGATCTATCCTTTCAAAATCAGAAGGTTAGTGAAAAAAACAGCTCAGTGCAGCCTGATGCTAGCAAAACTGCACCTGTTTTTTACTTTGGATTCTTGTGCTTTGATGAAGAAGGGAAGAACAGAATTATTATGCACTCCATCTCCGGGCAAATAGATGATGAAGGTTTAAAACAGTCTGCCAGTCACAGAAGTGGCTACCAGACCTAAGCTGCAGGCACAGGTTATGGATGTGGATCAGCTGGAGTAAAGAACGTAACATCAAAGTTATTTCTCCTAGGATAGTAAGATTAAGACATTCACAAGAGTTTAGTGATTCTGCACAGTTTTGGCCATCAGTGCCTGAAGCTTAGACTCTTGCCAGGACTGAGTTTCATCAAATGTCTAGAAAATGCAGCCATTTCAATTGATGTTTCATGTTGTCAAAAGCCTTATCTCTGTAATTCGGTGGTTAAAATACTATTATGGTTTGCTTTTAAATTAATTTAATATTCTCCTTTTCATATTTCCATACTTCAATCCACCTTCCATATTTTTCTTCCATGGTACTTGTTAGCATGTAACTAGATTTTCAGTAAGAATAAATAAGTTGTTAAAACTATGAAGCAATACAAAGACATTCTCCAGGAAAAGCTATATAAAATATCTATATGGCTTTTATGGTGGTGTATGACACAATATTAATAAATATGGAGATTTTAAAATGCTGCGTTGTAGGAGATACCAAACGTACAAACCTACAACTTTGTCCAAGTCTTCAAAACAACTAAGTGTAACTACACAAATGTGTTCCTGGAAAGACACTATAAATCAGTCATAATTAATTCACAAGTGTTAACAAGTCCTGCTATATTATTTTGATAATATTTGCCTATGGTTCCAGTGGATCTTTGTTTTCCCAAGTTAAACTCTGGCAGTCAACACAAACTGTATAGTCTGACCTCAGAAAGGTAAATGGTAGCAGACTGAGAAGTGAGCTGTAGGCACAGTTCACCCTTCAATACAAGTCTGTGTCTAGGTGCACTTTTTGTGGACATCAAGAAGACATGATCGGACACCTTAGGCCTAACTTAACAGCATGCCACAGAAATCTGTCTGAAGTGTGGCTGTGGCAAACTCATACTGCATTAAACAGACTTACTAGACAACCGTTGAAGATGTCCTTCCAGGTCAAAGTTTATCTTTTTTGTTATTAGAGAAGATCAGAGGAATCTTCACAAAGCGTTTTTAGTGTAATCATAGTTACAAGCTGTGCTTTTTGGCTCAAGTAACTCATTAATGACATGAAAAGGAACAAAGAGCCAGCTCTTCTTTGAGAAAATTATGCGGTAATGATGAGCTGCCTAATCCTTCAGGAGAACAGTCCATTTTGCAGAACAGATAATTTCCACGTAGTTGAAAGAACACCGTGAAAGCCCTTGAAGACTGGCAGCTGACTACCGTATAGAGGAACAGGTTTTTGTTCTGTGTTTGCCAGCCAGTCCAGGCTATCAGCCTAATAACTCTCTCAGTGCCTTATAACAGCTCTGTGTAGACCCATTCAGAGCCCTTGATCACACCAGGAAGAGAATAAAGAGCCCTCCGTACTCATGCAAGGAGGAAAGAAACCAAAGCATCTGCTTGTGTGAAAGCAAATCCATATAGCTGCTAACAACACTTTACAGCAGCGTCAGTGATGACATGAATAGCAGAAGTTTGAATACCATTTCTCATCCTAATGCTCTTTTTCATTAGTCAGTGATGGAGTAACATCATGTAAGCTGCAGCTGTTTTGTGTCGGGGGAGGGAGTAGATAGCTGTCAAAATGTTGAAGTTCAGGGTGCGCCGAAAAGCTCAGAAAAATGTGACATTCATTTGAAGCTGAAGAGAAAATAGGTTTGTTGGAGTGCAGCCACAGAACTAAGTTTATATTTCTGTTGTGAAATGTTCATGTACTGAAATAGTGGTAAGGAGAAGTTAACCAGCTTCATCCAAAACTGGGGTTTCCCTTCCAGGCAAAGCAAGGTTGAGCAGTAAAAGAGAAAATGAAAAATCAATGGACCAGGACAGAATTTGAGGAGTGGTGTTTCAGTAGCTACTGACTAGTGAATTTCCTCTTGCTAACGAAAAGTGTAAGAGCTACCTGTCTGACTATTCCAGAATCAGAAAATCAACTGGTCTTAAGGTGAAAAGTCCAGGGTAGTGTAACGCTGACGTCCAGGAGGTTAAATGAAGGACCTATTGTTCTGGTTTGGCCTGGATAAATGCCAGGTGCCCACCAAAACTGCTCTATCACTCCCACTCCTCAGCTGGACTGGGGAGGGGAAATAAGATGAAAGGCTCGAGGGTTGAAACAAGGACAGGGAGACAGCCCCTGAGTGGCACAGGGGGGCGGGGAATGGGGGTTATGGGCAGTTCATCACACATTGTCTCTGCTGCTCCTTGTCCCTCAGGCGGAAGGCTCCTCACACTCTGTCCCTGCTCCAGGGTGAAGGTTCCTCTCATGGGAGACAGTTCTCCACAAACTTCTCCAACGTGACTCCTTCCCACAGGCTGCATCTCTTCATGAACTGCTCCAGCATGGGTCCCTTCCCACAGGGTGCAGTCCTTCAGGAACAAGCTGCTCCAGTGTGGGTCCCCCATGGGATCATAAGCCCTGCCAGCAAACCTGCTCTGGTGTGGGGTCCTCTCTCCACGGGTCCGCAGGTCCTGGCAGGAGCCTGCTCCAGCACGGGCTACCCATGGGGTCAGAGCTTCCTTTAGGCATCCAACTGCTCCGGCGTGGAGTCCCTTCCATGGGCTACAGGTGGGTTTCTGCTCCACTGTGGAGCTCCATGGACAGCAGGGGGACACCCTGCCTCACCATGGTCTTCATCACGTGCTGCAAGGGAAGGCTCTCTGCTCCGACATTTTGGGCACCTCCTCCCCCTCCTTCTTCACTGACCTTGGTGTCTGCAGAGTTGTTTCTCTCACTCCTCTCTCTAATTGCTGTCTCACCCAGAGTATTTTTTCCTTCCCCTTCTTAAATATGTTATCACAGAGGTGCTACCACCGTCGCTGATTGGCTTGGCCTTGGCCAGCAGCGGGTCCGTCTTAGGAGCCAGCTGGCACTGGCTTTATCAGACATGGGGGAAGCTTCTCGCAGCTTCTCAGAGAAGCCACCCCTATAGCTCCCGCGCTACCAAAACCTTGCCATGCAAACCCATGCAAACCCATAACACCTACGTAATATGTGTCCAAAGCACCCTGTAAATCTGAAATGTCTGATTTGCAAATCACTAATTCATTGCTTTAATCACTTCAGTAACATAGAATAATTAGAAATTATTATGTCTGAAGGGACATTAAAAAATATAAAAAATAATTAGAGAAGAAGTGGAAGAAGCAAGCAGTACAGAAAATCTGCCATCCTTATGTATTTATAAGTTGTGTAGGTGTTCAGGGAATACCTGCTATTAGTAATTACATGCTGATTTTTCTTTCCAATTACATTTTGCAATATGTTTTGTTTTTAGGGGAATTCATAGACTGAATCGAAAAGGGGACAAATCTTCAACAGAATATTATTGAACCAGAAATGAAGCATTTTTAACAGGAAAATCTTGAAGATGCAATTCTACAAATTGCAAAGCCCTAGCTAAGGGCATGAATGGAAAATGAGACAAACGTTGGTGGCACAATGGCCAAGAAGTGAAATTATAGTCCCAGCCCTTCAGTACCTTTAGTTTGAGACCACTGGACAAAGGATGAAGCCTTAAATGATTCAATACATGGGAAACTATGTGAATTTTTAACAGAATATTTGAAGTATTCTGTATCTTATGGTTCACACCCTTTTGATAAAATCAAGATGTTCCATTTTGCAATGAAATCAGTGATGCAATATGTGTTAAGGCTTCTGCACAGAGCATTGAGAATAAAATCACAGAACTCAGAAAAATTTCATTGGTGAAGGGTTCATTGTGGGCCTGGAATATGGTTTCAACTTGCAGACTGGTTCGCTTGTTCTGTACTTTTGCTTTCCGTGTGTTTTTTCCCCTCTTGATTTTCAGAACCTGAAATGGAGTCCTCCTCTGGACCCTTGTAAGTCCCAATGCTTTCATAAAGCTCAACAGAGTTAGAGGTGCAAGGAGGAAGCAGACATGAAAATGTGATTGCATTGCGTTCTGCCTGTAACTTACAACTTAGTATAACTTATATGTGTAGTTCCCTTGGTGTTTTGACATTTCAGGAAACATTTCCTCACTTGGCAATTTGCAAATACAAGACAGGTAGTCTTGCTGTGTGGTAGTTAGTATTGCTAAGGTAGTTTCTTCTGCCAGAGGTGTGCTCAGGTGCAAATCTGAAACTCCACCTGCAAGTCGTAGCCACTTGCTGTACTGGGGTAGATTCAGTGGGACTCCCACAAGGGCTTACCTCAGAGAATGACGCAGAGAGCCCTGGTGTGCTCATAGCTAGAAATGAAGATACATACCATAATAAAATGATTACACCTTGTAACTTTGGTTTTATATTCTGAAAGTCATTCCTCATCTCTGTTATTATAGTGTAAATATTTCCTACTGCTTCCATAAATATTCAGCTCCTCTTTTACCCTTGCTAACACCTTAATGTTAATGTTCATGTCACAGACTCTTAAAATTGAAGAAAAAAATTAATCTGAATTATGTTTCATAGATAGAGATTTGATCTTTTTTTCAAGTCATCAACAGACTTTTAAGAGCTTAAGTGCTACTTGCATAGTAATTTATTATTACCTTTATGCAAAACAGGTAATATTTATATTAAATGTAGTGATATTGATATCTGAGAAGACACATTGTTTAACATGCATTTTATACTGATGAATTTTATCAAGACAAATATACCAGACTAAATTGTACAGTCCCTTTCCTTCACAGAGAATTAGCACTATGTCCTGGGTTCAGCTGGGATAGAGTTAATTTTCACAAGAAGCTGGTTGGGCTGACCCAAACAGCCAATCAAGTGGGATATTCTGTACCATATGATGTCAAGCTCAGTATTTAAGGGGGGAACTGGCTAAAGGAGAGGCTTTTGCTACTCAGGAGCAAGTTGAGCATTGGGTGGTGAGAACACTGCATGTTGTATATGCTTTTATCAGTATTATTGATTGTTGTTTTCTTCTCCCTTTGCTATTCTGTTAAACTGTTCTCATCTCAACTCACCATTTTTTTGCCTTTTTCCTTCTGATTCTCTTCTGCATCTCACCAGGGAGTGGGAAGGAGTGAGAGAGTAACTGCATAGTTCTTTTATTGCAAATTGAGGCAAAACCAGAACACACTAGAGGAGATGAATAAAATTAACCTATTAAGTAAAATTAGCAAGGTTAGTGGGTGAAAAAATATCAGTCATAGAGGAAAAAGCAATCTTGGCTCATAAGTTTGTTTTGAGAATTTATCAATGGGAGCAGTGTTGCCAAGAGCAAGCATTAAGGAAACATGAACCAAGCCCTGAGATCTTGGTTTATGAGTCAATCTCACATCAGTCCTGAAAGGTGGTTATCACCTAGTGTACAGAAAATATTATTTCTATATATACTGCATACTAGTTCCACATAGCCAGAGGACCAAGCTAGCAAAATCCCTCAGAATTATCACAGGGATTGATAGGGATTTCTCTCGACCATAAACAGTCTCTCTGTCTCTTATCTCATTTTGGAAAAACTGAGTAGCATCTTATCTTCAGTGCTGTCTCATTGCCTAAAAAAAGCAGAAAGAAAAAGGCTCATGTTAGCCCGTTCTGCAGAGGCCATTTGCAGCCTTAACACCTTCTCTCACTTGCATCTGGATCTCATCACCAGTTCCAAGAGCCTGGAACAACTCTATTAGGAGGAGAAATGGATGTTTGCTCTAGGAAAAGAGTGGAAAGAGGGCACTTGAGGAAAGCAAATTATGGAAGATAATGAATAGGGAGAGGAAGATGGTTTAATTTTGAGTTGCTGCTCTCCTCTCCTTGTAACACAAAAGAACATTTTAAGCTATTTAACTGTAGCAAACTGCAAAATTATAGTAAAAGAGTTCTTTTTAATTTACTATGTAATTAGACTGTGGAACTCACTTTTCAAGAAGTTATTAAAGATCAGAGCGTACCAAGATTAAAAAATTCTAAACTATCATGTTTGATCTATTGTTGCAAATCTCATGTACTATATCGCCCACATAATGCTTCTCTCTCCTTGCTTATTCACTTGGGCTTCCCTGAGAGGACCAGGAAAAGGGTGTTCAAATGGGCATCTGGTACCGGATTTTGTTGTATGTGATGACATCTTCATGAACTTTACTTCTAGAGAGAGAATTTCTTTGTAACAGGCTGGAGTTGGCTTTTACTTGGCCCAAAAACATATTGCAGTATTTGTAAAAACTTGTAGGTCTTCTGTGGGTCTTCATATACTGTGTTGCCTGCCATTTACACAGCTTTTGTTTCAGAAGGATATACGTATTTAAATTATATTTCATTTTGAACTCACTGATAATATGTTTTCTTCCTCTGTCACAGACTGAAAATAAAGCTTCTTTAGAGTACAGATTAAATAACATTTTACTTTTCCTGTAGAAGCCAGCTGTGTGCAGAGAGGCAATAATGCAGTAATAAAATCTTAAATTCAGTTCAGAATTTTACTACATACCTAGAAATACTTAAAATAAAGGTGTCACATAAAAATGAAAATTAAAGATTTATAGGAGGATTTCCTGGCAGAGTTGTGTAAAGCCAAGGACAAAAAAAAAAAAAGAAATCTTAAAGGCAAATTGAAGGGTAGTTTCTTCACCAAATATTTGGTAACTAGGAATTCGAACTATGAATGGATATACAGTCTTCTTCCCCGGCACCTTCAACAGAGGGATGCAGCACGTGTCCTCTTTTCCTATGAATTTATTTCCACTGTTGCTATGCACCTTCCATTCCCCTCAATCTCCATTCCATATTCCCTGACATCCCGACAGATATCCCAATGCCTTCAAGTCCTGCTCCTGCTCTATTGCTTTTCACTGCTAAGTAATATCCTTAGCTAAGTCAAATTCTCTAACTGCCAGCTCTGAAGCATGAAGAATGTGTCAATGATGGTTTCAAGCTGTAGACATCCCGGATGGTCTGTGTGCGAACCTTACTTTGCAGCTTTTGCTGTAGGTAACACATGTGAATTTTTCTTCTCCACATAGCCACCCCTTTTCTCAAGATCTGTTGGAGCTCTTTCTCTGATATCTTTTCATGCCTTGGCCAACTGAAGTCTACTTAACAATAATCTGTAAGTTTTCAAGGAACTGGCAGACCAATCTAATCACATCAGCTTTGTCCATGTAGAAAAGTAGCCTGGAACATGAAAGGAAGAATTAAAGAATCAGAAATTATCAGGATTGCATTGAAAGAATTTTGGGGGAACCTGATTCTCAGTGGCCTCATGATATTTATTACGTAATTGTTTCTTTAACTTTATGCAGTTTTCCCCTCAGACCTTTGATTAGTCTCATCATTTTCTGCAACTTTTCTGATTTTAACAGGTCTTTTTCGAATGCAAATATCTGAATTGGGTACCATATTCTAGATGTGATTTGGTATAATGGCTTGAATATTGCACTCCATCTGATGGAATTACCCTCTCTTCTTTCATTACTGCTTAAAAGCACATTCACTACTGGCTGTGAATAAGATTGCAAAGAAAAGATTAAAAAGCATGTGTGCTGTATAATGTAGTGATGCTTTGTCTTGACAAGAGAGCCATCACTGGTACAGCTCTGGGTATATTAAGGCCAGAATTATTCCATGTACGTAGAGCAAACCAGCCTCTGATTAAATTAGGCAAAGAGAGTGATGATAATAATCTCACAAAATATATCAAGTGCCACCAAAATTGCAAATCTAAATGCATAGCAAGAGCATTTGGTAGCTTATAATCCACCTGTTATATGCAAGGTGAGGAAAAGCTTGTGTCTCATTTTTGGGTAAGGGAAAGATGCATAGAGACATAAAAGCACTGACTGGGCCTCAGTCTTCGAGTCCTCTGCGTAGGAGGGAGCTGTTCTGTTCCAGGTAACTGAGTAAGCACGTTGGTCTCCCTTTCAATTTCAATGTTTACACAAATCCGAAATAGAGACTACACTTGCAAAAATCTTGATTACTGATGAAGCAGAACAGCACAGTATTGTATAATGTTCTCCTCTTTTGAAAACATGGTATTTGCAGCTAGCTATTTCTTCAACAAAACCATACAGGTTCAGAAGCAGTATTGGAGAGAACAACATTTAAAGAGATCTGTTTATCAGTCAATAGATCTTAATGAATATTTCCATATGAATACCTTTGAAGAATCCTCCTCTTCTTTTGCATATCATTCAATTTCATGTCAGCATTCAGTTTTTCCACCCAAGGTTGGATGATCCTGCTGTAATTTTCTTCAGAGCAGACAAACAGTGATTTACCAATACCCATTGTATTCAGACAGTCAGATTCCACTTGTGAAAGGAGAAAAAAAGGTAAGATACCACACCAGCATAGAAGATAGACATCTGTAACATAAAAAATTAATGATACAAATGCTAATCTTTTTTCAGCTGCCTGCAGAGCCACTAAATCAGACCTGTACTAAAATAAATGAGCAGAGACTAGAGGTTTAAATACACTACGTTTGCGCTGCGTACTGTTACACAGGACAGAGTCTGAATTTCCTTGAGAATCAGTGATGATTTCTCTAGTAAATTTTGACTCTAGTGTTTACCACAGTGCTCAAGACAAAAACATAAGAGGAAAGACCGATCAAGACTGGAGCTGCTGAACTCAAAGCAGCACTAATTTGCAAGCATGGGTTTCACTGTTATGAATTATGTTTCACTGCCCATGTGGAAATCATTATTATTTGTTGGGACACAGTGATGGGCCAAAGAAAGGTTACAGAGTAAGACTACCACAAATCAGCTGCTAACAAGACAGAAGCAGCCCACAATTAGTGTTATTTCTGTATCTAGTGAAAAATCAAAGAATGACTTCTTAAACTTTTGCCAGCCACCCTTTTTTCGCTTAGATCTATCACTCGTCTTCACTCAGGCCTATACTGTACTCTGTGTGGGAATAATCCACAGTAGAAAGAAGCCATTTTTTTTTAAAGGATTTTCTTCTTGTAGTTTTTTTTTTAGTAGGACTTGAATCAATGATCAGTCACTGAAGTGTGAACAAGAAGTTCTCTTTATGCATCTGTGCCTGAACTTGTGACCAGAAAGAAAGATGCAGGGATAACTAAAGCCTTGTAAATCATGTCACTTTGCCTTGATGAGAATGATTGAGTCCGCATGCTTAAATGCAGATGACCCAGCTTGTGCCCGTGGGATACACTGACTCACAGCCACGCCTGCTTAAACAGCTCCAAAGCTGCAAGTGCTGAATGGGAAGGTTTGCCCAGCTGTGCCTAAGGGTGGCTTGGGCAGGAGCTGTTAGCAATAGAGATCAGGTGGACTTGATCGACTGTGAATCTCAAATGCTTCTGTGTCATTTGGGCACTCCGGTGCCAGCTCAGGCATCACAATATTTGATGACCCTGGGGTGGCAATGCATGACCATGCAATTCTCCTTCCAGGCACGATAATGCAGTCTCCTCCTGTGGACAACTCCCAGTACCAGACCATCCTGCTGTGGGTGGGATATCCAAAGTAATGGTGTTGTGGAACCTCTTTTTTTGTTCCCAGCAGAAGAATCCATCTACTGCTCCCCTGACTCGGCCCAGGACTAACAGCAACCTTTTATTCTCTGCTGGTACTGCCCCAAACAGAGCTTCTGCATTAACAGCCCGTTTTTATTAATGCGTGTGAATCTTAAAAGGCTCTATAAGAATCAATGTAAGCTTTTAATGTATGCTATAATGTTTATAGCAACAGCAGAGAGAGACAGAAGCAGAAGAAAAGAAGAAAGGAGGGAAAGCATGCCGGTCTAAACCCAGCAGCAGGGACCTTGCCTCCACTCACCGTAAAACTTCAGACAGGAACAATTCTCCTCATATCACTGGTACGGGAAAGCGAAATCGTCTCTTGCATGCACATGTACACTCTCTCACACTCTTTCTCTTTTCCTAATGCGATCAGAGAGAGACATCTATCCTTAGTCAGCCATCCTTGCTTTAAATGCCTTTAAATTGAAATAGTATCATCTCGCAGATTATGCGGATCCCCCTTGCCAGAGTAATTCCTGGGAATACAGCTCCCATTTGATGAAATGCAGAGGTGCTAAATTAGCAAAGGACTGACCAAAGACAGGGTTCTGATTTTGTAGCAGAATCCTGTTTTACCAACAATTAGCTTTAAA
>Ga0065711_1037278_pt1 | contig 19989 bp, 12 predicted proteins | sample Hoacrofraction12_FD_59098 | JGI IMG/M metagenome (GOLD analysis project Ga0065711, IMG submission 59098) | Hoatzin crop microbial communities from Cojedes, Venezuela - Epithelial fraction 12 v2 (version 2) | ecosystem: Host-associated > Birds > Digestive system > Esophagus > Crop | place... | reverse complement strand
TCGGCTGACGACCGCCGCGGTGGCCTGGCCGGGGGAGGTGGAACCGGGCCGCGGAGGAGGGAAGGCTGCGTCCTTCCGGGGCCGCGGCAGGAGCTCGTAGCGCGGCGGCCGGCTGTGTGACAGCAGCGCTCCGCTCCTGGCGCCGAAACCCTCTCCGTTGACTCTGTACCACGATGGCCGCGGCGGGCCCTGGTGGCCCAGCAGGCCGAAGGTTTCTCTGGGGTCGGGGGGGTGTTTTATGGAGTGTTTGAACGCTGAGGTTCGCTCGTTTTTAGGCTTGGAAGGCAGTTACCCGAGAAGGCAAAGCGAGGCGCGGCCTGAAGAAGCAGCCGAGCTGGAAACGCACCCTGGCCGTGGCCGTGTGCTGCCTGCCGCGGGTGGCTTCGGGCATCACGCACCGGGCGTGCGGCCTGCTCACGGATGGGGCAGGTTTGCATCGCCAAAACAGCCTTGTGTGTCTCTATACTTTGATTCTATGTATGTCCACTAAAAAAAAAAAAAAAGCTGGTAACATTGAAGTCTTATATCAATACAAGAAAAGGAAGAATTCCTCCTGTCATCTTTGCCTAGTTTTCGACAACGTTCAATAAGAAGGCTACCAGCACATTCACTGCGGCGTAGTGACACCTGCAGAAAAGATTGTCTTTCCTGAAGGAGTTACTGGAGTCTGCGTGTAGGCCAGCCTGGCATGCGCTTCCTAATCCCGTTCCTCTTTTGCCACGCAGCTGGCCGGTGGGTTGTTGCAGGGTAGGTCAGGTAAAAGCGGGCGCACAGCTCTGAACCAACACGGTGACAAAGTGAACGTCGGCACCGGTGGGCCATTCCCTGCATTCTTTAGTAAGAATTCATCACTTCTGGCTACCACTGGGAACATCATCTGTAATGATTTCCGTGGAAAACCTCTAACAAGTTTATTAATAAAATCAGCAGAAATACTGAAAAGTGTTCAGAATGGTAGTGCTGCAAATAAAGTTGCTTTAAAGCAGTTGCTTTTGTCGGAAAGGGGTGAGGTTTGATTTGCGTTAAGTCCAAACGCCATTTAACAACCCACCCAAGCCACAGTTCTATAGAAACAAAAAGCAGGCATTCTTAGCATCCACTTCATTTGTGTGAGTTACTCAGTGTAAAAACTTGCAGCATATTAATGACATTGGGAGGGTATCCAAATGCTGGAAATAAGGAGATGCAATTGACTTGAAAAATACAACCATGCTAGTCTGTTCTTTTAGTTTTCTTTGCCTACATAGGGCATTTAAAATGCCAACGCAGGCTTTATCCCAATGTGAAAGCTCCAATCATTTCAGCTAGAAATCAGTTGGAACCTGTGACCAATATTTCATTACATGTTGAAACCAAGCAGATGATAATTTCTCACTCAGATTTTAGAAAAGGTTGCAATTTGATATATCTAGCCTACAGTTCAGTGGATTAAGTGGGTTAGAAACAGCAGCATTCATGAGGGGCAGGACACTGGACCTGGGAAGCCTTTGGCAATACGCAAAAATGCCCTCTTCATCTCTTGGTCTGTGTCAGGTGGTGACATTATTTCTGGTGGGACTACTGCACTTACATTTTTGTCAACCTGAAGTAACCCTGTTTCTTCCAGTTGATTGTACAGAGCTGCTAAGAATTCTGGAAGGATCTGAGTGTTTTCACCTGCCTTTAACTTAAGTAAAAATGGAGTGTTCAGCCCTTCTGGTGGGGCTTAGCATGTTGCAGGACCCTTGCAGTGAGGGGGAGGCCGTTCCTTGCTGCCAGTCCCTCCTGCATGAGGCAGGATACAGTCCAGCCTAATATTTGTTAAACCGTAATAGTCTGCCTAAGTGCTGTACAGCAAAAACTTAGTGTGTTTTTCAATGGATGAACCATCCCTGTCGATGCAAATATTTGCCGTTGCAAATTGTTACTGCACATGCTACTGTGGAAGGTTGCCGGGGCTACTGCTGATTAGATTTGTATGGTGAGTGACAGCCTTGGACAAAATCCAAATCATACATTAATATTAATATGAATTTAAACCGATGTAAGTTAATGCAGAATAAACAGTAATCGGCAGCTGACTCAACAACTGTAGTAAGCTGCCCACTCTAGCTGCAGGATGCTTTCTTAGAAGATGCCCGATAGTTCACATTACATGTTTAGAGAGGGGGAACAAAATAATCTCCAATTTATGCTTATGTTAAGGCAAAAAGATACAGAAAAGTTATGGGCTTGAAAGTGCCGGAAAAAAAATCCAGCAGGGCTCTTTAATAGCTGTTTAATATTTTTTATAACTGGAAAAGAGAGGCTGTCACTGGAAAAGATGGGATAAAAAGTCTTCTGAATACTAATTTGAAATAAACAGAACCTTCTAGCAGCATCGTATTTTTTACAAACCTGTAGCTAAAGGATGTTAATACCTATACAACCTGTACATTGGGTGCATTAATTTATTTTTATTCATTCAACGTACTTTGTATTCTGTGCCTGATTTATTACATATTTGCTGTGACTACCAGGGAAGGGTTACGGTGAAGTCAGGGGCAATGATGATGGGCGCTCATCTAACAGGTGCTCCACTCCCTTTGTCCTTTGTATACACATATTCAAATCACATGAGGCAGGGGACAGGATAGGGCCTGTTAACTCACTGCTGATTTCCCTAGCAAATAAACCAGCAGCTGCGGGTCCAAGCTCTGGCTCAGTGCTGAGAAGAAGGTGGCATTTGTGTGGGACAGGATGCTTTCATGGAGCCCTTTAGCCAACTTCTTTTGGGACTTACACTGCAAAATATATTTTCTGCTTGTAGGTAAGATACAGTATCAATTATACGTGATTGTCACTGTGGAAATGTGGGTTGGTTTTATGCTTCTAAATTTAAAGATATTTCTGTTGTATTGTTGGTGTTTCTATTTCAAAGCTTTTAATCAGGTAGTGTCACCTTCTTTTGTGTGTGGAGCTATAAACTTGTAGGAACTGACAAAAATTAGTGCTGTACATAATTCAGTATATAAAACACGGGCATTGATTACATATATATTGTCACATTTTATTAATTAATAGGTACATTGTGCATTCTTTTTAGCAAGTAAGGCTGGACATGTTCTGAACCAAAGTTTATAGAGAAGCTGTTACTCAGCTCTTTAAAAATGCGTTATGTTGAGACACTGCTGATGCATTACTTTTCAGTTTGTTATGATGCCTTAGAGTTAATAAAGAAAATTTTTATGTAATATTTAAATGTATTTCGTATTAAAAATAAATTAAGCTTTCAATCAACTGAAGTGTCTTCCCATTAATAGTACTTTTGCTTGGTATCTGGGTGCAGTTTTCATAAGTATACATTTGTTCTCCATGCGCTTGATAAAAAAGAGACCTTCTATGCACTTTGACAGGAATATCCTGTGATCAAATGTTAGATGAATTTGTATTTCTACAAACTCTTGGAGTTCACTTTTTCTGTATTTAATTGTTTTTGTAAATATCAGCAGAGGAAATATATAATATTATAAATGTAGTGCATCCTCTACTCATTCATGTGTAGGGACAAGTTTTTTTTCATCTTCTTTGTGAACTTCATATACAGTCACCTAGTTTCATTCATTTTGAGCTAAATACTTTGTCAAGAGTTTTGGCTTCATAAGAATTGCAGTTTTATATGAAGATACTGGATTTCTTGTTTAAAAATTAAAACCCTGGTTGATAAAAAACACAGTGAATGTGCACTTCATCTACATTACAACTTTACTGGACATTTTTTATTAAAATCCTGCAAGAGATACTGGTACGCAAGCAGAGTGCTTTAAGGTACACATTTGTTCACCAGGAAGTCTCATCGTATACCCTTACTCAGACATACACGTTTCCTAGTATGGGGAATGTGCAGCTTGTACTTTATATCGTGACAAGAATCAGGTGCATTGGGGGCATGACACAAAGCCCGCCGAAGACAGCGGCCTCAGAAGCTAAAATTAGGTCCAATAACAAAGCTCCAAGGAACTTGTGCTTGGGCAAAAATCCCAAACTGGGGAAGAGTATGCTCGAGTCTCTCCTGATATAAGCGGAGGTACAGGAATTGCAGATTCCCTGGTCCATTACGTCTGTTATTTTTCATAAGTGGACATACTTGCAAAAAGTGTAAAATCTATTATAACTGATGTTGTGACATTTTACACCAAGTTCGGGGTTTTTGGAGAGCTGAAGAGCTAAATGAACAGTGGTGAAAAGCAGCTGAGAATCCAAACTCACTTTGACAAGGAGATGTGCATGTTAAATTCAGAGAAGGATAAAACCTCACTAAGCAGGTTTCAGTTTATGCCGTAAACTCAAAAGTTATGTCATAGTTTTTTATTTAAACTAAAGCTGCAGCCCTTGTTTTATGTCAACAACAGTTCTGTTGTGCTTGCTGATACTGGTGATAGAAAAGTGAGATGGCAGCAAAGCACAGATCACTGAGCTCCAAATGGAGGTCATTTTGGTGCAACCTTTATGGTCATTATACAAAAACTAGCTTTTGGAATTCCATTGTCTTGGAAAAATGTGTATTATAGTTAGAAAGCTATGGAGATAGGATGAAATTATGGAATTTGTGCCCAATGAGAATGAAGTAAGAGTTTGGCACAGTGGCTTGATTTCACTATTAACATTAATTCAAGGATTAGTGATAACAGTTTTCAGTTTTAGTTAAAAAATAATAATTAGTCTTATAAAATAGAATCATAAAACCAGTTCGGTTGGAAAAGACCCTTAAGATCATCGAGTGTAACCATAAACCTAACACTGCTAAGTCCAGCAGTAAACCATGTCCCTAAGTGCCACATCTACAGTCTTTTAAATACCTCCAGGGATGGTGACTCAACCACTTCCCAGGGCAGCCTGTTCTACTGCTTGGTAACCCTTTTGGTGAAGAAGTAACCCTTTTGGTGAAGAAGATGACCCTTTTGGTGAAGAACAACCCTTTCAGTGAAGAATATTCCAGACTGCAAAAGATTTGATCTCTATGAAAGCCGGAAGTCTCCCAGCGTTGCTGGTGTGAAACTCTTGCCTTCGGCAGAGCACCGTGACCCCGCTACTACTCCGAGCCTCAGCCTGCCTTGCCGAGCAGCTCCCGTGTGCTGATGGCACTCCCAAGAAATCACCCCAGCAGACCCGGAGGGAGCAGCAAAAACTGCAGGCGCCCAAAGCCGCTCCTGAATGGACCACAGGGGAAAATGGGGTTTCTGCCCTCACAACTCCTGGTCTTTGCTAAAAGAATTCCCTTATCTGCAGATCAAAATGTCTGTCCAAGCTGTTACATGGAGCCACTTTTCCCCATGAATTAAGTGGAACAAAGTTGATTTACAGTTTCTATTCCCACATTTTTTTTTAACTGAGAAGAATTTAAGTTTTCCAGCCACAATTCTCTTTGTCTTGCTGTATTATGGTGGTACCTTCTACACTGGTGGTCCCAGTTATCCTAGTGCTCTCTAGACGTGCTTGGTTTTTGCTAACTTTCTGCACAAACAGATCTGTCAGAAATATTATTTGTTGTACATATTTTATGATTGCACTGCAGCTGTTACTGGCTTCTTGTCCTACAGCACAATCGCTTATTGACAGCTAAATAAACTCAAAAACTGAGCAATGTCATGCTGAAAGAATGAGGAAGGATATGGACAGATCTTTTAATTGATCATTTACAGATCTCCGAGTGTTTGACAGATGTTTTCGACTTCGTTCAAGGAGATTTAAAAATTGAAATATATTTGATGGGTTATTTTCAACATTAAGTATTTTGTGAAGCATTTTACTGAGGAATTCGGCTCTTTTTTTTTTTTTTTTTCAAATGGACAACAGCAGTTTAAATCTGATTTGTATTGTAAGCTTCACGGGGAGGGAATTCGCCTCTGAGAAATGTTATAACCACCAACAAAACTAATCTCTGTTAGCCAGAGTCTAGCAAGTCCTGAAGAGATGTGCAGTGTTAGGAAACAGTGCAGCAACAACAGGCTACAAATATTATTAAAAAGGGGTAGGGGAGGAGGCTTCAATTTGATGTGCTTCAGCTATTTCAGGTTTTTGATCTATAAAAAGTGAAGCATGTAAACGTCTCTGTCCTGTGTATCCTCCATGTATGCCTCTCTGTATTTTTTTCTACGCTCTTCCTTCTTTTTTGTCCCATTCTCCTCCCGTCTCAGCTGGCCCCTGACCATCCTTTCCACATCAGTGTCTGTGCAACCTGAAGTCCCCTGCCCGCTTCCTCTTTGGCACTTGAGAAGCTGGGTTTGCCAGTCTTTCTGTCAAGGGATTTCACTGGCTTTGTACACATCACCTCTGCAGTGTTCTGCACGTTTTCCTTTGGTTTCCCTGCCATACCCTCAGGAACGCTGTGGGCTGTCTTCTCTAGTGGAGTATATTACTGCTCCGCTTTAGGAAAAGCGAAGCCAGCCACAAAACTGCTGTTTTTGGGGTAGACTTTGTAGCTGGCTTTGTATTGACTATAACACTCACTAGTTCCTGAATGCACAGAATGTGACCAGAGATTTCCCAGCGGTAGGGATTTTTCCTGAAATACAGTTAGTGTCCCACGGGTGGTTTTGCGGGCGCCTTGAGCGGCATGGACACCATGGCTGGCTGCCCATGCGCCAGTCCCCTCCCATGGCATCTCTGCTCTGCTACTTTTCATGCCCTTCCAGAGTGCCTCCAACATTAATTAGTGGCATTGCATATTGCCATGCTGCATCTGTTTCTTCACTCCCTTTTTGCATCCCTACCCTGATCCCTAGCAACAGTTTTCTTTGCTATTAGCTCTATTAGCTCAGGTGGCAAACAGCCATGCAGTGAAATTGGAAGATTTTTACCCAAAAGACATCTATAGATGCCATATTCTGCTACCAAATTGATATTTTTATCTTTTTCTGCTATATAACCTATGAAATCAGACACAAATGATCGTTTAACAATGTTGTTTTGTCATAAAGCCAAATGCTATGAAGGTAGGATATTTAAGAAACAAAGGTATCTCTGCATGGTATTAATCTTTAATAGCACAGTCACCTATTTTTCACACACAGCTCCTGCTACACCCACTTTCCAGGTAAAGGGTATATGTACATCAGCTGGGGAGTTACTTTTTTGTTAGAGGTACTGGGAGGTGTGTCAAGAAGAAGACGTGCACCAGCAGGAGAGGAATAGGTGGTGCATGGTGAAAGCATTGCATCTTGCCCTGGGGACTGCATCCTCTCTCCCTCAGTGCACTCCTATGCAGCAGTAGACGGATTACTTAAATCTTTTTTTTTTTTTAACATGTTCTTACTAATAAAAGGTTGCTTTTTTCCTAGGGTTTTGACTTAACACTTGCAGTGTGCTTTTCAGCAATATTGGGCACTCAAAGCTGGGCACTCAAAGCTGAGCACTCAAACCTGCAACTGAAGTCAATAGGAGTTGCATCTTGAACATGCTAAAATCTGTTTATAAGTATTTTGAAAAATCCAGTCCTTAATATTTCAAATTCCTCATCCAAAATGAGTGGCTATTTTTGCTGTTAATTTTCTGTGGGCTTAAGTTCCTCATCTGTAAAGTTGTACCAATTATAATGGTGTTGTGAAATCAGTTCATTAATGGCAACACTTCACACCATTGCTGTACTTGTGAGTGCTGTGGAAAAGTTCACGTGAAAATCAATCACTCAGTCCTACCAGTAAAGTTTTTATAATGTTCTATAAATCTGTCTAAGGCAGACACAATGAAAACTGATTAAAAAGTAGTACCTGGGAAAGCTGATGATTAACTGAGCAGTGGCCTTTTTGCACCCTAATGGAGGCAGGATTCTTGGAGGACGGGATTAATCATGTGGCTGAAGATTTTGCTTTCGTGCATATCAACAGTAAACCTTAATTCTTCTCTTTCCTAAAACTGGTATACTTGACTTTTGGAAGCTTAATAATGTTTCTAGAGTTTACTCTTACATGTACAGTGCAGACAGCAATAATGACTACCTGTCATTTTAATCAGACAAATTTATGGAAGTTCTGCTTTTTAAATTTTCAGTCAGTTTCTCACTATAATGAGCAAAGTAACAGTAAGAAATTTCTAGCTAAACCCAGAAAAAAGAAATCCTAAAAGTTGAGTTTGCAATCCAAGACTGTTAGACAGTAGAAGCTCTAGAAAGTTGAAATATCTTAAAAGGAAAATATTTTAAACATTAACGTAAATGCACCTTTTTTCATTTTTGTCAGACTTTCAACAATAAAAGATCCTCTGCCCAGGAATCACAAACATCCTTCCTTTGGCTTTTCATATATTTTGAAGCTGGGACTCTGTAGGTAGATCCAACTTCACCAAGGTCAATGACAGTTTTCTGCTTTCTTACTTGAAATCTGAGGCATAACCATGTAAAAAAGTGTAAGCTTTAATTCTGAGAGTTTTTTCCCTGTGAGAATTTCTCACTTGAGTTCTCCAGTGTCCCCATTTGAGGTTTGGGTTTGTTTATTTGTTTGTTCTTTCATTTTTATGCAGGTATTTGTTCTGCCTTAAAGTTGACGGTACCATCTCATACCATCCATGGTATTGAGGGGCAACCACTGCATCTTACTGTTGACTACAATTTCGATGCTACAGCTTCTGAAATACAGATTATTTGGCTTTTTGAGAGGCCTGAAAGTAATCCAAAATACTTGCTTGGCTCTGTAAATCAAAGAGTAGTTCCAGACTTGGAGTATCAGCACAAGTTTACCCTCATACCACCGAATGCATCTCTGATGATCAATCCATTGCATATCAGTGATGAGGGCAACTATATTGTAAAAGTCAATATCCGTGGAAATGGGACAATAGCTGCCAGTCAAAAGATTCGAGTAGCTGTTGATGGTAAGTTAGTAAAATATAGTATCTTCATTGTGACAAAAAAGTTGCAATAGTTTTGAAGTGCTGGTTCTTAGTATCCAGTTACAATAACGTATAATGTAATCCAACCATACATTAATAAACATTAGCAACTAAGTTACGCCATTTTCCACTGCTGCTGGAGGTAATGCTGCAATATGTCATCTTTAAACAAAGTTAATGCCTTGACTAATGTTTCAGGATCATAAGTAAAAAATTGAAGGAGCTGTGCTATCAATCGTGAGGATGCATTAACTTTCAAATAGTCTTTTTCCCTGAACAAGTCTTCCTTGAGGAAATCTGCAGCTACTTGCCAGCTCAGGATTTTATTCTGCCTGCAAGCTGCAGAACTGTGGCAGGGTGTCCCTAAAAGAGGAAAGACCACAGTGGAATTTGAAAAGGCAAAATTCGACCCCATCTGTAGAACATTCTTTCAGTGTCTTATTCCGCTGTCTCCAGCTTTTTTTGTTGGAAGATTTGTTTGTTGTTCACATCCCCTATGCTGTACAGCCAGTCAGAGAGAGAAGAGCTGACTGCCTCTTCATTCTCACTTTTGTTAGATGAGCTCTCTACTCGGACCTACCATGTCTTCTACCTTCTCTCACTATCAAAGAGAAGTCACTGACTTTTGCCAGTGACCTGGTGTCTGTAAAAGAAGCCCAGATCTGAATTCCTAAAATACTGAAGTTCCCTCTTTGCACTCCACTTCTTATGGCAGGAATAGAAAAAAAAAGGGAAACAGAAAAGAGTGACCTAAAAGAATGACAAGAGGCTACTGTAATTTATGGATTATATGGAGGGAGCCCTGTAGCTGTTGGGCTTGAAATAATGAAATCAATGCCATTGGCATGGCAAAGTTGTAGCTGCCATTTAAGTCCCATACTGGTTCTAGTTTGCAGCCATGCTTACGACTGAACCGAGAGCACATCTGAGCAGTGCCCAGTGCCAGCACAGCTGCCGGAGCCGCACCGAGGAAGGTGCACACTGGGCAGTGTCATGCTTCACACTCTTTGCATTTCTGCAGCCGCAGGGATCTGCTGCCGAGGCAGGACCTGGAGGCCGTGGTACACCTGACTGCAGCCTTTGTCCTGCTGCCAGTAATATAGGCAGTCTAGGTTTATTTAAGCACTAGAACAATTCTTACAGTCACCAGCTGATACTATGGCCACTTTTTTTCAATAAAAAAAAATCTGAAATCTGAGTACTTTCCAGAGAGGATGACTGCTGTTTACATCATCTTGACAATGAAGACTGTAATATACTGGCTTGTCACTTTTATAACCCTTCTTACCTCTTTATTTTACAGTTCCTGTCACAAAACCAGTTGTACATACGGAACCATCTTCAGGTGTAGTGGAGTATGTAGGGAATATTACCTTAAAGTGTACTGTGGGTAAAGGTACAAGGGTAGTTTACCAGTGGATGAAAAATGGGAAGCGTCTCCATGCTGGCCCTAATTACACCTTTTCATTGAACAATTCTACGCTTCTAATCATTCCTGTTGTAAAAGAAGACATTGGGAATTACAGCTGTCTGGTATCTAACCCTGTCAGTGCTATGGAAAGTGAGATAATTGCACCAACCATATATTGTGAGTATATGAAATATTCATAATTACCTTTGTAGAAATGATCTGGCTGGAAAGAGTGCCTCTGACTATGGAAACAGGCAGAAAATAGTTGAGTCAGCATTGTGCGCTTGCATTCAAAATGAGCTTGTTTGCAACAGCTCTGCCTTAGACCAGTATAATAAAAAGTTACTCAGTGTTATGTAGTTGTGAAGATGAGTCTGAACTGCAGAATTCATAGAATCATAGAATGCTTTGGGTTGAAAGGGACCTTTAGAGGTCACCTAGCTCAACCTCCATGCAGTGAGCAGGGACATCTTCAACAAGACCAGGCTGCTCAGAGCCCTGTGCAACCTGGCCTTGAATGTTTCCAGGGATGGGGCCTCCACTACCTCTCTGAGCAACCTGTTCCAGTGTTTCACCACCCTCAGATAAAAACATATCTTCCTTATATCCAGTCTAAATCTACCCTCCCTTAGTTTAAAGCCATTGCTCCTTGTCCTACCACAACAAGCCCTGCTGAAAATATTTTCCCCGCCTTTCCTACAGGCCCCCTTCAGGTACTGAAAGGCTGCTCTAAGGTCTCCCCACAGCCTTCTCTTCTCCAGGCTGAACAGCCCCAACTCTCTCAGGCTATGAGAAATTCAAATATGAACTTCAAGAATTCCACAGTACAGACATCTTCAGATCTGGAGGAGATGTGACTCAAATGAAAAAAAATAATCACATGGGTACACATGAAAATATTGTTAAAAATGGAGACAGCAAATAGTATCAAAACGCTACATATAGGAAGTACCAGGCTGAAGGACTGATAGTAGTGGTTTTCCTTAAGATCATTTTGAATCCAGTCCTGTTTAATATTTCCATTAATGACATCAGCATAAAGATTGGGAGTATCTCAATTAAGTTCACCTGTGACATTAAACTGGGAGGACTGACTGGCTTTGACAGAGTAATAGAACTAGTATGAAATTAGCTAGTAAAATAAATGGGCGTGCACTTTTAGAGAATAAAAACCATGAACTTCTGCTGATAAGATGGAGAATGATGGGAAAAAACTGAGTCAGCGAGCCTGGGTGATTGAGCTATCACCAGATGTATGTGAACTGGCAGTGTGATTCAGGCAGGAGAAAGACATATGTAATTCTAGGGTGTGTTGGCAAGTATTTCCGACAAGGAAATAAGGGGAATACTAATGGCACACAGAAGATGAGACCACATGTAGAATACTGTGTGTTCCTGTGCAACACAGAGCAGTAATCTCGAACTGGAAAGGAACAGAACAGAAAGGAATGGAGAAGAGACCCAGAAAATTCAGCCTGGGTTAGCAAAATCAGAGCTGAAAGGAATGTTTGCTTTCCACATCAAGTGGGAAACATGAGGGAGCAAGAAGAGTTGCATAAAGACCAATGCTGGCAGAAGAATAAACCGTAAACTAGCCGTGTATTTTGACTGGAAATGAAAGCACCTGAGAAACTGTGAACATAGACTGAGTTCATGAATGAAAGGAGTTGGAGGAAACGAAAGATTGGCTTAATCAGCATTCAACAATTATATTTTAAATCTTAAAAAGGGCACTCTCGTTTTGTTCCTTATCCCTTCTGTAATGCCAGTTCCCAGTGCCTCCAAGATCTGCAAGCAGCACATGCTGTGTATCTGACCTTGCCAGGTTCTGATCCTCATGTCCTCAGGGAGCTGAACTGCCCTTCTCAGAGAAGAGCTGAAATCAGTAAGGTCAGGGCCTACCTTGCCACCAGCCCTGTTCAGATATAACCAGTTTACCCAGTGGCATAGTGTGGATGGCACAGTGCAAGGACTGGAACTGGATTCCTGTCCAGCCAAGGGCTGGTGCTCGCTCCTGCTTTTGCTGGGCTCTGTAATCTGGCATCTGGTAGACAGCCCATGGCCTGGACTTGTTACAGTTGCGCTACCAGCAAATTCAGAACCTACACCTCTTACTATGTCATATTTTCCTCCTTCTCCTTTCTTCTCTGATTATCCATTCTGCTACTTACTGATATTTAATTGTAACTTGGAAGAATCAGATGAGAGAGTGTCTTGCATCTAGACTCTGTATGTGTGTGTCTCTACACTGCACCAGGAGAAGAGAAAAAGACTGGCTAAATTAGTGAAGACTAACAAGGACATCGTTAGACGAGAGCTCTTCCCTTCGGTGCAGCTTATAAAAGTGACAGCAGTGCAGACATGAAGGTGAAGGAGCTGCTGCAAAGAGTTCTAAACAGAGCAGATGTGACTTGAGCTTCCATCACATTAGACAGAGGAATCATGATAAAATGCTCTACAAGGAAATAACCAGCACTGATAGATTTTTAACTTATCATTACTGTAATGAAAAAAAAATCATATTCTTTCCTCAAGGTAGCACATTTTAAAATGGCTGCTTTTATAGAGTCACAGTCTCAGCTCACTTAGGTGCCTGAAGTGCTAAGAATGGGAGCTGCATGTGTGTGAATGCACTGCCTCTACTGCTTTTCTCACTTTCGTGAGCTATGAATGGGCCTTATACACCTCCCTCTTCAAAGAATACCGACACAAAGCGTGGGGACACTGTATCCAGCAGAACTGGACAGCCTTCGTACAGTGCAATAAAGTCAGGTCAGGCTAGAAAAATATCTGCCACTGTTGCTACCTTTCGGACCGCACTGTTCATTTGTGGCACAGCCCCTCCGGCATTCACACTTCTGACCCCTTGCACACCAGATTGGCTCCAGAGCATTTCCTGCACTGGTGGTGTCTGGGACACTTGCACTGGCACGGTGTGTGCCTTTTACTCGCAGTTCTGGTACTGCTTCCTCCCTTCTCTCTCACTCAACTACGTGTATTTTCTGGAAAACTTGAAAAATCTTTCCAAGTTCTAAACTGAAAACCTATTTTTAACCCATTGCTTCACAGAACTTTAAAATCTCAAAGTTACTTCTGTGTCCGCATTTCTGGAACCTTTTGCTGTTTGAGTGATTGTGATGTACAGCTCAAAAGATCTGTATATCAAAAACTTTGAGATTCAGTTTTTCTTCATATGTGGAAATACCGTTACAAGTATTTGCATTTTCAGAATATGCTTTTTATTTCATGAGAACTGAGGGTTTGCTTTGTGCATAATTTAAAATCCGAAAAAAAATATTTTTCAAGAAAACAATGCAATGCCAAAAGACTGCAATACTTGCGCTACTCTCCATGTCCAAGTTAGTGATGGGAGTTGGGGTCTGGCTTCCTGAGCTGTCTGAAATGACATGATTCGGTCCAACCTCTGCCCACAGAGGTAGTTTGTCTCCCAGCTCCCAGTTGTCAATAACAATCCAGAACAGGCCCCGGGATCTCTGTGTGCCATATGTCATTGCTGCGGGGGAGTTACTGGGAGTGATAAAAAAAAGGTCATTCACAGTAAATACCTGCCATCTGCTTGGAAACTCATAACAGTCACGTGGTGATAGGAGCAATTGGAAATATTCCCACAGAGCAGTAAGTTGTTACTCAGAACAGGTGATTTATTATTTTACAAGTCATTTAGTTAACTGGCTTTACTGAGACAAGAGGCAAATTTCTGGTGAGAATGATACTGGAAAGGAGAAGTAGAGCTGAGGGATCCATGAAGGCTGTCACTGTGGATTTTACTGAGAATCAAAAGTGGTTTGTTCTTCTTTTCTTATTAATGTTATTCGCTTCTGCATTAGCTATGATGATAATGCACCCCAGAACACAGCTATTGCAGTAGCATGACCCAGAAACAAATTACTTGAAGACTGGAAGAAGCTGCTGTCACGGAGGCTGCAGCAGAAACTGCTGTACTGTGCTGACGGAGTTGAATTTAACAGACCAAATGGGATTTCCTTCCTTGGGACTTCCCAAAGCTGGAATATTTTTAGTCCGAGAGAGGAAATGGTTAATTACCTGCTTTTCAGAATCATCCTTGAAGCTGTGTGTATCCCTCAGCTACCCAGTGTTTAGGGATCTCGATGATGTACGTGATGCCCAGGAGAGGCAAAAGACTGATCCAGGCGAAGCAGAAGGGTTACCTGATGCTTGTGTTGATTGACTTCATCAAGGAATGCCACTTTTCAGACCCTGCCAAGGTGTGGCTATTTCTTAAGAAAACCTTTCTTTGTTTTTTTCAAACATACTTCCCCAGCCAGTGTGCATCAGTGTTTTTATAATGGTTTCTTTTGATTTGCAGCTTTCATACAAAAGTGTGGTTATGTTGCTGGTGTTATCTATGTATGCTGCACTGTTATGATACTGATAAAAAAAGCAGAACTCAGTTCTGATTCTTTTGCAGGCTGTGGCAAATCTCCCCCTGTAGTGAGGCGGCACAGAGACCAGTCGGTTATTCTTACCATTAATCTCTGTTTACATATATCAAAGGTTGTATTATCAGTGAAAATAAAGGCTAATTCTTCTAAAGAAGAACAATTGGATAGGTGAAAACAGTGAATTGCTCAGAAAAATATAAAAGCATATTCCTGCCTATGAGTAGTGCATGAGGGATTTTACTTTCGTTTATGAGAAAGTCAAAGTTCAGTACATCCCTCTTCTTTCCCATCTGAAAAAAGGGAAGTAGATAGCTGTAAGGGGCGAGCCCCCGTGCAAGGCTGCTGTTCTGGGAGGGCTCCCCATCCACAGAAACACACCGTCCGAGTGAGGTCAGCCAAGCCAAAGCAGTGGTGCTAGGTCTGTACTTCCCAGAAATGCTCATTACAGGGTCAGCTGGCTCTTGGGTACAGTAAAGCAAATGAATCGGGAGCTGCAGAGCCTGTCAAGAAGCTGCCCAGCTTCTAGAGTTTAAAAAATGCCGCGGTTCTTCAGAGTGGTCCCTGCCATGTAGGTGGGAGCTGCACTAATCCATGCTGAAGTGAATCTGTAGTGCATTTCCCAAGTAAATATTATGCATGATGTTGGGCCTTCCATAAAATGAGACTGCGAAAAGCTTTCCACTAACAAGTCAGTTGAGAAAATAAAACCTTTGACAAGTTTAGGTTGTGAAATGCGGACATTTGGTTGAAAGTGGACTAAACTGAGGTCATGGTACGATAGTCTACATTCTCTTGTCTAAGCCTTCACAAACAGGGAAAAAAACCCAGAGGCACACAAAAAATGGCCTGGTTTGTGCTGCATGCTGTTGCCTATGTGTCCCTGAAGAATAAATCAGTCTCAGAAACAAAGACAGACAATAAAGAGAAGTGTGCATGTTGGAGGAAGGTCTGACGTCAGCCTGAATTTTCTGATGAGAAATAGAGGCTGAAACGTGCCTGTGTGCCACTTCATGTAGCAGGGAATTTCGCAGTTAAACCCAGCTACATTATCTTAATGCTTCCAGACAACCACAGGAAGGTGGAAATATTAATTGACTGCACTGTCCAAAATGGGCGTAATGTTGACTTATCTGTCTTTTTGCTGTGCCGTTCTGTGCGAGGCGCTTGTCAGCAGATTTACTGAATTTCAGGGATCCTACCAAAAAGGTGTCTCCTGCTTATTCTGTGTATTTTCTTCTTTTGGCTTCTGTCAGTAGTAGGTCTGTGCATTTTTTATTATGTATGTAAGCCCTTAGGGAATTAGCAAAATTAAAACGATTAGTTCTTTTGACTGGAAAAAGTAATTTAATAATGCACATTTTGAGTATTATTATTTCCTATGCTTAGATCCCTGTAAAAATAGATTTTAACATGTAAAGATATAAAAACCCCAGGATATGAAATGATGTATTAAAAATAACATGGGAAGCACTCTTATAATTTCTAAAGATATTGTTTCCCTTCGCATTTTCCTATGAAGATTACCCTAAAAATACTTAGCTGCGCAGTTTTCTGAGCAATGAACGCATGAGTATTGGACAATACATGCCTCTTCTAATTATATTCAGAAACACAGCTTGCCTTCAGCACAAGGGCTTACTCTTGAAAGAAACATAAATGTTGCAATAGTAGAAGCCTGCTAAAGTGGGGGAGAAGGTTAAAGTTTATTTTAGCAGTCATTTATGGAAAACTTTTTCTGAAGTTACCTAAGGCACACTCGACTATATTATACCTGTAGGATAGTTCCCCAAATAATTATTATACTGCAAGGTATTATAGTAAATGTTTATATATTTCAAGGCTAGTTTGTTCACTTTTAAATGTGCAGAGAAATTTGCTATGCCAAAAAGTTTGGCATTTAAGTAGAAGGGGTCAGATATGCCCCTGAAGAAGACCTGCTCCTTTACTTCACAGCTTTTCCAACTGTTTTCAGTTTTATTTCTTTTTCTCATACTGAACAATGCATAGACCTGTGCTTTTTCCCTAAACAGTGATTAAATCCGTATTCAGCAGCTGTAGTTTGAGAGAAACCTAGTACAGATTAAGTTATTAAACTGAAAGCCTTTTGACTGAAATGATTGAATCCAATGCCAGCCATTCTAAAGGCTAGTCTAACTTAAAAAATCTATGTTTAGAGATATGCATCTATTTAAAGTTTAATTATATACTTTGGTTTTAATTTTTCCACTGTGTTTTAATTTTTTTTAAATGCAGATGGACCTTATGGGCTTAGAGTTAAATCAGATAAAGGTGTGAATGTAGGAGCGGTGTTTACAGTTGACATGGGGGAAGTTATCCTGTTCGACTGCTCAGCCGATTCAAATCCACCAAATACTTATTCGTGGATTCAAAGGGCTGACAATACCACTCATGTCATCAAATATGGACCCCATCTGGAGGTGGTATCTGATAAAGTGGCCCAGAAGACAATAGGTTATGTGTGCTGTGCTTTCAACAACGTGACTGGAAAACGAGATGAAGCTCACTTCACAGTCGTCGTTACTTCTGTAGGTAAGAACATTAATTTGTTGCTGTAACTGTAATGTCTGAGCAGAGTGACAACCCCAGAAAAAGGAAATAATGCTCAGAGGGACAATATGTATCAGAAGTGAGGTCTTGCTAACAATGTACCAAAGGGGATTTGGGCCGTTCAGTGGGATCCAGGTTTTACTCGCAGTGTGACACAGCTTGGGACAAGACCCACTAAAGATGCTGAAGTTTTGTGGGAGTTTGACACTAAAAATATTTGGCCATTTTGAACTTTATCCCTTGCATAGAAAAACTTCCTCGGTAGGCAAATCTCATCAAGACCAAGTAACATGGCAGAATTATATGTTTCTTACTCTGTTTCTTACTTTTTGCGATTAAAAATGCTGAAGATGAATGGAGAGAATGATGTGGGAATCTGCTGAAGGCCAAGGTGGGCCTTTCCTCCCACGGGGAGATTTTGCCCACAGCATTCAGGAGCTGTGAGCCCTGGGGCCACCAGGTGACCACTACATGGGATAGTTTCAAGCACAGATCGCTGACTAAAATAACCAGGCACAGACTCACAGCAATGAAGGTCTTTAATATTTTTCCAGTGTGGTTATGTATTATGAGAACCTTAGTTTAATGTATGATAATAATGCAAGCTGTGATGATGAATGGTTTTATTACAATCTGTTTGTAAAAATTATTTCCCTGTCATATTTATGAATGTATGGCTTGACTGCTGGGTTCTGCTGAACGCGCGCCTTTATTTCTCATGCAGCATAACCTCAGTTCCTGTATCAGACTGGGTTAAACAGCAACAAAGCAGTTTTTCAGAAAATCTCCAGAAGCATACAGCGAAGAACAAGATGTTGAGGAAGTCTGATATCTCTTATTAATACCGATCGATACAAGTATTCTCAGATAAGGAATGTATGCTACTAATGTCCAACAAGATAGAATAAATTGCTGTTTAGAAAATTCAACAAAGCAGTTTCGCTTGTGCAGAACAAATAGCTCAGCCGTTTGTGAGTCAGGTAAACAAGGAGAGCAGATGTCCATAGTTCAGGCTGACTTACAGATTCATCACAAATCCATGGCTTTCAGTATGCTGGAAGGAAGATGGGTTGCAATTTTACAATGAGAATATTGGACTTTAAAACTAAAAATTGTGGTTAGTGGCAAAAGAAAATGCAACCAAAGCTATGTGTCAGCAGAAATAAACATGACTTTTCATCAGGATGTTCATATAAGCTATGATATATATGTGAATATTCATCAATAAGTGTTAAGAAATCAATGAGTGTTAAGAAATTGAGCTGAGATTTCCTTTTGAAGGCCAAAAAGAAGGGAAAGCTCCACAGCTTCATGTTTAGTTGCACTTAAAAACATACATTTCCTAATTACAAATATGTGTATTTAAAAATTTTAAAATATCAGTTTCCCCCTCTATAGGCATTTTCTTGTCAATGAGTATTCATTCAGATAGCACTAAATCCAGACATCGAGCCTACACTTTGCAGTGCAGCACCGATTGACTCTGAGAGGTATGAATTCACACACGAGGCTAAACCTCAGAGATCCTCCCCAGACTAAATTCTGTTTGGACCTGATTAAACACACTAAGCAAAGACTATGAATGTTATTTCATATCCCTTCTCCCTGTCCCCATAGTCGTAGATACAGAGCCTGGACTGTGCTTCTCAATATACTGGAAACCCCACCTTCAGCAGCGACAGGAGCTTTGATGTTTCAGAAGACCTCACGCAACTTCCCCATCTAAGGGACTGAAACTCACCTATATGGCGCTATAGACACCTGCCTGATTAATGCTAAAAATCATCAATAAAACAATTGATTACATCAATAACTTAAAATTATATCAAGCATTGCACTAAGCTGTTACCCAGTTTTAGGCAAGACTAGTTAGATTTTAACATAGGAGGTTGTATCTCATTATATACACAAGTCATTCCCCAGTTCTCAAGCTAAGTCAACTTGAGTGTGTTCAATGCACGTGAAGAGCACATCTTTGTTTTCTGCACCGTTATGCTTGTGGAGATAGGATTTATTGATTCTATATTTGAAATTATTCATTTTAAAGGACTTTTTTAAGCACTCAGGTAATTTGCCAGAGTTTGGGTGGGTTTTTTTCTGAGGAAAGCAGTACATTGAAGGAGTATGAAAGAAATTTGGTGAATTTGCAGTGATTTATTTTCCCATATCGTTGGGATGCGTCTGGTTTGAAATCCACATGTTTAGTCTTTGTGATAACCGCTGCACACACAGCCAGCACAATGCCAGTGAATTATATGGAGCTGTAAGTAGATGTAAGTAACCCATCCTGTCTGCACAGGTGTTCACAGATGTCCTGGAAACACATCCAGCTAAATAATACATATTTGAATTGTACTCATAAAGCTGGCACTGACAAATATGCAGCATTAATTTACCTGTATGGGTTGTGACATTGCATCAATTCTGCATGATTCGGAGCAAAAGGAGGAAATTAAGGGTGCACAAGCAACTATGTCTGGTATTTCCTAGCTTTAACATTCCTGTCTCTGCAAATTCTATGCAAAAGTTTTCAATGTGGTTTTGCCTGTGTAATTATATCTTTTGAATAGTAGGGGTTGGAAGGGACCACTGTGGGTCATCTAGTCCAACCTTCCTGCTGAAGCAGGGTCACCTACAGCAGGCTGCACAGGACCTTGTCCAGGCGGGTCTTGAATATCTCCAGAGAAGGAGACTCCACAACCTCCCTGGGCAGCCTGTTCCAGTGCTCCGTCACCCTCAGAG
>Ga0065711_1037277_pt1 | contig 19989 bp, 13 predicted proteins | sample Hoacrofraction12_FD_59098 | JGI IMG/M metagenome (GOLD analysis project Ga0065711, IMG submission 59098) | Hoatzin crop microbial communities from Cojedes, Venezuela - Epithelial fraction 12 v2 (version 2) | ecosystem: Host-associated > Birds > Digestive system > Esophagus > Crop | place... | reverse complement strand
GCGGGAACACGGAGGCGGCGGGGCAGGGAGACGGGGTCAAGCCTGGCGGTTTTTTTGCCTGAACGAGTGTGTTCTTCGCGTTCCCTCCTCTCCAGGCGAGGAGGAGAAGGAATAAAGACCCCTGCAGGTTTCGGAGGCCATCGGGGTTCCTGCGTTGTCGTCCTCCCACCCCCAACCTGTAGGACTTTGCCCTTCCAGCCTCTTCTTGCATGTTCGTTCGTAGGTGGAGAGTTTCGCCACCCTTCGCCTCAGGGCCTGAAGCTCCGAGGAAAGCAGGAAGAGCGAGACAGGGTGGAGGGGCTTTGGAGGCAGAAGCACGCCCTAGGAGCGTGGTAAGGGGTGCCCATCGCTGCTTTCTCCGTAGCTCTGGAAAGATGGCTTGAACCCGGGCACCCCCGAGCCTGGCTACTTCGTGGGGAAAAGTGGTGGTGTCCCACCACTGCTGCTGTTGCTTGGCCTGAGCTCCGTGTCTTCGTCAAGTGTTTCCTGGCCTGGTTACGTGGCTGGTGGCTGTGGTGCCAAGGCAGGGAAGAAGGGCGTCCTGCTTTCTGCTGGGCACATGCACGGCTCTGCTGCGTTTCTGCTAAAACCGGGGGTAGCTGGAGTTGTGCACAGCTGTTTTATAACATTTTTGCATCCAAAGAAGTAAACCGGCGTTCTCGAGTCTCTGAGATGCATGGGTGGAAGCGATTGTCACATGCAAAATTATGTTGGAGGCAGAGGGGATTTTTTTGTATAGCTGCTAGGCCAGGGATCAATGAAAGGGCTGTAGTTTTAAATACTTAAAAAAAAATGCACAGGGGAACAGAAGATGCTTTAACTTGTTTTTAATTATCAGTAAGAAGAAGCTTTTGAAAAATGATGATGACTTTTAAAAGTTAGCACCAATTGACAAAGATTGAGAGTGATCAATCAGTAACTAACAATAGGATAACTTCAGTTCTATCTTCATATTTTCAGAAGAAATAAATATCACAGGATCGAGGGTCTTCAACAGATTTATGTCACAAAAGAGGAGAAGGGAATGTGGTTTTCCTTACAGTTATGAAGAATTAAGCTCAACTCCCACCCCCACCCTCCAAACTGGAAAACAAGATGTGTTCCTAGATACGCAGCTTATTTATAAGATACCAAGGCAAAACTTAGCCTAGCGTGTGCATAGGGACAAAGATGTTATCAGAGTCTCCAGAATAACTCAATTGTTTAATATCCCAGTGGTGGTGATATTTTATAGTTGGCTTAACCAATATATCCTATTAATTTAGCACTCTGAGGCCACTTTGAATAACAAATCCTCTCAGTGAGATTTTTAAAATTCTGGGTATAATATTAACGGAGATCACAGTTGCATACAATTCTTCTGAAATGGACAAAAGAGCCTCGTGAGAGTTGATACTACGTTGTCTTCTATTGCACTAATTTTACCCTTGGTCATTTTAACTGTGACAGAAGAAGTGGAAAAGGCCTGAAGATTTATCAGAGGAAACTACTGAAGAGATGGGTAATTAAAAGATGTTGCAAGAGTTTTAGGTACTGTTCCTGGGGTATAAGGCGGATTGACTTCTGTGCAAACACTGAGCCCAAATGAAATTTTTGAGGTTCTATGTAAATGTCAGTCTCTACTGTAAGTCTCAGAAACCAGAGTTAACAATTCTGCATTCTTCTCAGATTCTGAAGATAATGATCTAGTATAATCATAGGCAGGAATACTGAATTATCAGAATCATAGAATCACAGAATGTTCGGGGTTGGAAGGGACCTCTGTGGGTCATCTAGTCCAACCCCCCTGCTGAAGCAGGGTCACCTACAGCAGGCTGCACAGGAAAACTCTTTCTTAGTTTTGCCTATTATTTCAAGCTATCTTCATGCAGAATGGCTTGTAAAGCAGCAAAGAACTGAACGTTTTGACGCTCCAATAACATTGTCAGCACAAACTGTTCACAGAGAAAAAAAAAATACTTAGAAAACATAGATGTCTTCCTTTAACAGATCTCTTACTGCTTTTGTACTGGCAAACTTGATTAGATTATTAAATAATTGTGCATATTACATGTTTAATTTTGCATAATATGTAGGAAAAAGGCATTAATATATACTAACATGGCAAATATCTTGATTGTCTTTGAACTGAAGGCAGATGGTTCCTGCTGCCTCAGAGGTTCCCACTCATGTTCTGTCACTGCAATCACAAAATTTAAGATGAAGGTCCCAAATAAAGAGATCTTAAGGTAAAGGTTCCCAAATAAAGTGGTGGTATGACTTATAGGCGAAATGACTAATAGTTGAAGGAATGAGATACAATGAAGACCATTTATCACAGTCTTAAGGAAAATAGAACCAGTCAAATATGTTTGGAGGCAGAATTACATTGCTGGTTGATTAAAATGATAATATTTGACTTGTTGCTGCTTTAAGGTGTTTGACTTATTACTGTATGATTCTTAAAGACAGTAGAGCACTGCATACTCAGAAACAGCATGTGGATTCAGAATTCTTTGATACGTCTCCAGACTGTATTTGTGAATGGATAATCTTCCCTGAAGAAGGGGTATGTCTAGATGGTCCTCTCTAACCCTTTTTCCATGACCTGGAAGAAGAGATATGATCGAAGTTATTGATTTTATGGGTAATGCTAGGACCAGGAAAATTGTACAGATTACTGACGCAACACGATCTGAATAGTCAGCTTTCATGATATATAAGTATTCTAAGTGTAAAGGCAAAGCGAGAAACAAAATCATGATGCACGCTTAGGGGTTGCACCTCTGTTGTGGCAGTCAGTGATTATGAGATGAACTTGGTAGTCATAGTAAATAACCAGCGACCATAGGTTTTTATTGCTATTCTGCAGCCGAAAAAACAGACTCCCTCTTTTGATAAGCAATAGAGGAACCTCAAATAGAAAAGCAGGAAACCTTTATTACTTTTGTATCGGTTAATTGGTCTGAATACTGATGCAACGTGGTGTCTAGTTCTGCTGTCCTAATTGAAGGTCACTGTCGAATAAATGGAGAGGGTTAAAAAAGATTTTAATGGCAGAAAGAACGTTTTTTGCAGTGTCAGGCTGCTGGAGATCAGACTGTCCTCAGCCTTCCGCAGTGAGCTGTTCTTGCCTCAAATTCTGAATGGGAGGAGAGCTAGTCTGGGTAAGAATGTCTGAGGTTCAGTCTGCTTGTGAAAAGGGCTGAGGGATCCACAACGCTTTACTAAAAACATCCACTGTGGCAAATGCTTGGTGTCACCTGCCAAGCAAGGGGCTGAGGCAGTCTGCGCTTCCTCAGCCAGCTCTGGCTGTGTGTGCTCCAACCATGACCACGTGAAAGCACTGGTGGAAGTCATCTGAAATCTAACAAAGTTTTGAAAAAAACATCCTTTCATTCCTTCAACAGGGGAGAACATTTTAAAGCTTATAAATTCTTAAATAAAGTTTGTAAAATACTTTTCATAAGACAGATCTAAGACAATTACAGTAATTTATTGCAGTTAAATGGAACATATTCTTGGGTTCCCACATTACGAATAGGTAAGGTCAGGACCCCCAAATGTACAATTTGTTATCAAATTTAGCAAATCTAACAATGACTTATTTCGTTCTGGTTTACCGCTTCAGATCATTAGGGTAACATTCAACAGTCATTTCAACTTTTCATATATGAATTGAGCCCGGTAGAAAAAGTTACAATCCAGTGGTCCAGAACATTTTAAGAGGTACTGTAAATGAACTTGAGTTTGGAAACTGCTGTTAATCTTGAAGACATTTATATTGTAATATCTTGGAAAAGATCTGCAGATTTAAGTAATGTGGAAAGAAACCTTTTCATTGACTCCCCCCTCAAAGCTGTAAGTGCTGGTGGACATGACAGGGTGACTTAGAAAGCATTTCTAAAAATCTTGTTAAAGGAAAGAATTATTTTCAGGCATTGGGCCTAGTTCTCCACTTCTGGAGTTTTCCATGGCAGCATAACTAAGACTGCATAGCATTCAATGTTTCTTTCAATTAATGTTTAACAGACAAAATAAATATGTCAGGAATGGTTTAGATACTATTGATCCTGCTCTGGAGCAGAGGAATGCCTGGATAACTCCTGTTGACTCCAGTCCATTTCCTCTTGTACTACAGTACCCATATTTCACACACACACGTCCAGCCTATGATTTTTTTTTTTTTTTAAATTCAAGAGCTCTGTAAAAGCTGGAAGCGTACAGAAAGGACTGCAGGCTAATTCCTCAGGCTTCTTGAATAAAATCCTAAAATACGTACCGAAGTTTCTGTGCAGTAAATGGGAGGAGTTACTGCCTCAGAGATAGATTCATCATAGCTTCCTGCTGTGAAGGGACATGTAAAACAGCATTAGAAATGTTGAAGAAGGGTGCAACTCGTAGTTTTCGACTGCAGGCACATAACTGCTTCCATGGGAAACTGCCTGAAACACCTCCTAAAATCAGGCAACTCATTCATTTTGGTGTAAATTGCATGCAGGGATGAGTCATTCCTTTAATACTGCAGGAAACATTGATGGTATTGTCCTGGCTTTCTTAACAGTTGTAAGAAAAGTTTAGAGCGCTCATCAAGGATGTGAGGAAATCAGATGCACCTTCTTGTACCCCTGATCGTTCTAGTTACCTTGCCCTACTTGCAGGGACGTGGGTTCATCAGAACTTGAATCAGTATCATGACTTGATTTACAAATATTGTAGCTTCCCATATTTTACCTGTTTCATCCAATCTAAATTTAGTGTAAGATATTGCAGAATGGGATATATGAAACAGTGACCCACTCACTGTCACACTAAAGTTTTTTCTTCCTTTCTGTGATGCTTTGTAGAGCATCAAAGTCCTGAACATAGAGAGGCTATGAGGCAGGGTCTGAATGGGATATACGCCCTGCAGCTTTGTTCGTCTGGGTGGCTGCAAGCCTGTCGCGTGTTCCTGCAGATGCACTTTGCACCAGGTTGTGCTAATAGAAGTGAGAGGGAGAGGCTGCAGTTTTCGTTACCTCCCGCACAGTAAATAAGCAGAGTGTATGGTATAATCCCTGGATACATAAAAATGTGTAGATATAATGGCTCATAAAGAAGATTGTTCTTGTTAGTTTATTGGAGTTCTTCTTGAAGCTGTTGCTGGGATATGGGCTTCTTCTGTCCTTAGGTCAGAAGGAGGGTAGTTACCATCGTCTGTCTCTTCATGAGCTTGCTGTAGCTCATGTGGAATGAACGACTTGGTGATACCTGTGTTCAGAATGGCTTGATTCCATCCATCTGTAGAGGACTTGTACTCTACAATCTCTACTCAGATTTCACATGAGCCAACAATGTGCCCTAATTGCAAAGAAGGTGAACGGTATGGTCTGCGTTAGGCAAAGTGTTGCCAGCAAGTTGAGGGAGGTGATCCTTCCTCTCAGCACTGGTGAGGCCACACTTAGAGTACTGGGTCCAGTTCTGGGCTTCCCCAGTACAGAAGAGGCATGAACATACTGAAGAGAGTCTGATGAAGGGCCACTAAGATGATGAAGGGACTGGAGCATGTCCTATGAGGAAAAGCTGAAAGAGCTGGGAATATTCAGCCTGGAGAAGAGAAGGCTCAGGGGGATCTTTTAAATGTATATAAGTACCTGAGGGGAGGGTATGAAGAGGACAGAGCTGGGCTCTTTTTGGTGGTGCCCAGTGACAGGACCAGAGGCAACAGGCACAACCTGAAGCACAGGAGGTTCCCTCTGAACACCAGGAAACACTTTCTTACTGTGAGGGTGACCCAGCACTGGCACGGGTTGCCTAGAGACGTTCTGCAGTCTCCAGCCTTGGAGTTACTGAAAAGCTGCCTGGACATGGTCCTGGGCAACCAGCTCTAGGTGGCCCTGCTTGAGCAGGGAGCTTGGACAAGGTGACCTGCAGCGGTCCCTTCCAACCTCAGTCATTCTGTGATTCTGTGGTTTGTGGTCTGATTTACTGTAGTCTTAAGATTAAAGTGGTCATATCTCAAACTAGTTATTCCAGGCCGTCTTTCAGTCAATGGAGGAATAAAAAAAGACTAAAAGTAATTGAGCTTTTGGGGTATGATTCATTGCACATTGAAGTAGTCATCTGAAAATAGGTCAGATGGACTGTGCCCTAAAAGTGCCAGTACGACTGTAAAGGAAACATGAGGTGACCAGCTTAATTGGAGACAGCTACCTTGCAGCTGTCCAGAGTTAGGCAAGATGAATCCCAGCCAAGGCTTTAATGGACAAGGTGTACTACACTCTGTAAGCTCGCCCAGCACGCTGCTGACAATTGATGGCGTAGGTGCATGGATAACATGCTGCCCAGCTGGGGAGGATGGGCAGGATGAGGATCTGAATCAGCGGGTGAGATACTCCTTCGCTGTTCAAAATGTTTTTCTTCAACAGTAAATGGGCAGTGAGGTCTCAGAAGGACTCAGCTCTGAGGCAGCTGCTGAAATTGTTTCTTGGTGTGTAGTGAGACATGCAGCCAGTTCTAAAAGGCTGTTTTTAGATCATGGACATATCTGCCAGCACAGATAAGGAGCTGCCTGCCAATTCCAAACATACACACACGACATTTACTCAAACACACACAAACATAAACAAGCAAATAAACAACCTCCCCCTGCCATAAACTAATCAAGCTTTTTCTCCTTCAGATGGAAGAGGAAGAAAGAAACAGCCTGCTATTGTTTTGGTTTGTTTTTTTCTTCTTTTCTATTTTTAAATACAAGGAGGGGCTCAGATACTATATTGAAGCTGGAGCCATTTAGATATGTAAACAAACAAAATATGCAGATTTAGGAGTTAGTTTAGCCCTATTGATCTGGAAAAGAAAAATAAATGGAAATAAAATCATAAAACTTTTGCCAGCTTTGTTAAATGAGATTGGAATCCATCCATTATGTGAGGGCCTTCAATCTTCACGCTATGAATCAACAAAATCAATTAATGTTGAGCATAATTGGCCAAACTGAGTGTATTGAAACTGATCTAATCACTTCATTGTCCTTATAGTAGGGATAAATTTGACTAAATCATTTTGATTTTAAAATGCCAATCTTTCTGTAGAAATTAAGGACTTTTGGAAGGAGTTGGGGAATGATCTTGTTTAAGATTCGGAATTGTTTTGGCTTGATAAGCCTGGCCCTGTTTTCCCTGCCTTGAATCTTTCTCTCTTCTATTGAGGAACCTTCAGAATTTAATTGAATTGAAGAAAAAGTGCCCCGAGGCTTTCTGTGAGTATCAAGTAGTGGATAACATTTTTAAGCTGACATAACAAGTCTTAACATGGCTTCTGATTCATTTCTAACATAGCCGGGCATAATACTGGAGATGTTAGGGTATTTGGAAGATAGCACTGCCAGAGAATGTGCCATAAATATAAAAGACAATAATTAAATTAGATCCTCTCAGGATGAGCATGCTAAACTGAGACCAGAGTGCATGTACAGTATATTAAAAATAAATACTTTTACTGCACAGGCAGTGATTCAGCTGTCATTTGAATTCAGTGAAGCTTTTCATGCAAACTGATTTCAGTCAAGCTGTTCATAAGAGTAAGTTACTCTCATGCAGAAATGGGTTCATGGGGTTGCTGATTAATTTCTTACCTGAAGACAGGTAGGTGCAGTAAGATGGAAACCAGCCATTTTGTTTCTCTTATTATTTATTGTTCAGTGGCTGAGTCAGGGGACTGGAGTTCTCTTTTTACTTCTGATGTAATATTGAAAAAGTAATTTCACCATTGTGTGCTACGGTTTCCTTAGTTACAGGTATGAATAGAAGTGCATAAGTGTCTTTGAAAAGAGCTTTGAGAATTTTGGAATAAAGCATGAGAGTGAAAAGTATTTGTATTATTTTCACTGTCAGAATTCACCAACTTCAGGTTTGTCCCCTTTTGCAGTACTCATATGTAGCTCTATCCAATTGATATTTTGGAGGTTATAAACTCGTATCCTGTAACACTGAAAAATAATATTATTTAAGATGAGCCAAATGGATTATTTTAAACAGCACATCAGAATTAATTCAGTTTTATTTGTTTTTTTTTAATGGATATTGTGAAGAATTTTGTGTCATTGATTTTGTTTATATCGTGACTATATACAACTTTGAATTTCACTGAATTATGTTTCTTGAGCTGTAGGCCAATGCTTTGTAATACCATCCATACAACAGCAAAACTGTTGGAAATTCTGGCCCACTGAGTGGGATTCAGTTCCAGATTAAGACCTTTACATTCAGACATCTCCGTGTGAATCAGGGATCTGTGCTGCAGTTTGAGTTGACCGAGATCTGGCTAAAACAGTCTAGTGTCTCCAAAATGACCCGACCAGCTAATGGAAACTGGTTTCAGCTGTCTAAGCAGAGGAATCTAGCATCACTTTTAGGTGGTGTGAACCTGGCCTGTCATTCAAGAAAGGTGTGGGTATCCTCTAAGTCCCTTCTTGTACCTGCCTGCCAAATGTAGATGCCTTAGCCATCCTGCAGCACCCAACAGCGGGCGATGACAGTAAGATGACAATATCCTTCTGTCCAGGCTTAATCCAGTCACCATCACGCAGGCTCCTAGCGCTATGTGAGGTCAAAGAGAGTACCTAAGACCCCTGCGTGGGGCTGGCAGATATGGTTAATACTGGGAGAAAAATATGCCCTTCTGGAGTGGCAGCTGAGGGCGAGCAGGATACTCCGGGAACTAGCTAGAGCTAGATGTCTGCCTGAGTGATCGAACTGAGCTCTCCGAGTCTAATCTAGGTCATGCTGAACTGCCCTCCAGGCTCCACTGACTGTATTGACTAGATAGACTAGATATTGATTATGACAGAAAAACATCTAGCTCATGTGAAATTGTCTAAATTTGGGCATGTTAGTCCTGAACTGAATCCTACCTTTTTTTTTTTTCATATTTTGGACACATTAGAATAGAATAGAATAGAATAGAATAGAATAGAATAGAATAGAATAGAATAGAATAGAATAGAATAGAATAGAATAGAATATTTCGGTTGGTAGGGATCTACACCAATCATTTAACCCACTTGCCTGACTACTTAGGAGTTGACCAAAAGTTAAAGCAGTATTCTAACCTGCAAGTAATCCTTTTCTAAAACGTGCCTGATTTTCTTTTATTGCACATTCGGTGTGTTCTTCTTTTTCCTGAATACTTTTTTCTTTAATAAAGAACAATAAACCATCACTTTTCAAAGTGATGTTTCCAAACATCACTTTCTGCTGTAGCAAAGTGAACTGCATCAGTGGCTGTCAGGGAAAGCAAGTGTGGCAAAAAGACTCTGTTTGACTGAAAATTCATTTACTGTTCTGCATACACTGAAAATGTGCAGTGCAAAAAGGACACAAAATATCAGATGTGCTTGTGTATGAAGTTAGCGTAGTATCAGGTTTGAACAAAATATGACTTGTAACAAATGTCAGGACACATCTCTGGTTCATCTGTCTGGAAATGAGATGTGGTAGAAACAGTCTTTTTCTTGCTCTCCTTGAGCACGCTGCTGTACTGTTCAGACGGAGATGGGGATATTGGACGTAGGAGTCCCTCTGGAGACCTAAGTCTGTTGCAACAAAATTTTGTGACAAATGCTTTCTGGAGTAGAATGACTTTATCCTTCTCATGATTCCAACACTTCCCAGCATGGGATGTCAGTGGAGTATTTTTTACTCCAGTGACAGATAATGCCAATGAAATTTTATTGGGTAAGGGCTGCAGCATCTGCTGCATAGTACAAACTCAACAAATCTTTACAGGAGCATGGCCTGTAATCGACTAGAGATGTTTGGAAAGGCCTGCTTGGCATGAAAAGAGGTTCTTGAAAAAGCCTTTTTCTTGTGCAGTGAGTCCTTGGAATTTAAATGTGTTACCTCATCACCTTCCAAAATGGCCAAAGCACATGTATGGGAAGGCATCTTCCTTTTCTACAAAGACTGACATTTCTTTATTAGGTGCTAGGAGGAATTCTTAATTGCATGCATTTATGATATATACAAATAAGATGCATCTGAATAAATAAAGCAGTTAAATGCTTAGTCTGGTATTGTTAAAGCTATTACTGTAAGGGTAAGATGTAAATTTTTAAAGCTGACTGTATTTGTAATAAAGGCTAGGATTTTTTAAAGCCATCTCTGCAGTTTGGCTACCATGTTTTAAAGTTCCATTAAAAATCTCAGTCTTCATTTAGTAACATGAGTTATAGTAACTTCTGAAATGGTGTGTGTGTTTCCTTCTCTTCTAGCAGCCAAAGAAACATTCACCACCAAACCTGGACTTTGGAAGTCCTTGCTGCTACTATGTGCTCTGTAACGCAGTTCATGTGGACGGACAGAGCCCTTGCAACTCCATCTCTGTCTCCACTGATGCTGATGCACCAACTGCAATAATATTTCAAGTCAATCCCTGATTAGTTAGGGGAAGGTCAGCTATTTCTGACTGGCCTCGCCCAGAGAGAGAAACAGAATGAAGCTCTGCCATCAATGTCCTAAAATAGAAGGCCCTTTTCATCTGTCAGGCTGTAGTCAGCCACATGGAACACAAACTGAGACTCAAATCGACTCACAGGGCATTGGGAAGAAGGGCACAGGCAGAAAGTCAGGTGAAGAGAAACTTCTTCAGATATGAGCTGTCGTCTCCAAACAGCTTTTTAGTCACTTTCCCAATAATTTTATTTATTTTACTGTTTCTTCTTAAGTAACTAAGCTTTTTTTTTTTTTTGAAGATAAGTTCAATAATGAAACTGAGTGTGGGGATATTTTTTGGAGGCTTCTTTGCAGCTCTGGGGGTTTTGTTTTTTTTGGTGGCATTTGGAACTGATTATTGGCTTCTTGCTACAGAAATAGGAAGGTGTTCAAAAGCACCTGAAGACGCTGGGGTTAGTATGGACATTTTTATTTATAATGAGAATTATATATATAGGCTTCTTGGATGTATTTATTTTGTAAGAACTTACTTCTGTATGAACTTCTGAATATACTCATTTTAACCTTCTGGAGGCTTACAAGCCTGCTTCAAAACCTCTGGTAACCAGTTGTAATCAACTCTGAAATGAATTTGTCTTTTGCAGTACTACTTTTGCGATATGGCATGCTTTCAAAGGAAGTAGAACTGTTTAGATATGTTATAGCTAACCTATATTCAGACAGGCTGTGTTTCATTTAGATGATGGTTTTTATCTCAACATCTAATTTCAATTGGACTTGATTCTTTCAGCCTTTTAAAAATTGTATGACAATGGCTTCTTTTTTTTTGTTCCCCACATAGGGAGAGAAGGCCACTTTCCATCATGAAGGCTTCTTCTGGAGGTGCTGGTTTAGTGGGAATGTGGGAGAGAATAATGCCAGCATGTGGAATTTCTGGTATAGTAAGTAACTTTTTCCTTTTGTGCTATCTGCAGTAGTTTGTTCTCAAAATTCTTGTGGGTATTTTTTTCCATCTTCTGAATCACCGGATTTTATATGGCTTCTTTAGTGATCAGGTTCTTCAGCTAGCCTAGAGCAAATTCATGACAAACTTTTTTGTAATCTGTACGAAAGGAAACGCTGGGACAAAATCGTACGTGTTTAACTATCGGTTTACGCTGTGAGTGTTATGGCTGTCCAGTTAACCTGAGTCTGTCCTTATCAGGACAGTCTTCTGTCACTTATGCTTAAACAGACTCTCGATTTCTGTAACTGAGGGAGAAAATGCTTAGTGATTATAGAATGGTCCTTGAATTTTTGCTTGGAAAATTTCTCCCACTAGTTCTACGAGAGGGTTAAGGAGGGCGTGGGCAATTCCACAGTGAAAATGGTGTAGGACACATCATCTCCAGAAGAATCCCTCTACTAAATTTACAGATGACCCTTTGCTTTCTTTCACTACATGCTGGGATTCTGGAAGATCGGATAATATAACCCAAAATCTCCCATGAAGAAAAGGTTAAGCAAAATCTTTTTTCCTGACTTTGACTCTACCTCTGAGATACAGAGCTCCCTCTCCTTATCCACATTCCTTGTGAAGAGTAGGTGCCGTCATACAAATTTGACTTCTATAACGCATATTTCTCTAAATGTATTTCTTGGTCTTATGTGGCAAATGTAATACTCACTGTAGTTAATTTCCCCTTGTTATTTATCTGGAGAATTCTGCGGTCAGGAATCTGAAATTTAAATGTGGTTTAAGCTATAGTCAGCCTTTATCTTTCGCAAGGAAAAAGGGGATGTTTTTATAAGCATTTAATATAAAAGGTGAAGTAACCCTTCTCTGGGAATATTGATTCCATAGACTAAACTCATATTTGTCGAGACTGTAAACTTTCTAAAGATGCTTGATATTTTTCATTGTTGTTTCACAAGCGAAAAGTAATTTCCTGGGTTTTTTTCTTCTTTCTTTTTGGTGGGACATGCGATAATGAGACAGACATAATTAATCCTCACAAAGAGAAAGATACATATGCTTATAAAAGCATACATATGCATTGCATATAAATTGTGGTGTGCCTTTAGCAGGGCTGCTTTACTGTTCCCATAGTACAAACCTGTGTTGCCCTTTAAGGAATATCCTTGGCTGGATAGCAAGGTTGATATCTCTTAACAAACCAAATCCACTGTAAGCCATTGCTAGGAAGGAGCCTGGAATCTTGGCTTACAAAACTCAGTTTGCCCATTTGAAGAACAGGCTTAAAATACTTTATTGTTAAAGCAGAAAAATACTAATCTTTAGCTTTCTTCCACTTCTAGCTAACCAGTCACCTTCAAAGAATTGTACACATGCTTACCTGTCACCATTTCCTCTGATCCGAGATGAACACAACTCAACCTCCTATAACTCTGGAATCAGTAAGTAATTTTTTGGCTACAAACAGATACAATGCCTAAAGTTTCAAGGAAACAATTTGGATGCTTCAGTATAAAACAGCGTTATAGCTCCACACAGTTTAATTAATAGAGTTTTGGTGTTTCATACTTCTTGTAATTTTACAACATGCATATTTAAGCCACTGTTTAGCAAAGCACTTAAATGAATGCTTAGCTTTAAGCATGATGGCAGAATGGAAGTAATTTCTAAAAAAAGAGAAATTTCCTTTTTAGTGCTTTTTCTCTGACATAAAAAGTATCTTCCTCGGGCTGAATGCATTAAACAAGTACTTCTTCTCATGTATTCCAATAAAACTGTTTTTTTGTTAAATAAACAACTACATGTGGAAGTATATTGCATATGTACTTTATGAGGAAGGAGGAGAGGGGCCTTGGTACTGTCTAAATTTATTCAGCTAACTCAGATATACTGCACTGTCTGCTGGATGTGCCAGCTTCTCTCCATTGACACTGTAGGTAGCTGAGGCACTGATATTACTCTGAACAGTGTGTGCCATACATGAATAATGTAGCCTGAGACTGTAGCAGTGGGCTGGTTTATTTTGTGAACTGAACTCTTTTTAAACATATATATATATATTCTCTATAATTGTTCAAAATACTTAGTACGTTAAACTGAGATGTTACTTTAGATGATCTTTAGGGTCTAGATGATCTTTAAGGTCCCTTCCAACCCAAACCATTTGATGATTCTATGATTAACACTGAGAAACTGTAGTGCAGTAGCAGAGATACATCTGTATATATATATGGAAGATATACAGTAATTGAAAACCTTACATTTGAGTAATGCCTGGAAAGCTCTGTTTTTACAGCTCTTAGAAACTAGTTAAAAATATCGGTCACATTTCATCAGAACAAGGGCTTTATGCAAAAATATTTGAAGTAAATCACTTGTGATACCTATTCTGTATGACTTTTTAAATCACCTGTGATGTGTGGATGATGCATGTCTCTAAGCCCACTGACTCAGTGATTTAACTGATCTCTTCCTGTCCTGAAGCTGTAATTATGCCTTTACTAACTTTTAAGTGTCTTCAGAATCCAATTCTGATGCTGCAGACATGAAAAAGAAAGTAAGTTCGACTGATAATGATTCTGTTAATCTTCAGAAATTATGAACTGTTTGTTCAGGAAGAATTCAGACCTCACCATTCAGAGATCTAATCTGTAACTTCACAGCACATCTAGAACAGTTAATCTTTCTGTTTGAAAGAGACAGAGTCATCAATTCCTAATAATCTAGGTAGAGTTTGTATTCCACCATTCACTCATACATTCACAAAGGATCCTAAAATTACATTGCATGATTACACAGAAGTGGACAAACAAAGAGTAAGGAAAGGAGAAGGAATATCATCAAAAGTTTAATTAATTTTAGTTAATGTTTGCCAAAAGAACCACTGCTCAAATATAATTTTCATATCTGTATTTCATATTAGGAGATTAAAAATAGACAGAACTGTACTATAGATGCTGGTCCAGGTAGAGTATATTCAGAGCCATTCCTGCTGTATAAATAGATACAGTTGGATTGCTTTCGAGCTCATTAAAACTGAAGAGGGGATTTTTTTAAGCCTTCAGTTCGTTTTCAGCATCCAAGCTGAGTTATTTACTGGAACCAGGTGTGCTTGTTCAAGAACCTTTCACAACTTTTTATGAAGAAGGGTATGTCATTATCTCTTCTGTTAGTTCAAAACTTGTTTCTCCTTTAGTCTAGTTTGACAGTTCTGTCCACGATATTTGGCAAATGAGTTTTAAAAACCTCACTGTGACCACAGTTGCTAAGTTAAGTAATACTAGAAGGTTATCGTCTTTGTGATTGACAGTGGAGGAGGTGTTTCTCTGTAAAACCCAGTGGCAAAAGCCCTCATTTTGATTTCATGAAGAATGAGATTTCATCAATTATTTGTACATCCAGCTGGCTGCATCTAATACCTTACATCAACTCAACAGAGAACAAAAGGCCAGTACCAAAAGATTGAAGTTATTGTCTCTTTTTTTGGTTCTACTACTGTTTCTTGATACAATATTACCATTTTCATGGCTCATTGCTTTCTCAGCATATTCACTTTTGGAGATAAAAAAAGAGAAATCTCCCCCATAGTTTTATGACTGTGTTTTTAGTGAGTCCCTCAAGTCCTATTTTAATTAGGAGTGGATAAGAAGAAATATTCTGTCATCTGAAAAATATGTAGTTTTCTCTTCTATAGAGGAATAAACAGCTGAATAAAAAGATTTAAACTTCATTGGAAAATTCAAACTTGTATGCACAACACATTTTTCTAAAAATCTCTAACTTTCTGTTAACAGAACTGTTAGTTTCTGAGCAAGCAGAGCACGTGACTTCTTTTAAAGACTGTTTGGCTTGAGAGACTTTGGGACTGTATCAGGGAAATTTGGATTTAACTGCAGCCCCAGGTGGAAACACGTGTGGTTTGTTGGTGCAGTGCTATGTTACCATCCAGTTAGAAGGGCTCAGGCAAAGATAAGTTTCCTGAGAAGGATAAAATCCCTGATGATTTTTGAGTGCAGTGACTGGACCAAGTTCTCTGTTGACATAATTCCTTTGGCTATAGGATCAGTAGGAATTTGGCTCAGAGCTTTTCTGGGCCAGAATTCAAGAGACACTCAATCTATCCCCTCTTAGCTTATTTACATCTTTTTGTGTGTTGGTTTTATGGTGTTTGTGTGATAGTTCCCAAGAGACTCAAACACTGAACACCTTCAAGTTTCGTGTTTTAGTACACTTTACAAAGCTTTAGACAAAAGGCTTGGTTCATGCTGCTGTGCAAACCTAGACTATGAGCTCTTGGTGTCAAGGATTATAGCGTTAAATGAGAATGTAAAGGCAGAAGAGCCTAGTGATACTTGTGTTTGGGATCTGAATGCATGTTTTAGTGTCTCAGGTTTCTTTTCATCATTACTGTCAGATGCATGATCAGCTTCGAAGGGTTAGATAGCACTGCTGTGAAATTGCAGCTTTCTGTATCTTTTAATTGCAGTCATAATGGTTTTGTTTGTTCAGTGGTTTTATTAAATGTCTTGGCGGAGTGGGGAGGACTTCACCTACCTGCAGTTTAAGGTGTGGTCTGCAGCTATGCTAGCCATCACTTATGGTTAATATGCTTAAAGAAATTTGCAGGCCTTGTCATTTATCTTAACCTGAAATAAGCATCTGAATGAACTCAGGGGAAGGCTGACTCTGGTGACTTCCTGTGATGGTACAGTGGTTTATAGTGACAGCTATTATAGCATCCAGCTATTAAGTAGACTTAGACAGCACCTCATTGTGTTGCCAGCACACTCATTTATATGATGATTCACAAACATATGTGCAACAAACTACAAGCTAGGAATAAAAAAAATGAAATTAGCCCATACAATAAAAGTGCCAGAGTAATGACCTCTACATTTTAAAATAAAGATACATTTGTATAATCGTAGTGAGATTGGTTATCCCATTGGGCTATTTTGAGAACCTAATAGTATAGGACTTAAATAAGAATTAATTGCTAGCTAGATTAATGCATGGTATCATGTCATTAGATTACTTAACACTGACATTCAAAGTCTGTCACACTTTTATAAAACTCTCTTTTGCTAGGGGACAATACTAGGCCTGTTTCTGAAAAATGTACGAAGTCCTTACTCCTACAAGTAGTCCCATTTGCTATAGCGAGTTTATTCCTAAGAAGTGCAAGATCTAGCACTTAGTCAAGTCATTTGTTTTATTTTTGAGGTTTATTTTTTGTTGTTGTAAATTGCCCCAGCGCCTTCTGAAGCTAAATTGGAAGGCATTTAATGGGGCTTCACTGACACATTCGTTTAATACTCTGATTTGTAGTTGCTAGTGCTTTTTTTCCTCACCATTAGTATCTTATTTTGTCCAGTCCTGGGCATGTTGCCAGCATTTGAGGTAGTGCTTAATATAATGTAGAATACAGAATATTTATAGGACTGAAGTGAAATCCTCATTCAGCAACTATTACATCTAAAATGATGTGATTAAATTTATTGGCAGGTTTGTTACTAGGTTGAAATTAACCTAAAGTAACCTAGAAAACATCAGCAATGAAACCTGGAAATAAAAATCGTACCGTGAAATTTTAGCAGTAGCCTATTTCTAGGGCAAAAAAATGCTGTTACAAAATACAGTCACATAATTGCCCATGAGAGATTGTAATACAGTACATTTATTAAGGGACAACTCCCCAGCTACCAAGCAGTGATAAAGCAAGGAGGATTTAAAAAACCAATGTATTCATACTGTGAATATTATATTTGTTTTACTGTTACGATTATTAAAAAAAAAGTATGTTACTACTAAGGGATAGTAAAGGGTACTGAGTGTAACTGAGAAAAGTTTTCCAAGGTGTACTGTGTTGCCAGGTATGTCTTCTGCGCTGCTGCTGAGATGTGTGATTTCATTTACAGCTGTTTATCTGCAGGGAAGATGCTCCTGATTTAGAGCAGTTCAGGCACTTCACCTTTCATTGTATTTTATATTGTGGGTGGCATTTTAATACCTCTTGTCAAAAGCATTTTGATATCTCTTTGTTTTGGTTTGGCCTGGACAAATGCCAGGTGCCTACCAAAGCTGCTCTGTCACTCCCCCTCCTCAACTGGACAGGGGAGAGGAAATATGATGAAAGGCTCGAGGGTCGAGATAAGGACAGGGAGAGATCACTCACCAATTACTGTCATGGACAAAACAGACAGAACTTGGGGAGAAAAGGGAGTTTAATTCATCACCAACCAAAGCAGAGCAGGATAATGAGAAATAAATCCAGATCTTAAAACACCTTCCCCCCACCCCTCCCTTCTTTCTGGGCTCAACTTCACTCCCATTCCTCTACCTCCTCCCCGACCCCGAGCATCGAGCATCGCAGGGGGACGGGGAATGGGGGTTACGGTCAGTTCATCACACGTTGTCTCTGCCGCTCCTTCCTCCTCAGGGGGAGGAATCCTCACACTCTTCTGCTGCTCCAACGTGAGGTCCCTCTGACGGGAGACAGTTCTCCACAAACTTCTCCAACGTGGGTCCTTCCCACGGTCTGCAGGTCTTCACAAACTGCCCCAGTGTAGGTCCTTCCACAACAATCTTATATTAAACAGAGGGGTAAAAAAGACGTATTCTAAAATACAATCCACAGTGGAATCACAGGAAAGGGTCACTTTAGCATGGGAGCTTGTGGGTGAAAATTCAAGGCAACTTTTCTAAGTCATGTTGCCTGTCCTTGGTAATGTTTGTGCAGCACTGTACTCACAGATGCTTCAAAAAGTTTTTCAGCTTTGTAGTACTTAAGAATTCGTGTTTGATATTAAAATCAATATTAAGTGGCTTGGAGGTTTTTTGATAGGCCATAGGAAATGTATGGGCTGATGGCTGCGATTTTAAAGCACTTGAAGTCAGCAAGGGCAATAAAATATTTTATATGGCTTCATGCGGTCGGTGTAAACATCTCTGGTTGTCAATGGGTGTTGCATCATGTCATTAGCTAACCTGTTCGTGAATAACCCACTACAGAGCTTCTGAGTTGTGCATGGCTACTACACAATAAGCGTGCATTGCAGGTGACACAGCTGTGTAACTTTTTCAAATATATTATTACTTCTCTTTCATATCATGCACGAGTAACATCTTAAAGTAAGAATCTGTGGCTTCAGTTTATAATCAATGCTGGGATTTACTATACTAGAAAAGGGGGCTTTTGAGAATTTTCAGCCATTTCTCCAGAATTCGGTCCCTTTCTCAAAACCAGATACTTCTTCTAGTTTTCAAATGATGCCGAAGTCTCCAGAGGAATCTGAATTAGGATCTTTAGAGGGAAAAGCAAGTACAGGCCATGCAATTCTGGAGGAATAAACTGCAGGTATAATGTTCCTGTAGTATACAGGCTGAACAGTGCAGAGCTCAAAGACAAGCATACCGTGTGTACTCCTGTTTTCCTCTAAGTACTATCTTATTTTTAGGCTTGCCTGTCACTGCCAAGGCAAATTCTGTGCCCCAACGAAGGGGCAGCTTACCAAGACAAGTTACAGAACCTTCTGTTTAGCACTTTTGCAACACAGAGCAATGGTATCTAAGATTAACACTGCAGATAGGTTTACCTCAGACTCTGCGATAGTGCTTGTACTTTATTTCTACTGTTGTAGGAAACACTTGGAATAATGTACTTGAGGTAGCTAACTCAAACATACATGTGAAATACCTTGCAGAGGCAAGGGTACTCCTTGTTGTGTGGATCAGAGCACGGGCTATCTCATAAACTTCCTCAGTGAGACTTAAAATGGTGCAAACATCTGTTAACACTTTGTATAGGCACACTGAACCATTATTTCTTGAAACAGGCTGCTTGGATCACAGTGTCAGCCCTTTTCATGGCATATAAAGAAGCATAGTTCAAAGCAGCCTCTTCTGTTGCATTTTATCTGTCATGGTTCACCTCCCTCTCAGAGCAGCAAAGTCTTTGACCTGAAGAGCAAGTTCATTCTTAGGAAGGTTTAATTTCAACCAGCTCTTTTGTGTTCATCTATAGATGCCAGCTAAGCTAAATGACAGCAGTAGGGCTGCATTGTAATTTTAAATGATTAGCCCTGTAGGAACTGATGTTGCCCATGTAGGCAAAGATGGGAAATAAGATCTGAGCAAAAACGGTCTGAGTATGAAATAAGTGAAGCCTTCGTTGCAGAAAAGTGGTTGCTTTTGGATTCCCTTACTAAAGAAAAAGTCTAAATGCTCTTAGCATGTTTCATCAGACCTGTGCCACAAATGGTCCAAATAACTTACTGTCTTGCAAATTAGAGGGGGTGGTCTTTTGCTTGAAAAGTCACAGGTTTGGGAGTACTGTGGACTTTTTACCCGTCAACTATACTCTATTTTCTGATTGATGTTTGATGATGTTTCAGTACTTAAAGGGAGCCTATAGGAAAGATGGGGACAATCTTTTTAGTAGAGACAACAGTGACAGGACGAGGGGTAATGGTTTTAAACTAAAACAGGGTAGATTTAGGCTAGATATAAGGAAGAAATTCTTTACAATGAGGGTTGTGAAACACTGGAACGGGTTGCCCAGAGAGGCAGTGGAGGCCCCATCCCTGGAAACATTCAAGACCAGGTTGGACAGGGCTCTGAGCA
>Ga0065711_1037274_pt1 | contig 19990 bp, 34 predicted proteins | sample Hoacrofraction12_FD_59098 | JGI IMG/M metagenome (GOLD analysis project Ga0065711, IMG submission 59098) | Hoatzin crop microbial communities from Cojedes, Venezuela - Epithelial fraction 12 v2 (version 2) | ecosystem: Host-associated > Birds > Digestive system > Esophagus > Crop | place... | reverse complement strand
CAGGGAGCAGGTCTCCCTGCAGCCAATGGACCAGGCACTGACTTGACTTCATCGTGGAATGCCCCGAGCTCAGCATCTTATGGACCAGTGGGACCCATATCACCTGCCCTTGGCGAACAGCCTGGCACAAACCTGGGGCTGCCGACAGCAGAGGGTCATGGAGCTGGTACAGCAGAGCTGGTGCTGGGAGGAGCAGGCAGTGGGACTGCGTTTGAGCCATCCCTGATGTCCACTGCAGGCAGTGGGACGGCAGCTGGGAAGGATCAAGTGCCCAGCGCAGCTTCCTCGTCTGGTCCTGGATCTCCCGGTCGTGTGGTCTCAACGTCCTCCATGTCAGATCCAGCAAGCCCAAGTGCCCTCGGAGGAGTGGGCGGTGTTCCTGGATCTCTGCAGCCTTCCCTGGGTGCTGGGCCTGGGGTCCCTCCTGCTACAGGAGAAGGGGCAGGTGAAGCAGCTGGTGATGGAGGGTCCCTGGGGCAGTCCCAGGTTCCTGCTGGAGAGGGATCGGCTGGTTCAGGAGCCACTGATAGAGAAATGGGAACCTTACTGCAATCTGCATCTTCTTCCCCATCTATGGAGGGGTCTGCATCACCTGGGACAGCTGGTGAGGCTGCCAATGGAGCAAGTCATCCTGGAGCTGATGGAGCTGGTGGTGGCTTGGCCACAGTCTTGGAGGCTGCTAGCCCTGAGGAACCTCCTGTGTCTGCCCCTGGCATCCAGAGTGGTGCCAAGCTTGGACTTTCTGATGCAAAACTGAGCCAAGTCAATGTTGTGGAACTGCCTGGAGGAGCCTTGGTGAACGGACAACCTTCCCCTGGTGCCAGCCTGGGAACTGGTGCAGGAGCCATCATACAGATCCCGTCGGGAGGACTGGCCCCGTCTGCGCTTGCCTCCCCCCGGGAGATGCAGCCCCTGGTCCCTGTGGCTCCAGATGGCAGTGGCGTCTCTGATGGCACGGCTGCCTCACTCACTGCTTCTCTGCTTCCTCCTGGGCACGGGCTGAGCTCGGAGCTGGCACCCAAAGGGGACCCCAACTCTGCCCCCAGCACCCAGAGTGGAAGGAGACCCCCGGTGCCAGGGGCACAGGGTGGGCTGGCAGGAGAAGCTGCAGGTGCTCTGACGAGGTCTCTTCAAGGCGAGGTGGCCTCAGGGATGCCAGCACCTTCGAGAGAAGCGTCCCCCCATGCCCCCATGTTCCCCAACGCTGCCCCGGCACTGCCTTCTGCTCCACAGAGAGAAAATGCAGCAGAGGGGGCATCTGCCAGCCCCGGGCTTTCCGCTCCGCTTTCGGCACGTGAGTCGATAGCAGGGTCCTCTGCGGGGGGAAGGGGCGAGCTAAGGGCTGCTGCACAGGGGGGGCTAGCCCTGCTCCTGCCTCCCCGCCAGCTGGGAAGCCCCGGAGCCCCCTCCAGGGATGCCGACAGCCCTGTTCCTGGGGAAGCAACTGCCATGCTCCCCAGAGCGATGTCAGGGCGAGGGGACGTGGCCCGGCTCCTTCCCAACACCACTGGAGCAGGGGCAGGGGTGCAGACTCCCATTCGCTCCCTGCTGGGGGGGACCTCAGGTCTCCCTGACCTTCCTCCCACTGGGATCGCTGCAGGCAGTCCTGGATCAAAGACATTGGGTCCAGGACCTGCCAGTGGCTTGTCACCCGCCGCCCTGCCACCGTTCTTGGGCGGTGAGCTGATCACCAGCCTGGCAAACACAGCCCCTGCTGCTGGTGGGTCGAGCCTCCCCACAGCCTTCCCAGGCCAGGGGGGAGCCCGACGGGGGTCCCCAGCCACCGTGCGCCCAGCTGTGTCCTGCAGCCCAGCCACTGCCAGCAGGGCTCTGCCAGCCCCCGCCCCTGGGGGCAGGGAGGTGGTCCCCAGGCCAGCAGCAGCCACTGTCACCTCCCAAGCATCGTCCCCCGTGTTTCCAGCTCCGCCAGGAGGGCCGGCGGCCGTCCCGACCCCGCTGCCCAGCCCCACAGGTACGTGATGCTCGTGGGGCAGCCCGGGTGGGAGGAACACCTCTGGCCTCCTGACGGACCCTCCCGGGGGGCATTTGGTGCCCAGAGACCAAGGGGGCTATTTGGGGCCAGGACCCCCAGGGGAAACCCACCATGAGGAGCTCCTGCACACGAGCTTGCATTTTTGTCAGGCTGAGTGTGCCTTCAAGTATGGTCCCGTCAGCGGGAAAACCCGTCCCCTCCAAATGCTTTGTTTTATTTAACGGACACAGATACAGAGCTGGAGGATGTAAACATCTCTAGAAAGAGCTGTGTGTGTTTAATTCCCTGCAGTCCCCCTACTACAGTCCCCTACAACGTTTTTCCCTCCCAACAGCAGTCCTTTAGCATGGTGCCCCAGCAGGGCTGGAGCAGGAGGGGACCGTGACCACAGAGGCCATCGCAGCGGGTTTAGGGCAGCTGTGTACGTGTAAGGCAGCGAAAGGGGTGGGAGCAAGGTCCTGCAGGGGAGGGTGGCATTCAGGGTGTCCCAGGCGGCTGTGGGCAGTGTCCCCCCATCCTCCTGCTGCCCAGGCTGGGTCCCTCTGGAAGTGATAGAACACCAGCCCTTTAGTTTCTGGCACAGACCAAAGGCTTTGCTGTAAGTTTGTTTTGGGGTGGGGTTTTTTTTGTTTTCTTTTCCAGTTCCAGCTGTGCCCCTCTATGGATATGGAGCAAGGGAAAATGATCGGGAGTACGTGGAAAGGAGGGTGGATTTTAATTCTCCAATTTTCAAGCCCGAAACTGGATTCCCATTTGGGAAAACACTGCGCGACTCCCTCTACGTGAGTCTACCTTGGCTTGACTTGCTGTTAGGCAAGGGTCCATCTCCCCAAAACCTGGGGGAGGCACCAGGGATGAGGTGCCTCGGATGGGGCCCTTGGGGGGACAAATCAATCGGGATGCTGCCGGGGTGTGTTTGAAGCAGGAGGTGACCTTATGGCCATTTCAGTGCTGACAGGTGGTGGCCTTCCTTGGATTTTGCTCAAAGTGGGCTTGAAAATGGGAGGGGTGACACCCCCATGTCAGGGGGTCCCACTGGTCCTGACCTCATCTGAGGGAGGGATCCCTCTGCTCAGTTTACAGACAACGGACAAATCATTTTCCCAGCCTCGGACAACAGCATCTTCACCTACCCCAGCCCTCCTCCCAGAGGCTTCAATGGCCACGAGAAGGTTGCCATGATCGCTGTGTTTTGGGACAATGCTGACTTCTCCAGAGGCGTTGGCACCACCTTCTACCAGGTGAGTGAAGCCACCCAAGTGCGTGGTTGTATGAAACACCTTTTGACGATAAACTCATCACCTATTCCGCAGATGCCCCTTGTGTAATTAATTAATTAATGTGTAATTAATGGAGCCCATGAGCAGTGTTTTCCTTTTCTGGGCCAAATCTAAGAGCTGTTGGTCCTGTGTGTGTCACTCCTTGAGCCATCCAAATCTCATCCAGACCCTCACTCGCAGTGCTCCATGCATGACCCCAGTCCAGACTCATCTTTGTCCTACTGGGGACTAGCGTGAACTTGTGTGTACCTAACCCGCAGGAGTTCCCCACCCTCAACACGGCCAAGCCTCCATTTGTCCGTGATGTGGAAGCGAAGGTTCGGCGGTACCTGAAGTCCTCCTATTCTGCAGTCTGGACCCTGAAGATCACCTGGGAGAAGGCACCTGCCTACGCACCACGGACTGACACCCGGAGGGTAAGGGTCTGATGGAGCTCAAGGGCTTGTTGAGCTGTCAAAAAACCGCAAGATTCATGGGTGATCACCTTGTCTGTGCCTGAAAATGAGAATTAATTTTGTGGAAAGGGTCAGTCTTGAAGACTTTTGCCAAAAAGAACTGGGCTGTGCCCAGTTTTGGTGGTTTTCAGTGATTTTGGGGGACATCTTTAGCTGAACTCTCCCTGCTCCTTAAAATCTTTCTCTTTGGTGTGGTGGGAGTTCATTGTGCACCAGATACACTGCTCTTCAGGAGCACAACACTGGGTGAATTTGAGGCTTCTCATGGAACAGCATCAAAATAAAACCATCACATGCTCCATGCACAATGCGAACCAGTCCAGGCTGCGTTTGCTTTGCACGCCAGGACCTCAGCCCCGCCGCTCCCCAGCGAGCAGCGACCCACACCCCTGATTTTAAACCAAACAGCTTTGCCCGCTTTCTTACCTGTCCTTACCTGTCCGCAACGCTTCTCCCCAGACGATCACATACCAGGCTGTCCTGACCACTGACGGCTTCAAGTCCTACATCCTGATGCTGTACCAGCAGGGAGGCATGCAATGGGATTACACCAGGCTCGCTGCCACCAACGTGCTCATCGGCTACACCAGGTACAGCAGGCTCAGCACCCTACCCCTGCCTCCTTCCAGCACCGGGCTGTGTCCCACTCCTGCTCTGACTGGTTTAATCCTTCCCCCCACGCCCCATGAAGTGCCCTGCAAGGATGAGAGCAGCCCAGGTGGGGTCTGCACGCCCAGATAGCCTAACATATGGGGGTCTCACAACCAAATCTGCCCTGTTAGTCGCTGGATCATGCTGCAGCATGCTGACTTGCCAGGCTGTGCTTGTTGTAAGATCCACACATCCCTCTGGGGGTCCTGGGCCCACAGCATCCTGGTGGTTTGGGTGGAAGGAGTGGGGAATAGGGGATGTTTGCTGAACTTTACACCGGTTGAGGGAAGGGATTTCCGCCGCTTGGCTGGAGCTGTTGCTTCCTGCCTCCTCGCATTACGTCTTGCCTTGTGCACGCTGTCTCCAGTGTTTGCTCATTAGCTGCTTGCTGCAGCTGGGTAAGGAAAAGGTGGCTGGGACGGGAAGTGCGGGCGGCACAGGCATGTGTGTGTGCTTGTCTGTGCACGACTGCTCGTGGGTTTCCTCTCCATATCACCCTGCAAGATGCTGGAAACCATGGAAGCTGCTCGCAGGGGGTCTTGAGATGTCCGCAGGTTCAGCCCATGGTGCAGCAGGAGCCTTTGCAGCACCCCAAACTAACTGCACCCTGTCGTGAGGAGGTGGGAGGCTAGGGGAGCTGGTGCCTTTGCCCTCCCATCCCCGGAGCTGCGATCTGGGTGCTGTGGGGTCCCACCGGCTCTGGATCAGGGCAGCTGAAGAGCAGGCTGGGGCTGGAATAACCGCACCCGGGAAGAGCAACCCCTGATTTTTCCCCTTTCCTCTGCATGCAGCGGGGATGGCTCTTACCACAACGATGACCTGACTCAGAGACCTCCAGCTGCTAAATATCGCCCTGACCAGTTCAGGGGCTACAACACAGGTAGTGCCGCAAAGCCAGGGTGGGTTCGCGCAGCCCCACGGGGGGTTGGGAAAGGGCTGTGTGGGGCGCGGGGTGTTCCCAGGGGATGAAATCCAGCCTGCCGCTGCTGAGCTCACTGAGGCCAGGCTTTCCCCCCAAGCATATAAAATTCTTCCTCTGGGTACCAGCTACGTCCTGAGGCTGGAAAGTCCTTGATATGTTCATGCACCTTTTTTGTTGCATTGGCTCTATCCAAGCCTTTTTTCTTCGGCAAGAGCCTCTCCCCGTGTTTTCCCTGCTCTTGGATGGCTGTTCAGCATGGGGTCCCACAGCTGGGGGTGAACGCAGGATTAGCTTCCATCATCAGCATCACTCAGCTCTTGCCTCAAGCCGAAACTGCCACTGCTGTCCCCTTGGCCGGAGGTGACAGCTCACGGCTTCTCTCCCTCCTCAGACCTCCGCGGGCTGTGGATGTACAAGCTGGAGAGCCGCGTGGGTATCAACTACCGGCTGAAGTGCCTGGCTTGGACGGGGCGGCAGCAGGAGCCGCGGGCATGGAGCCAGGGCCTGCCTGCCTGCCCCTGCTCCCTGCAGCAAGGGCAGCAGGACCCGCGCTTCAAGAGCAGCCGTGGAGGCAAGTGGATACACTGCTTTCCCACCTTCCTTGTCCCCAAGTTGTCCCTCCCCATCTCCCCTGCAAGCGTGGCTGCAGGGGCAGGGGACCCCAAGGAAAATGGGAGGGAATGCAGAGACAGGGAAAATGAGGAGTAACAAGGGTTGACCTGTCCTTGTCTTGTTAGACTGGGCAGAGCTGGTCTACGCTGGGGCAGCAGGGATGGACCTTCTCCAGCAACAGGGTCTCACTCTGGGGAACCACTTGGACGGCCTCTGTGGGTCCCTCCAACCCCTGTAGCACTGTGGGTGATGCACGGGTGGGAGTGATGGATAACAAGGAGCCAGCCCCAGCCCCTGGGGTAGGGATGCTGGCCGGGAAGAGCTGGCCCAGGACAGGGATGCTGGCTGGGGAGAGCTGCGCCGAGGCTCACTGCCGCCCCGTTGCAGGCTGGTGGGCTGCCCGCGTCTCCATGCTGCACTCCGCCTCTCCCAACAAGCACGGCGCCGGGGTCCGCTGCCTGTACGACAGCCGGGGCCAGCTCATCGAGGGGCGGCAGGAGAGGTACTGGAGGTTCTCCAGGCAGGCGTCCCCCTACCGTGGTAAGCACAGTCCGCCCTGGCATCGCTGCAGACTGTAAATCATTTTAAACTATGTGCCAACCTGTTTCCTGACATGCTGTTGCCCTTGGAGGGAGTGTGGACCTGCCAAAAGCCTAGGCGAGAGCCCTGCCTGCCCGGAGCCAGGCTATCTCCCTTGCCTCTCCCCTCCAGCCCCTTACTCCTTTTTGCCTCCAGACCAGGAGCTGAAGTTGTATGACTGGTGCTGTAACCAGGCAGGCAGTGCCCGCCTCTGCGCCTGCTACAGCGAGAAGAGACCAAAGATCGGCTGTGATGGATACCAGTCACCTGGCACAGGTGGGTTTGTAGCCCGAGTGTGCTGGGGCAATGCCATCTTGGTGCCCAGGGCTGGAGGGGCATCGTCCCAGCCACCCCGTGGTTAAAGCAGCAAGAGCCCCGGGCAGGTGAAGGATGGTTTTCGGGGTGCCCATGTGCAGGTTGTGCTGTGCCCTGGGCCATGCGAGGTTGCAAGAGGCATCTCCCTTAGTGCATAACCAGCCTAGTCTGGGGGTGACAGCACCGGGAGGGGAGGAGGACCGCAGCTAACGTGGTTGCTGGTGTAAGCTGATGTGGGGTGTTCTTGCAACTGCAGCAGGTTCCTCAGAGGAGGCGGAGAGTGACTCGGAGGAGCAGAGAGGTGAGTGGGATTGGGGGTCTCCCCTCCACTGGCCACTTCCCTCTGTCCCTGTCCCCCAGTGCAGAAACTCCCCCGGTGCTCCCAGCTCACCCCAGGGCCCCTGGGAGGAGGTGGCTGGGCAATTCTCGTTTCTTTTTCTTTGCAGATGGAAAAGACAAGTAACTGTGGGGTTGCACACCCGCAGCACGGTCTGGGCCATGGCTGATTCTCTCCTTTGCTCCTGCTCACCCCCTGTGTCCCTCCGCTCCCCCCAGCACCCGTCACTCCTGCCCACCACACAGGGCAGCGCCCTCAGCCAGTGTCTGCGGTTGCCTTCACTGGCGCAAGTTCATGTTTCTGACACAGCCTTGTCCCAGGGAGAGAGCTGTTTTAGTCGCCCTCCCCCAGCTGCAGTGGAGCGGGTGCCCGTGGGCTCCTCCTTGCTGACGGGGAGGTGGGTGGGTACCCCCCACCGCATACATCACCCCCTGTCCTCCCCACATCCCGCTGTGCCTCCCACGCTGCGGGGTGAGGTTGGACCCCTGGCACCTGGGGAAATGGGTTTTGCACCTTGTGTGGGTTGACTGTGGCCAAGCTCCCAAGTGCTGTGGAGCACCAGGATCACCCTGTGAGCCAGTCCTGCCTTGTCCCCCACTTCTGTCCCCCAGCCATGCCTCCCCGGGTGGTTCCCAGGCCCTGTGCCCAGGAGAAGGGGTGATTCTCCGGATCAAGCCAGAGTCAGCTTGGCACCTCTGCTGGGTGTGCGAGGGCAAAATGCAACCCCCTGATCAGAAACATTGGGAGAAAAAAATTTTTTTTGTGCTTAAGACAGCATCTGCCTTTCTTAAAAAGAAAAACACCCTTGTTAAATCTTGTTTGTTCAATAAAGCCTCCGAGGGGTCTGAGCATCACTGATGCTGCGGCAGCCATGTCCTCTGCTGAACCGAGGTGGGAGGTGGTGGTGGGGACTGGCTTAGAGCAGCAGGATTGCGGGATCCTTCTGCCCTCCGAGCTGGTGCCGGGGATGTGAGTGTCTGGGCTGCGGCTGAGCCAGTGTCTAGGGCAGTGGGGCTGGAGCTGGGGTCTGCTGGGGTCTGATGCACCATCCTTGGGTGCAGCATCTTCCTTCAGCAGGGGCGAAGGGCTGCAGGGTGTTTGCGGGGACCACAGCCCGACCTGCGTGATCTGACCTTCTGCGAGCGGTGCCTGGGAAGAGCAGTGAGGGGAGACTTGCAGCTTTGCAGGGGGAATGAGGGGATGGAGCAACAAAAAATGCTACATGCATCATCTCTTCGGCCCTGTGGATGGGACCAGCAGGAAGCAGGGACTTGAGAGCTTGGCAGCAGGGAAACAGGGCTGGCGCACGGGCACCATGGGATGCAGACAATTTACTCAGCAGTGTGCCATCACTTTTGTTTTATTCTATTTTGCTCCTAACAGGTTATAATCGCTGCATTGCCCCACCTGACTCTGCTGTCAGTGGCTCTGCTGGGTCTGGTTATGCTGCACTAGGGCATACCCCAGTGCAGACACGCTCAGGGACTATCCTGATTGCCTCTGTGGGTCCTCAGGGCAAGGTGGAATCATCTTGCTTGGGTCACCCAACATAAATTCACATTTTTCATCCAAAAATGCACCTCCTGCAGAGTGAATCCACCCACAAAGACCAGACCCCAAAAGGCAGCTGCCCGTCCTCTGGCTCGACGCAGGCGCCATTGCCGGAGACCCTGAGGGTGGGTGGTGGGGTTGGCAGCAGCGGCTGGCTCCTCCGCCATCCTGGAGGCACCAAGGCAGGACCGGTGGCAGGCTAGGGCTGTGGGGGAGGCTGGCTCGAAGGCCTGACGTGGGGTGTCTGGATCCTTGTCTGTAAAGGAGAGACAGGCCAGGTCATGCTGTTGGCGCTGCACAGGCTCTGCTCTTTGCAATGAGCTCAGACAGCGGCGCAGACCCCAACACCAGCCAAAGCATCCCTGCTGCTCGGGGACGAGGCACAGCTCCTGAGCGTCTTCGAGGTGCAGGGACAGAACATCGGCCCCCAGCGCATGGCCCCCCACTCCGACCCCCCACGAGAACAACAATTGCTGAGCAGACCTGGATTGAGGGGTCGATGACCTGGAGCTGTGGTTCCCAGCACCTTTCTGTGGAGTGGGAGTGGGCAGACTCTGCCTGGTCTCCTGCCATTGTCAGAGCTGGAGCGGGGAAGATGAGCAGAGCTCAAAGATGATCAGAGAGAAGCAGAGCTGGGGTGGGGTTCACAGGGATGTACTTACAGAAGAAGGGCAGTGGCCTCCAGAAGGTCTCCTTGGCCCTAGGAAGCAGGGAGCAGAAAGGGGATGACATGTCAAGGGGGGCTGGGAGACCCCCTGCCTGGTCCTGACTCCTGGGTCAGATGGGAGGAAAAGCCCCAGTTGCTGTACACACGCAATTTCTCCCCTCGCCACAAGTGCAAACGAACAGAGGTGCTTCCCGGAGAGTCCCGGCTCCAGGGCCAGCAGGGAGCTGGCAGCAGGAGCAAGACACAGGTCCAACTGGCGTGGGGGACTTGGGGTGCTGACCTTCCCCTGAGCGTGGATGCTACACTGGGACCAAGGGCTGGGGTAGAGGGAAGGAGATGCTGGTGCTTCCACCCCCGCCTTGCACCTCATCAGCCCTCTGCCAACTCACTGCTCCGCAGGACAGCAAGGTCCATTCCTGCAAACTGTCATCTTCTTGCTCCAGATCAACCCTTTCCAGAGCAACACGGATTGCAGCGGAAATCATTTGGATGGTATTCAAATTAAAATTATGTAGAAAGCCTGTCTGTAACTGAGCACTGGGTGGGGTGAGGAAGAAATGCAAATGTTCTCTGAGGTGGGGGAAAAGTGAAGCTAATGTTCAACTCATTGATGTCATCGCACCCCTGAGCAGTGGATGACTGGGAAAGGGGCTGGAACATGCTAAAAGATCCCCCAGCCCAGCCCCTTCCCCAGGCTGGGCTCTCCCTGCCCAGGCCAGATGGGTCCCACCAGTGGTGGACCTCTTGGAGCTGGATTTTTCACCATTTTTCGGTGAATCTCTTCCCAACACCCAACCTCCCTTCCCTGCCTCACCCATAGCACCCATCCCTGCACGGGTCCGGCCCACGGCTCACCCCTGGTCCTGGCGATGGTGCCGGCGGCAGAGGTGCGAGGCCAGGCAGGCGGTGGCGAGCAGGAGGCAGAGCAGAGCCAGGGCTCCCAGCAAGATGCCCAGGAAGGAGGCAAGGCTGAGGGCCAGCTGCTCGCACCGGGCACCGGTGGGGGAGAAGATGGAGAAGGGGAGGCAGCTGCGGACGGGGAGGGAGGAGCGGTGATGCGGTGGGGAGATGCAGCCATGCTGGGTGGCCTCATCCACCCCCGGCCCTGCTGCTACCTGCACGTGGGCCCCTCGGGCAAATGCTGGCACCGGCCGCCATGCTGGCAGTAGCCCGTCTTGCAAGGGGAGATGCAGGTGAAGCCGATGGTCCCCACGAAGTGGAGCTGGTAGCCTTTGTAGCCGAGCAGGCCGCAGGGGAAATAGACCCTCAGCTCCGCCACTGTCACTGGGGAGGGATGGGGTGGGTTTGGCCATGTGGCAGCATCACCCTTTCATGCTTCCCAAAGTCTCCCCAAGCTGGATCCGTGCCTGGGGTGGGGACTGCTGCCCACCCGCCTCCCCCATGGGCACTACCCAAACCCCAGGGCACACAGGGTAATGGAGGATGGACCACGGGGACAGCAGCGTGCGCCTCCCGGGTTCTCATCTCAGCGCTGGGAATGACTCACATTTCACCAGGTCAGTGACGTTGTCCCGGTGCAGGCGCTGGAAGTGGAGGTGTGTGCCCACCTCCCGACGCCTCCGCCATCTGTTGAAGGCGCCGGTGATGGCCCCCGGCAGCTCCTCATTCAGGAACTGGATGATGGTTCCACGGCTGTCGTAGGCAAACTCAGACACCACCGTGAAGGTGAAGCCATCACCGTCTGTCCTGTGGGGAAAAGACAGGGCTGCCAGTGGAGCTGCTGCTGCATCACAGAGTGACTGAGCCTCACCGTGCCTCAGTTTCCCTGTTTGGTGAGTGGTAAAGAAGGGATGAGGCAGGAGACGGAAGGTGCCATGGGTCTTGTGTCTCCAAGGTTTTATCAGCATCAGGGCTGGAAAAACAGACTCTGGGTGGGGGGAAAATGCCCTTTCTGTCCAAAACCTTGTGGACCTGTGCCCAGACTTGCCCCACCGGGTCCCTGGGCTGGGCACGGGGCCACTCCACAGCCGACTCACGTCTGGGTGATGTTGGTGTTGCTCTGGAAAGCCTTTACCTCCAGGGAGCCCAGGATGGCCGAGACCTGTGGTGGGGGGAACGGGATCGTGTCAGGGGAGGAGAGGACAGCACCAGTGCGGGGAGGGGCTGAAGGGTGGTCCAGGCACTGTGGCCGAGCCCCAAGGGCTGACCTGGCCTTTCCTTCACGTGCTGGGAACCCAGCACATGGCCATGGCCATGACCACCACCAGTGTCACACGGCTGGCACGGACTCCCTCCAGCCTGCAGATCTGCTGGAGCCCCAGGGGTCCCGCGGGAACGGGGTGTGCGGAGGCATGGGCATCCCAAGCTGCCACGCTGCCCCGGGTGCCGGTGTGTCCCCCTCCCCGAGCCCACTCCCTCCAGTGACGTACGGTGCCGTTGACTTCCTCGGCAGTGACGTTCTGCAGCGCCCTGAGCCGCAGCCGGATGCTTCTCCGGGGGAGATCTGCCGGGGGAAGCCGCAGTAGTGGCTCTGTCACCCCAGGACCGGGGCGAGCGGGGTTGGGGTTCAACCCCCGCCACGAACGGGCACCCACCTGCCCTGGGGGGCGGCTGAAAATCGCCCCCTGCCACCAGACAGTGCTGGTCGGTGAAGGCCGGGGGGCAGGCGCAGGCGGGGGTGCAGGTGATGGGGTGCAGGTGGCAGCGTCCCCCGTTGCTGCAGTAGCCCTCAGGGCAGGAGTGGGAGCCGCAGGCTGAGCCGCAGCCCAGCCCCTCGCCTGTGGGATGGGGAGCCCAAGTCAGGCTGCAGAGGCAGAGCCCCTGGGCACTGATCCATCCCCAACCGCTCCTCGGACCATAACACATTTCTTCCAGGTTTGGGGTTTCTTTTTTAAGCCTTAGGACTTTTAGTATAAATTCAGATCCTCAAGGAAAAGCCCTGCTGGAGCTTTCTGCTCCCGTGAAATTCCAGCCTGCTGCATCAGAACAGGAGCAAAAACTGTCACTCCAACCCCTCAAAACCACCTGAAAACAGGATCTGATTTTAACCCTCTAACCTCTGCAGGGGCATTTGAGCTTTGTTGGGATGAGATTTTTTTTCTCTCAAGGAGGAAAAATTGCACGGGAAAAGTTTCCCTTCCTGGCGGATTAGTGAGATCTGCAGCCTGGAAGCACGAGGGGTGGCTGGACTCTGGTCCCTTCTGTTAAGCCCAGCGAGTGCTTGGGTACGGAGCTCAGTCAGCTCCCCCTCGTCCTCTCTCTGGTCAGTTTGGGCCCCACAGGAGCCCTCTCCCACCAAGGCCCAGGGGGTGATGGAGACAATGGCCACGCTCACTAAGGACTATGCGTTCTGGGGTGCCCGTACTCACCCTTCTCGCCGACTGGGCAGGAGCAGATGTAGCTGCCCACGGTGTTGGTGCAGGTGGCGTTCCCTGGGCACACTGTCCCCTGTGCACACTCGTCAATATCTGTTGAGGCAGTGCAGCATGGCACCGGGACAAATACCTCAGCCGGGGTCCCATGAGCACCCCAGGTTCCTGGAGGCCACACCAAGCCCGCATCACCTGAGCAGTGCTGCCCATCACCGATCAGGCCAGCTGGGCAGGGGCCGCAGCCAGTATCCGAGTCACAGTCCACACCAGGAAAGCATCCCTGGGCGCAGGGGTCCGGAGGGTCCTGGCAGAAAGGACCTGAGTAGCCGCCGTCACACCTGCAGGCTGCCAGCTGGGAAGGGGACGGTGACACCGGTTTAGGGTAGATGAGGAGGATGGGTGGACAGAGAAGACAGCCGGCACAGCTGGCATGGGGGCGAGCATGGTGTGGCACCGGAGCAACTTTCCAGCATGCTACCTGCAGGGAGGACCTCCCGAGGGTGACAGCATCGCTGTAGTCACACTCCTGGCTCCTGCTGCAGCTGCAAAGGGTGAAGCGGAGCTGGAGGAGGGCAGAGAGGTTGTTAGACCCAACAGCCTCCAGGTTGACGGTGAACGGGGCCGTCCCAAGGGGTTCCCATGTCAGGGCGCCGCTCTCTGCCGAGGGGAGATGTCAGAGTTAAAGGAGGTGGCAGAGGAAAAGGGTTGAGTGGCCAGTGTCCCTCCATCTAGCCCCAGCTGTCCCATCTCTCCTTCCCTACCCGATATGTTGAGCTCTGCGGAGAGGTGGGGAACAAAGTGTGCACCCGCTCCCACGGCATGGTACTGCCTCCTGACCCTTTCTGTCCTGAAGGCTGTGAGTGATGCGTCACCGGTGATGACGGGAGGAAAGGCATCTGAGGAAAGAGCAGCCCAGCACACAACCGGGTGTTTGCTACGTGGCCTTGGCAATCCTTGGCTCTGAGTCCCTCCTGGTGAGGATGGGACCCCAGGCAGATGCTGCCATGACCGCCCACCGACAAGGCCCTCCTGTTGCACAGCATGTGGCAGCTCTCAGGCTTAGACACCAGTCAGCCAGGCAACACAACTCAGAGACCTTGGTGGCATCTGTCCTGCTGGTGGCATCTCCCAGGCTTGGAGACCAGCCAGCCAGGCAATGCAACTCCAAGACCTTGGTGACTTCTCTCCTGCCTCACATGGAGAAGATAGCCCAGGGATGGAGCCAGATACTTCCCTGTTATCCATGCCATGGCCTCTCAGAGGAGAGGATCTGCTCCACTTACTGAGTACTGTCTTCTTCTGCTGGAAGTCAGCTGCGAGGCTCTGGGTGGCCAGGCCCAGGGCCACATCCCCTGTGCTCAGTGCATCGTAGATGCACTCCTTGCTGCCGCGGCACTGGGAGGCTGCCAGCTGGTACTGGCTTTCATTCACCTGCCGCAGCCAAGACAAGAAGATGGGTGTGAAGTTCATTACCGGTGAGTCCAGAGGCTGAGCAAACAGGCCGTGCTTTCCAACAGCCCCTGCAAGAGAGACACCATAGGTATGGCCTTGAGTTTTTCAAGGCTTGTTGTATTTCAGGAGCTATTTCTACAGAGCAGTGAGGAGACCAAAGGGCTTCCCTGGCACCACTTGTGCTCAGGCAAGCGTCTAAGTCTCTCCAGGCAAAGCATGGCCAGAAGGAGCAGGAAAGAGAGTTCACCAGTGATGAACCTGAGCCTGGACTTACAGGTCATCCCGTAGCTGTAGATCTCCTCCTCGCTGCTGTTCACGGAGATGTTGGTACCGTTTGGCATCTGGAAGTCATCTGCGGGGTCATGGTCCCACACACCTGGTGGAGCATCACCAGAGGATTTGAGTTCCCCATGTCAGAGTTGACCCTCTGTCTGGTGCTGGTCGGCATTTGGTTTAGACCCAGAGGTCCCTGCCCTTGCAAGCACATTCCCCCACTGTTTGCCAGGCTTCTTTGTGGTGGGAAAGGGACTTTGCACCCCATCTCTGCAGCAGTGCTGGAAGTCCTCACCCAGAAGGCCCTTGGTGCTGTTGCGGTACTGATCAGGCATGCTGCAGACCACGCTGAGGATTCCGGAGGTGGCAGAGATGGAGACAGCGATGGCCCCATCGAAGATGGCCGTGATGGAGGAGGCGTTGACCAGCAGGATGCCGGGGCTGTAGTACACCTCGGCAGCCATGTCTGCAAGTGAAGGAGAGCACAGATGGAGAGACCACACAAGGCTGGGGTCTGGAACGATGCCCCTGAATCTGGGGAGGGAGGCGCTCCCCATCCACCCTGCCCAAGTCAGAGATGGCACATGTGGGAGATGTTTGGTGGAGTTCAGGATGGCTGCCCTTGCGCTGGGCAGCACTGGTCCCCGTGGTGTGGGGATACCCCTCGTCCTCCCCAGATATATTGAACATTTAACAGCACATCCTGCTCACCTTGGGAATAGGAAAACTGGATGTTTTTGCCATTCAGGAGGACTTGCATGTCACCTTGGCTCCCCAAGGTCCACTCAACCTGCAAATCACGACAGAAGTCCCAGTCAGCCCCTCTACTCATCCCTTCCTGCTGTCCCCCCATGCCAGGGACACATGAGATAAACCCCGTTCTCCTCCAGCCCTGGCAGAGAGGCTCAGCCCTGAGGGCCATGCTGATGTGCTCTTCGCCCCAACAGACAGACGACAATGCAGCTTTGATGGTTGCACAGAAGATGACAGCAGGCTGCCCCTATCACTGCTGGCATGGGGCACGCACAGGCCACCGCTGCTGCTCTGCTGATCATGGCAGCATGGAGAGCTGTGCTGGTGGGCTCCAGGCTCTGAGCCCCCTCCTCACGCTGCTCAGTGGCTGCTTCTGGTGACACCAGGAGATTTTACTTACTGAAACTGGCGTGGGGGGCAATTCTGCAAAGCAAGGAAGAGTACGCGCTTGTGCTAATGTGTGTGAAGGAGACTGGTGGCCAGGGTGAAGGGTGTGCAATGAAGAGGGTGGAGCAGACGGTGTTCCTGCAGAGCTCCAGGCTCTTGCTGGCCAGCTTGCAAGAGGTGTCAGAGCTGTGGCTCATTAGTCTTGGTTCAGCCCACTGCTATTAACACTTCTTTGAGGTTGTGGGAGGTGGCAAAGAGAGGAGAGGGCATGCTCCTCAGGTCCCTGCCACTTATAACTGATGCAGAGGTGAAGCCCAACCTGCCATGGGGTTCTGTCCCATTAGATGCTCAAACCGATACCTGGGTTGCTCCTACTCACGGTCGTGCTGGTGGCAGAGGTGTACCGGGCAGCGAAGGCGATGAAGTTGGTGGCCTGGGCTGTGCCAGTCTGGGCTGTGCGCCCTTGCAGCTCGAAGCTGGTGCGGGCATTGCTGGCCAGGAGCAGGACGAAGTCCCCGAGCCCATTGAATGTGTAGGTGAGTCCATCCAGGGTGGTGATGTGGGGGTCCCCAAAGGCGCCGGCTGGGGGCCAAAGGAGATAGAGACATTTTGAGGGAGGAAGAAAAGCAAATACTGGTGTCATGGCACAGAGGAGAGCAGCTTCCAGTGCTGGGCTGGGCTCAGCATTCCCCACCAGGACGCCGCGAAGAGTGGGTAACGCACAGGATCGGCATATGGCCATGGCACCCACTCAGTACCCTGGCACAGAGCAGGCAGAGCCCTGGGGACTCACCGGGGGTGGGTGGCACGTATCCCTCGCAGCCAACCCTTGGTCTCTTCTCAGCAAACCTCGTGCAGAACAGGGGCTTCCCCACGCGCTGGCAGCACCAGTCGAATGCCTCCAGCTCCCAGTCTGCGGAGGAGGGCAGCCGGGTGATGGGGGGGTGTTGGGGTCCCCACTGCATCAGCAGAATGCTCAGTTCCTGGGGTGTTTTAGGGCGAGGGAGCACTGGTGCCCACTTACCGGTGGTGGGGCTGATGGGGAGGGTCCATGCTCTCTCCTGCCAGCCCACCAGCAAGCTCCCGTCTCGGTACAGACACCGCACCCCGGCTCCAGCTGGGCTGGGGGACGCGGTGCGCTGCATCCTCACAGAGTCGTCCACTGGCCCTGAAACGGTGCAGGCGATCACAGACACCCCCAGAGCGGGAGGAGACCCCCTGCGTCCCCCCAGCCCACCGCTGACCCCGGGGGGCCGTGCTCGGCACCTCTGCTCCGGCGGTATCGGTGGTCCAGCTCTGCCTGGGGCTGGGAGCAGGGGCATGGTGGCAGCTGGCTGTTCCAGGCGGCCGGCGCCGGCTGCGTGTCCAGCCACGCCAGGCACCGCAGCCTGTAGTTCACCCGGGAGCGACTGTCCAGCCTGTATATCCACAGCCCGCGCACATCTGGGGGAGCAACCGGAGAGCAGCACCGCTCAGCTGGGGTCTCACCCTGTGCTGAGGACGGTCCCGTGGGACAACCGTCCCCGGCCATTGACCTCACACGAGGTCTCCAGGCTCCCTCTAGAGCCAGCGTGGCCGTGGCAAGCCACAGCAGGACACCCTCACTCTGCTCTCGGTGGCCAGACCTTGCCTGGTGGCTTTGCTGGCTCAACACCTCACAGGGACGTGTGCTGGAGACATGTTCCCGGTGCGGAGCACACGGCTCCCTCCATCCCCAGCCCACCCAAGGACTCCCCAGTGCCATACCAGTGCCAGTGCTGCTGTGCTGGTCGGGTCGGTACTTGACAGCCGGTGGCTTTTGAGTCAGCTCGTTATTCTGGGCATAACCATCACCGCTGTGTGGAGAGAGGAGGTTTGGGGTCACCATTTCGATGCAATGCTCCTCCACTCCCCACAGAGGAACTGGGGTGGGGGCTGTTGCAGTTTGCAGGAGAGAGGGTTTAAATGGGACAGGGTTTCTCTGGGGGTGGGAGCTGGGGTCTCCTGGGGATATCATCTCTGATGGTCCCAACCCAGTGCTGGAGAAATCCCTGCTGTCCCAAAACACAGCTACACATGTGCCCCATACCTGGAGAAGCCGATCAGCACGTTGCTCGCAGCCAGCTTGGTGTAGTCCCACCGCATCCCGCCGTCCTGGTAGAGCAGCAGGGCGAAGGAGCGGTTCCCATCAGTGGTGAGGATGACCTGGTAGGTGCTCGTCTGGAGAAACCCAAGGCACCCCCTTAGCACCCCGAAAGCCTCCCCTGCTCTCCCCTCCGTGCAGACTGAGGTGACGAGGCCCAAAGCACCTGCATCAAGCTGTGACAGACCAGCAGCCCAACCCTGCACCGGCCATCACTGGTGACAGTCCCCTCCATCACCTGGGTCCCCCACTGCTCACCTGAGTGTCATCCAGCTGGGATGGGTATGCTGGAGCCTTCTCCCATGTCACCTTCAAGGTCCATCTTGCTACGTAGGGGGTTTTCAGGTATTTCTCAATCTTTGTTTCCACATCGCGGACAAGGGGCTCTTGGGTAGAGCTGATGGTGGAGTACTCCTGTGGTTGGCAAGAGAGAGGGTTAAAGCTACGAGCTGGGAGCTGGGGTCTCCCAGGAGAACATCCCTGGTGGACCCAACCTGGTACCAGGTTGTGCCGACACCCTGGGAGAAATCTGCGTCGTCCCAAAAGGCAGCCACCATCGGCAAATCCTCCAGGCCACTGAAGCCCTGGAGAGGCGGGTTGGGGTTGGAGGGGATGTAGTTGTCCGTAGGTGGGAAAATGATCTGTCCATTATCTGTAAACTAACCAAAATAGCTTGTTATTTGCTGATATCCCAGGTGATGCCTGGGATGGCTTTTATCCTCCATGGGTGAACAGAAACCAGCCATTTTAAATTGCAGAACATGAACATTCAGATGAAACTCGGTTTCTGCCCCATCTTCGTGGGGGTTTTTCAAGAAAGAGATTGCAAATCTCTTACGTGCTCGGCGAGGGGGGGAACTCACGTAGAGAGCATCTCGCAGCGACTTCCCAAAGGGGAATCCAATCTCTGGCTTGAATAGGGAGGAGTTAAAATCCACCATCCTCTGGACGCACTCTCTGTCCCCTCCCTCCATGCCGAAGGGGTAGAGAGAGGCTGCTGGCACTGACATGTGCAGGAGATAGATAAATCAAAAAGGTTAAAAAAGTATTAATATCTGCTCCATACTTCCTGTGTCCAGGGCAAACTCGCCTGCTTGCTGCCAGGATGCTATGCCTGTGCTCTCCCAGGCCGGAGCAGTGCTCTGACACCTTGCAACCCAATTTTTAACCCAGTTTTTAACTTGGAACAGGATGCTGTCAGATGTCGTCTTTCACCTTTCCCCATGAAACTGGCAGCCCAACATGCAATGCAGACGAGTCACCCTGGGCTGGGCCACAGCCTCGGCCATCACGGTGCTGGGTCTGCTGACAACCTCTCCCTCTCTTTGGCTTGGGAAGAAGAAAATGTACTTACTGATATGGTCATGGGTGGGTTGAGTCTCAGGGGCAGGATTTCTGTGACCAGTGATGCTGTGACCAGATGTGCTTGGTGCTGTGGCCAGTGCGTTCTGTGTGCCAAAGGCAGGACCCAGGGCGGTGGTAGGGCTGGTAGTGGCTAGTGGTCTCCCCAGTGCCGGGGTGCCTGGGGCCAGGAGAACTCTCAGCCCCTTGGATGGGCTGACTGGAGCTGCGGGTGCAACTGCCATGGTGACTCCCGTGGTGCTGCCAGCAGCAATGGCTGTGGTGCTCCCTGCAGGGATGGCCATGGTGCTCCATGCAGTGACGGCCGTAGTCCTGTCAGCAGTGATTGCCGTGATGCCCCCAGCAGTGAAGGTCGTTGTTGTCCCTGCAGTGACGGCTATGGTGCTCCCTGCAGCAATTGCAGTGGTGCTACTGACAGCAACAGCGCTGGTGTCCTCCGCAGCGACGGCTGTGGTGTCCTCTGCAGTGATGGCCGTGGTGCTCCCTGCAGTGACAGCCGCAGTGCTCTCTGCAGCAATGGCCACGGTGTCCTCCGCAGTGATAGTTGTGGTGCTGCCAGAAGTGATGGCTGTGGTGCTCCGAGCAGCAATAGCCATGGTGTCCTCTGCAGTGATGGTCATGGTGTCCTCTGCACTGATGGCCGTGGTGCTCTCTACAGAGCTGGCCGTGGTGCTTCCAGCAGTGATTTCCTTTGTGCTCTGTGTAGCAATGGCCGTGGTTCTGCCTGCAGTGATAGTCGTAGTGCTGTCTGCAGCAATGGCCATGGTGTCATCTGCCTTGATGGGCATTGTTCTCCCTGCAGTGATGGTTGCAGCTCTGCCTGCAGTGATAGCCATTGTTCTTCCTGCAGCGGTGGTCGTGGTGCTGCCTGCAGTGGTGGCCGTTGTTCTCCCTGCAGAGATAGCCGTGGTGCTCCCTGCAGTGATGGCCATTGTGTCCTCTGCATT
>Ga0065711_1005521_pt1 | contig 19991 bp, 18 predicted proteins | sample Hoacrofraction12_FD_59098 | JGI IMG/M metagenome (GOLD analysis project Ga0065711, IMG submission 59098) | Hoatzin crop microbial communities from Cojedes, Venezuela - Epithelial fraction 12 v2 (version 2) | ecosystem: Host-associated > Birds > Digestive system > Esophagus > Crop | place... | reverse complement strand
CCACACTGAGATTTATGGCACTCTGTGAGAGTTTCCCCCCAAATCTGCTCTTCTTCCTCCCCTCACATGAAGCAGGGCCACCACAGAGCCTGTCTTCCTACAGGGAAGAGCATCATCACCATGCAGCTCTGCTTCTGGTCCAGGGAAGATGCTTCTGGAAATGAGATCTCAAGGTGTTCACCAGGAACTCAGCACAGCTGCTTTCCTTCTTCCTTTCCAAAACTGTCACATCAAAAAGGGATGCAGTAGTTTCCATCATGTCTTTAAACACAAAGCAACCTTCTCCCCGCCAGCAAATCTCCATCCAGCACCAGTAGGCCAAGGGGCATAAAGCAGCAGCAGCACCAACCAGGAAGATGTCACGCCACAGAACTGAAGCTTATCCAGCTCTTCTGAGAAATTGCTCACAATTAACTTTGACAAAAGGACCTTTTTCCGAGGCAGTCGCTGCACTTGGTGGGACTAACAGTAAAACAGACAGACAGCCTGAACGTTGGTCTCAGCCACTTCACATCTTCTGGGGACCCACCTCCTTGCCTCTCATAGACCATGTATTCCTAACCACGCAGCAGCAAGGCTCGGTGTCATGCTCAGCTCCTGAGCTTGCCTTTCTGTCGTAACCATACAAAGAGGTGGCAAAAGGGACAGGGTGGTGGTGCTGGGGAGGAGGGGAAGGAGGAAAGAAGGAAGGAAAGGAGGATGTAGCTGCTGTGCAGAATGGTGACAGGGGAATCTCATCAAACGTGGGAACACAGTGTCTGTAGGTGATTTGATAGTGTAAAGGCCTGTGACATTGGCCAAAAGACAAATGAGAACATGAGAGCGAGAAAGAGGAGTGGACAAAATGGTGGCCTTGCACAATCTGTCATAGTGCCTGGGAGCCGCAAGAGCAAGACATTTGGGGTGAGAGACAGGCAGCCCCAGGGCAGGGTTTTCTTTTGGACACACTGGGCAATTAACAGCCATTGCTTGCTCTCCACTGGTACAGTCTCCAGTCCTTTTAGCGAAAGCAGCCTGCATACAAAGCGAGCGAGGCCAGGGCTAGCAAACTTTCAACCAATCTTTTTCACTTCCAGAGGTGGACCTAAGTAGGCAGATGAGGAAAACTAGGTGTCCCCTCCCAAAGGAGCAAGATCCTGCTGTTGAGGCGTGGCATGGTACTCTGCTCCTGTGTGCGGACTCCTGGCACCAGTCCACACCCTTGTCCCTGACCATGCCATCTTTGGTGTCCATGCTGTGAGCTGCTGGTGCCTGTTCAGTGGCAGTCTGTCCAGCATGTTGGCACAAATCTGTCCCGCTAGCCCAGATGTCTCTAACAGGCAGGGGAAGGCTACAGCCTTACTCCCACATGGTTATACCCATCATCTCCCACCCAAGCTTGCACTGCTATTTACACAAGCACAGAATAAACCCAAGGCCACTGCTGCCACCACAAACCTCCTTGTAGCAGTGTCCCCTGTCCAAAACCATAAGCCAGGTCATGACACAGCCATGGGTGGAAAGTAGAGATTGGCAAGAGACAAGGGGAATGAGAAGAGGATGCAAAAATCTCCCCCTTTCAATAGCCAGCCATAACCAGTCACCTACCTCCCCTCTCATCCTGGTCATGAACGCTACTCTGGCCATGGGAAAGGAACCAAGATCCCTTCTTCTTCTCCTCTTCCCCCATCTGTATTCCCTTCCAAACAAGCGCCACGTCCGAGTGGGCTATTTTTGTGCTGGCGGTTGTTACCTTCTCAAAATTGCCTTGACGATGCCTGTGGCGCCTGCTCCCTGCCTCCTGAGAGCAGCTGCGAAGCTGAGGTTTCCCCCTCATCCTCGATTCGCCATAGGAAAAAAACGACCTGGAAAGGTTTTTTTATTCTAAGCCCAGTCTGGACGGATGGGATTCAGCGTCTGAGTCAGCCTTTCCCCACGTTGGGATTATTTCCTGCTCAAGGGAGATGAGCTATAGGGAGGATGCTTCTGTCTCTCCCTCGCTGTCCCCACCACCCCCTGTCTCTGCCTGCCAGGCTTTTATCCTCATTGAGATGCAAGGCTGGCCACTGCGGCCATCCGCTGAGCTGTCTGCTCCTGAAGGCACCTTCCCCTCCTTCCCCCCCCTTCTCCCGGGGCTGCCTGTGGAGCTATTCTTCAGCCTCTGCATTTCACAACAGCTCAAAGGCAGATGCATCAATCCTTTCAGGGGATGGGAACGTGAGGAGAATGGCAAGGGGCCTGCAGGCAGGTGTTGGTAGGTTCCCAGCCATCTCACAAGCCTTGTCCCTCTCCCTGTCCCCTGCTAGTTTGTGCCTGAGGCATGGGGCAGGGATGGGGAACAAAGAGGATGGAGAGGAAGAGCGCTGGGATATGCTGACCCCATAGGCATGCCCAGCCGAGATGCAGGCACACTCCCAGCTGTCTGCATGCTGCAGCCTTTCCCCCATTCAGGGAGCAGGGATCCAAGCCTGTCCACTGAAGTTTTACACCAAGGACCAATATGGCCCTGGTGCAGACAGCTGAGGGAGAGGAAACTACCCCATGGCCACTAGCAAACGTTAAGGGTGGAGAGAAAAACGAGGGATGGGGACAGGGTTTGTTCCTCCCAAAGTCGCCGCCTGCGCTGGGCGCCCTGAACAAACGGTATTCCTGTCTCGCACGCTGAAATGAGTTGGGGATGATTCAGAACCGGGTCTCCAGGACCCCCCCTCAAATCCCTTGTGAAGCTGCTTCGGTCCTGCTGCTCTCCCATCCCTGGCAGCAGCCGGTGTGCGGCAGGAGGGGGTCTGGGTCCAGCTGGCTCGCTGTCTGTGGGAGGGCGGCTGGTTCCTGGTGTGTGTTTTACCCGTAGGTGCCACAATCCTTTGACTGTGTGTTCAAAAGCCTTGAGTCTATACATTTAAGAATCAGCAAATTAGAAAAATTGTCCTGAAATGTCGGAGGGAGGAGAAAGGCAGGAAGGCAGAGAGGGATGGGGAAGGACTGAGAGGGAGGGAAGGGACTGGTAAAAGAGAGTTCATCCAGGGGCACTGCCCTGGCTTTGTGCCCATCACCTGCGGGCTGGGAAGGAGGGCGGGAGGCAAGGACGAAAAGGGAGGATTGATTTCACACATTCAGTGCATATCATACAACCAGGGCAAGGCTTTCCTCCCGGGGCTCCTACCCGGGATGGCATTGCTGCCATAGCCATTCTAGAGCCCTGCCCAGCAGCCCGAACCATACTCACAGCAGGGTTACAATTCACTGCTTCATTGCTCGGGAGCAAGATACCGTCTCCTTTCATTCTCTTTTTTTTTTAATTATATATATCTTTTAAGTACTTTTTTCTCCCTTTTTTGTTTCTTTTTTTTTTTTTTAAAGTCTTACAATTTTCTGTAACAGCAGCTTCTTTCTGTATTGGCGTGGAAGTTATATATAGAGAGATATCTATAAATATATATAAGCCAAACTGCCTTACAGGTTGTTGTTTTGTAGGATTGTTGTTGGTTTGCTTTTTGTTTTGTTTTTTCAGTGTTGTACGTGTAGCAGGCACTTGAGTTTATATGAAGATGTTTGCTTGGGAGCTGAGGGGCAGAAGGCTGGGAAGGGGGAGAGGGAAGGAAGGACGGAAGGAAGGAGCAGGGATTTTCGATAAGTGGCCACTGCTAGCCAAGGATGTCCAGGTAGATTGGTGTGGCCTTGCCCAGAGCATGAAGGATCTTGTAGATCTCCTTGATATTGAGCCGTTGCTGAGGTTCTCTCTGCCAGCAGCCCAACATGATGTCATAAACCTCCTTGGGGCAGACTCGAGGCCTTTCCAAAACTCGGCCTTGGGTAATGCACTCAATGACCTGAAACAAAGAAAGCAAAGAGACATTGAACACCAGCTGGGCAGTTCCTAGAGGATGTCCTGTCCCAGTTACTCCTTGGCTGATGTGGTATTGTTTAGTGAANGGGAATGCTGAGAAGCCAAGAGGTCTCCCCTGTTCGTGTGTTGTTAATGATAATTTTACAGTGAAAAGTTTGTCTCCAGCTGCAGTCTTGCAGTTCCCAAAAACCTTCCCCATTTGACACCTACCTACCTCAGTGAACTCTCCAAAGAGGAGGTCACAAGCAAATGAAATGAAGTTTTAATTTATGATGTCAGTTTTTCTTGCTAATTGAAGAAGGAAAAAAAGCCTTAAAATCCCCAAACTAAAGTAATATTTTGTACAGCTGAAATTATATTTTTCTTCCCTGAGAATCAAAAGTTCTTTCCATGGCAAAGCCCAGGAGAGTTCTACAAGGGAGAGTTCAGACCATCTTTTCCAATCTCCATCTCCAAGGGCAGCTTTGCCTCATTTTGACATAGAAAAGCAGCTGANGGAATGACATTTCATCTCAAATCACATCTGTGATGGAGAAAAAAAATTTGCAGTGCTAACACTCTGTTCTGGGTCAGGTCAGTGCTGCTAATCAAAGAAATGTGAGCTCTTGGACAGCATAAAAGTTTCTTCAGAAGCATGCCATTGGAAAGGACTCCCCTAAGCGTCTGTTTGTGCTTTGTTTACCAGAGGAATGGATGCAAAGGAAAGGGAGGTATGATTTGTCAGAGAGCTGCTATTACCATCTGGCCTCCTTGGTTGGAGTTGATGAGTCCCAGCATTGCAGTGTACGAGTGACCTGCCATGCTCTGCAGATAAACACAGATCCCAAGCAGTGTGTTGAGGGAAGCCACCCAGCAAGGGGTGTTTGGAATTTATCATTTATGAATAGTAATGGGCCTGCCACACAGCTCAACAGATACTTATCACTTTGCTGTTTGCATATAAATACAGAAAGGAGACATTAGGGCCTGCTGAAAACGGGGCGAGGAAGACGCAGCATGCAGAGAAGCCTGCATTGCCATAAAGCTGCTGGCGGCGGTGACCTGTGGGACAAGGTGAGTTCTGGTTTCTGACAGGACATTCTGGATATGTACAGGAGCCCTGTGGTGGCCTTTTCTCTCCAGGGCAAAGGGAGGGTGTAGACAGAAGTTAATGGACTGTCTGAGGCTTTCAGACGAGGTGATGCCTTCTGTCATCCCTCTGCTCAGGCAACGTCACTTCCATCCTTGAAAAAATCTGCTAAAAAATGCTCTGGGAGTACGAGGCCACACAGATGCCACAGGAGGGAGTGGGCATCCAAGCCTTGATAACACCCACACCCAGCAGCAGCGGTGCTTGGCCAGCCTGGTGATTGCTCACGGTCCGGTCCTGGCAGCCCAGAGCCTGGCACGGACTCATTTAACTTCTCCATGGGGCTCTGCAGCTGCAGCCAGGCTTTCGCTGAGACCTGCTCTGACGCCTCACCATCCAGGAGCTGGTGGAGGTGTCAGTGCCCTGCACCCAGGTTCTGCCCACCTCCATAAACTGTAAAAAGGAGCCAGAAGAGAGCTAATGTGGCTCCCTACCACCAGGGTAGTGTGGTCTGGTGTGGGAGTCCTCACCTTTCAGAAAAAAGTGGATACAACAACAGGAAAGGGAAGGACAAGATTTTTCCAGGGATGGTAGCAAAGCCAATACAGCTGTATCTATGCAGATTTTAAGCAGTTCTCCTTTCCTCAGGGTTAAGGGTGACTGTTCCCAGTCCTACTGCCCTGCAAATGAAACTGAGGCAGAAAGCACGGGGGCAGCTGAGCTGTCACATTGCAGCATGCCTATCACCCATGTACAAGCGACTTGTGCTCATTTGTGTGTGTTTGTATTTACCCTCCCAGGGAAATGCAAGAGCAGCTCATTAAATAGCGTGACAAATAACTTCTGTCGCTGTCTATTCCATTGTTTGCGTCTCTAAAATGTTTGCGTGTGCTACTTTGGGATGTACAGTCAGGCCCCATTGAGCACACGAATGGGCAAGTATTAGAGCTGTAATGCAACACCTTGAATTTGCCATCTCTGCAACTCACTTAATTAAGGGATGTGTATCCAGAAAGCAGAAAATGCACATTTCTCAGTACAAAAGGTGAAATTTCTGAAATCCATTAGATACACAGTAGGATAAAAATGTGCAAGGTTCCCACACACTGCTATGTCAATGCATCTTGTTCCTTTTCTGTAATGCCCCCTGCTATTCTGAGCAAAAATCTTCCAATGCATTTCTGCTGATGTGCCTCAAACCTCAGCCCTGACACTCTGCTAATCCCAGCCATCCTTCCCTCAACATTTTTACACTACAGCCCTATACTGATGGGCTGCAACTTTTGCTATTCAAAGAAATAACAAGAACGAACCAGCTCCTTGGGTCTTACCCTCAACAAGCTAGGGGAAACCATATAATAAATATCTGTATGGGAAAAAGCCCCACAGAAATGCGCCACGTGCTATATAACAGGCTTCAAACACTTTCTCACAAACTGAAGACAGCAGTAAGAGCCTCAGCTGTAAATTAAGGAGAAAGAGAGCAGAGGAAATGCAGGGCACGACAATAACTTAGATCCCAGCAGTAATTCGGGTATTCGCAGTTCTGGCAGCACCTCGAGAGTTTATCATCAGTTGTGGTATGTCAGAAACTTAGAAGGGAGAGACTGAGGATGAGCCAATACATGGCTTTGGCAGAGCCCTTTGATTCCAGCATGCCTCAGTTTCCCCAGCACTTCAGCGAAGATATGACACTTCTGCCATGGTGAAGTGTTTTATCTCTGTGCCTGAAAACGGATGCAGTGACAAACTATTGCAGGTGCCAAAGAGGGGACCACCTGTGTACAAACCGTTTTGCAAGTGTCTGCAAGGGACAGATGATAAAAAGTACAGTTTCCAGCTGAGGTATCTCAGTGCTGTTGTACCTCTGTGTTTGAGAGCTGAAACCAGGGCTGCTTCCCATACGTGAAGATCTCCCAGAGGATCACCCCGAAGCTCCAGACGTCGCTCTCTGTTGTGAACTTCCTGTACATGATGCTCTCCGGAGGCATCCAGCGGATAGGCAGCATGGTGTGTCCTCCAACCTGGGTGAGGGCAAAGGCACAAGGACATCTGAGTGAAGAGAGCCCTGGGGAAGCGGTCAGCCCTGGTGTGATGTGGACAAACTCAGGGCCTCCCTGCGAGGTACATCAACATGGAGCTGTTCAAAAAAGCTGGGCTTGCTACTGCCTCCCTGACCACCCATGAGCTTACCCACCAATCCCACCTGGTTAACGTGATGGATAGGGAGTGAAATGTATGAAGATAAATGATGCCCTCTCCTCCCAAAATAGGTTTGTAAAGAAATCAAATGACAAAATGCCAAGAGTATACTGAAACTCCACAGTCGGATGGAGGCAAGGCAAGAAACAGTGTTCAGCCAAGTATTTTGCTGAGTTTTGCAGGGCCTCAGTGCTCTGAGGCAGCCACCAGAAATTCAGCATGAGGTTTATCCCTCTTTTCGGTAAGGTTTTCTAAAAACCATGCAGAGGCATCTGCACATCACCTAATTGCATGAAAGATTTTGTGCTCATAAAACTGCTGCGGGCCTTTTCAAAGAGTGCTTTGAATATGTAAATGACTGCAGGACCATACTGCAAAAAGGCGGTCTGTTTGTAAAGAACAAGATTTTGCAGGCAGGGGTATGCCAGGCATTTAATGGAGGCAGGAAAGCCAGCCCCTTTGGAGAGTTTGGAAGTGGAAGAGCCCATGGGCAAAGTCCCGTTGGGGTATGCCAAGCCAGGGAAAGGCACTTTCTCAGTCAGGATCTACCTTTCTCTAAGGCACATGAATCCAGCAGGTAGAAACATGCAAACAGTTTGAAAGCAGATGGATTTACCTTCAGATTCACTAGAGATTTCTAAACAAGCATCTCTGAGCAGGACAAGTTTTTCTCTGTTCTGTCCTACATAAGAAGCACCATCTGTGGGGAAACAGCTAATTGATAAGACCAGCCGGCGCTGGAAGCAGTATGGCTGCAAGTCCCCAGCACTTGTTTCTGCTGAGGGTAAAGTGCCTGAGGTTTTAGTGGTGATGAGAAAGAGTGCTTTTGTGGCACTGCTTGGAAAACTGCTTGTCTCATTACGGACACCAAAAAAGCAAGTGCTAATAACTTTGTAGTGCTGCAGCTGAATCACACAGGAAGAAACCTCTCTCATCCTGTGACAGATCAGGGGAGAAGGTATCTGGTATCTAGGTTTCCAGCATATATGTGGCTATTTAAAATAATGACATTGTTGTGCTTACTTGGATGAAATGTTTCTTGTACAAACAAAAGCTCTCCTCCGAGCTGCTAGTTTTCCCAAGCTGCCACGGGTTTCTTTGCCTGATTAAAGCAGAACTAGTGTGGCGTAGGGTCAGTGCAGAGACACGCTGCAGTGCTTGGAAGCAAAAGGGACAGTGCTGGGGAGGTGTGTTGGAACAGGGTGTGAAGTGGGTATGATGCTTAGCAGGCTTTCTGCAAGAAGGGTGTGAGTCTGGGGTTTGGCAGAATTTGGACTCGGGCTTGCACTGTTGTACTCGGAGGTCTGCGGACCAACTCTTTTTCTAACTCTGAAACAAAGCCTCCTTCAAAAAAAAAAGGTGTTTTAAAAGTCTCAAGAACATCTTTCTTTTCTGAGTGCTCAGAACTGTGATGCATGAAGATAAAAAGCTCATTGCATTTCTACACCTCCTATTTAGAGATGGCTTGGCTGGTGTGTTCTCAGCTTGCAGCTCTGAACTCCCAAGAATGTTCTCCCGTAATGGAAATATGCTTTTCTTTGTTTGTTCCTTTGAAACCCTGACTGCAATTTTAGCTCTTTCCTGCATTCCCAGCTTTTACAAGTTGCTCTCCCTTCTTGTGAAGGGCTCCGAGGAAATGTTATCGACAGAACAGAACATACATCAAACTTGATTGTTACAAAAACTGTTCTGTGCTAATGCTTATTTTGTTCTCCTTTAAGTAGCACTAACTCTTCAGTTTTCCAGCAATCTCGAAATGATTACTTATTGCAAAGCTTTCCATATTTGCAATATCCTGAATCTTGCAGGATCATTTGAGATTACAGGTAGTAATGTATCGAGAACACTTAACTCCTTTTTGTACAGGTCTTACAGCAGTTCAAAATCTATGAGCCAGGTCCTCAGCTTACACGAACGGTATTACAACAATAATACTTGAATGGGAGGGCCCTGATTTACCCCACTTGAGAATCTGGCCTTGAAAGCAGAGCAGAGAAGCCAGTAGTCCCACCTCAGTTCTAATAAGCTAAAATAAACTCGAGGTCTTTGGTGTCTTCTAGACACATCCTGGTGAAGAACTGCCAGCCAAGTGACATACACAGGTAACAGTTGTCCCAATGATGTGACAAAACAGTCTTGCCTTAGCTCATATGGTGGGGTCCAGGGACTGCCAAAGCATTCATCACATCCCTGTCATGTGAGACATATCTTTTACTAAAAATCAATACAGTAATAATTAATAATAAAATTCATTTTTTGGGGGGAAAGAACCCCAAGCAATATCCAGAAAGGTGTGGGTCCCAAAACAGGGCTCAGTTCTGCTCCTAGATAAGAAGGTATTCTTTGCAGAGGTATTCTTTGCATCTCAAACAAGGTGCTACATTTTTGAGAGCTAGTGTTAAATCTTGCACCTACTAGCTAACTCTAAGCAGAACAGTCATCAGTTAAACTGTACCATAAAACCACTCCAGTGTCTAACCTAGCACATAAGGCTGACTATTATATTTTAAAGTATCTCCTGTAACTATCCCTTATTGCTCCCCTCACAAACTGATTAGGATTAAAATTCCCATTTCACAGATGAGAAAACAGATGCAGGAAGGCAGGGAGAGGCCCTGCTCTGAAGCTGTGTAGTAAGAGAACACTAAGTCGAGTCTTCCTGGTCTGCAGTCAGCCATACCCTGTTATTTGCTGATGTAGCAAAATGATTTACAGCTGAGCACAGAGGAATTGTGCTACTGATGCCGTAGGAAACAGTGTATGTCCAGGGTGACAGAAATCCTTTGCGTAACATGTAGTGGCTGTAATCTGTGTTATGCCACTATAGACTTGCACGATTACCACAGCTACATACTTTTTTTACAGGACCAGTCATTGCCAAAAGCGTAAAAGCAAAATGATGCTATTAAATCAGGCTAGAAAAAGAGGATGCTGCTTTTTTCTTTTGCAAAACCAGTTTGCATGGCGTGTCCTTGGCTTTGGAAAGAATCGTTATGTCTTTAGAAAGAAGCTGAAAGTTTGCTTCAGTCAAGCCCTTCTTTACTCAGAGCTGGGCCTGGCAGATTTCAGAAATAAGAGAGCATGCAAGACTGATGCTTGTCAGGAGCATGCTACTTCTGAGTCTTTTCTAAAACAGTCATGTCATCTTCCCACCCCATCTTCCTCCATTTCCCTTGGGAGCCAGGGATGAGGGAGCCCAGCCACCATGCAGGTTCATCTTCTAAAGGCCTCTAAGGGTGAAATGTCCTCCAACATGTCATTGCGACATCTCCACTGGGGACACACCACAACCTGGAAGAGGGATTTGCTGTCAAGCAAATAAGGCAAATAAATCCTCTTCTGTTCCTCCTTTTAAATCCTATGATACTGCCAAGCTCGTCCTTTCTCCTTGTTATTTTAATGCTTCGTAGACCTGCAGACTGGCCTCTTTATCCCATTGCCATGGCTGTCTGGCTTTGCTTGACATTTTTAGCTCTGTAAGTTTCTCTCCCTATATCGTTTCCCTGTGCCCACACTGACATATTATTCCCACTGCTTTGCTCTTTCAGCTTGCAGTACTATCCTGGTAACAAACAGAGCAACCAGTGCATATCCTCTGAGTGGCCAAGGCTTTCTTTTTCTGTCTCCATTTCAAGATCACAGTATCTTCTACTAATTTCCAACCTTTCCTAGTGGATAGTCCCAACTGCATGACCTGATCTACAGCCACATGTTTCTGATACTCCAGGGCACCTGGCCCACGCTCTGAAACCTCATTACACATCCAAGCCCGCAGACTTGCAAGATAACCAGCCACTCCCTTTGAACAGCTTATTGCTGTATTAGACATGAACCTCAGGGAGCTCGGGGAGGTTCATGAAAGGCCAGCGTTAACGGCCATTAGGAAGAGAGATAATTACTTAATGCTAGTACAGCACTTTGATGATGTAAAGCCATGTAAGTGCTATGTAGAAGTATTATAAGGCTCGAGGTTTGTCTGCTACCAAGGAAAGCTGGTGTCTGGGGAAAAAAATCTCCTTGTCCCAGCTTTCTGAATGACATCCAGCTGATTAGGAAGGGAAAAATGACTTCTTATCCCCAATGACTTTGACAGTACAGCAGCAGGTAATGGAGCAGCAGTGTTCGGCGAAGACTGCTATATAGCCACAGTTTGGGCTACTAACAGAGATACCATGGAAATCAAAACCAGAGCAGGACTGAAAAACCCTCATGAGAGCTTTAGACTGGTGGGAATCCAGGTACTATCATGTTAAAAGCAGCTCTCGGTGGGCAGCCCTGTTTTCCCCCTCCTGGCTTCATGTACTAGCTCCAGGGCTGTTGCTCTGCGGCATTCAGAGCGGAGCCACTGAGCCATCACCTCTGTGTTCACAGCTGAAGGTTGCTTCACGAATCTCAGCTAAGAAGGGAATTTGGTCTCTGGCGTACTCTAAGACTGTGTTTTATTTTCCTTTTTGTGGAGTTTCCTTCCCAACTTTGAAATAAAAAATAAATCAGTGCTGTTGTGTGCTTGGTCATTTGACATTTGCTATCCAAGATCATTTGACAGCTTTCTTCCTGTTCCTGGCATACTTCAGGGAGGTTCTGCTCCGGCTTCTGCCTGAGGAAAGTCACACAAACAACCATAGGTGTCTTCGTATAGTGCAGCATTATTTGAACTTCCCTTTTGTGTGCAAGAAGCTGGAGTTTGTGCAGAATCACGTAGCAGTAGTGGAGACCTTGGCACCGTTTCTCTCCAGGAAAAATCCATTCAACACTCAATCCACTTGGCCGAGTGATGACACACGTTCTCTGATTGCTGTTTCTGTTCCTGCTGCTGTAGGTAGGGATAACCTGGGCTCTTGTTTAATTGCACACCTGGCTGTCATCCCAGGCTGGGATGCACAGGAACATATGTCCTTTAGACCTCAGCTCTAGGAGCTGGCTGATCCCTGGAAGATTCTTAGCTCTGAACCTTCCCCCAGCAGCCAGATGTATGTCCCCATCAGGACACATTGATTCGTGCTGCGGGCAGGATGTGTTGTTCCGCAGTTCTGGACAGCCTTGTATGAGTAAGAGCCGCAGGTGGTTGGGTCACCCAAGAGGACACAGGGACAAAAAAAAGCAATGCAAGCAAGAAGCAGGAACAGCTTCTCTGTTTGGCTAAGCTGAGCTCTTGGAGAAAAACAAACAACAAAAAAAACTGCTGTACATCATTCCTTTGTAAGTCGAAGTTTGTCAGATCAGGTTGAGGCATGAGAAGGTGGCTTCTCAGGGGCGAAGCAAAGGGCAGTATGTGCTCGTGGCTGAGGATCCAGGAGAAGACACTCCTTCCCAGCCTTCAGTGCTGGATCCAGCAGCATTGAGAGACATTTGTCTATCAGATGTGACAGTATTTTGCTTCTGTGAGTCCTAACAGATTCCTGGGCACCTTTTGCAAAGCAAAAGGATTAACTCTGAAATGCCAGATCGAGCTGAGCTTTGCTGAACATTAGCTGTCCCACATTTCAAAGTTTTAACTGTCACTTTACTAGGCTCTTAAGTACCCAAGTAGTTTACATCAGAGGTAGCTGAATTTGACTGCAAGTTGTGACTGGATGTGATTCCCAAGTACATTATCTGTAATTTCCTTTCAGCTTATCCAGAAAGAAGGGTGCTAGCTATGTCTGAGACTGTGCCATTGCTCTGGCAATGCTCAAAAAATCCCCAAGGTGTTCTCCTGACTGAAAAGGCATCATGCACCATGGCCATACCGGCCCCCAGGCTGAGCCTCTTCGAAGTGATTCAAAAGCCATCACTGCAAACTCTCAGCGCAGCCCTGTCCTTGCCCTCAGGTCTTGGGCCTCTGCTGTCCCTGCTTTCATAGCCAGTGCTGAATGTGAGCTTAAAAACAGTCAGCAAACAACGAAAAGCTTCCACCAAACATTTTGACTCCCTTGACTTGTATTGTCCTCACCATGCAGCACTCCGCATGTGTCTGCTCCACTTTCTAGGAACCGCAGATCTGGTCCTCTCCTAATCCTCACTCACTGCACCATCTCTTCCATTGCATGCTCCAGCAGTGCCGCAGTGTGGGGCTTGCTGCCTGCTCCCCTGTGTGCCAGTGACTGAAGACATGTCACAGCAGTTCACAAGGGATCACAGAGGGTTTCTGGAGATTTACAGAATGCACAAAGCAACCTGTAGTTGTTTCTTCCACTTGCATGCACCTGTGCTGGGTGTCCTAGCCTTGCCCAAAGCAGGGGAGATGCAGGTTGTCTGCTGCCAGAGGCGTGAGGGTTGGGCTTACCCAGAGAGAGCATGGGGAAAGGAACCAAATGTCCCTTTCATGAGGTGATGTAGGGAGCCAGATGGACTCGCTCAGGAGTGGGAAAGACTGACCAGGCAGGGTTAATGCGAAACTGAGAAGGGGGTGAGACCTTCCTGCTGTCAGTAGGACTGTTTGGCAAGGGACCGTTTGTTCCCCCCAGATACACATACTGTGTTTAAACATGAGTCTAAAAATAAAGCCTGCCATTGACATTGTTTTTCCTTACTTCATTTAACAATCTAGTTGCTTTATGACCTGTAATTCTGAATCACGTTGAATCAAGCGGTGTAATTTGCAAGCAGGGACAGCGGCCTTTCTCCCCCTTCCCCTCATCTCTGCTCCACTGAGTGTGTTTTAATCCCACGGTTTTGGTTTTCAGCATTCCTAATGAGCTATTAACAAGCTGCCAATTACTTATGCAAATGAGGGGGGCAGACATGGTGGGGTGGCTGTAGCTAGAGGTAAATTCTGCTACCTCAAAACGGCCTGAGATAAATCACTGCTGCTCTAAGAGCTGCCTGTACCCAAGAGTCCTCTCAGTTATATTATCTGCCATCTAAAAATGCCAGAGGTAATGCAGAGGATGGTTAAGAAAAGGGAAACAGAGGAGTAATCGCACATATATTTTTAATTATGTTTGCCAATAATCTATTTGGTGCACTCCTTACCACGGTTCACCCCTCCCCTTTTCTTTCCAGAACTCAAAGCAGCAGCACCCACTGCTAGGGAAGGGCGGCACAACCAGCCTGCAGAGCAACCAAGGCAAATTTCTCATTCATGTAAGTAAATACTCGAGAAGCCATGATCTCCAGCTGTGGGACATCAGCTGTGAGGAAGCCCAGCCATGCTTCACTCAGCTGAGGAGACATGGGAGCAGAGCAGCTGTAGCTTGCAAAGCACCAAGTGGTCAGCGAGGCCACCACCAGGTCCTAGCAGGTCCTACTCACCTGTCCTAACAGTTGCTGCTAGAGCCTCCCCATGTGAAGGAGAGGTGACCAGCCTCCTGAGTCTCTGGGCCACCTACTGAAAGATTCTTGTGGCCCAGAATGACCAGGGAAGTGGTAGAACTGGGGATGTGTTCACTAATGGGAGACCTAGTGGCTTCCCAGGAGTCCTACTGCTTGGCTGTGGGTTGGCACTGGGCGGCTCTGCGGAAGGATGCATGCAGATGGTGGCCTCTGTGGTCTTCTGCACCAAAGCCACAACATGGGCACCGCATCTGAGCTGTTCAAAAGCTACAAACTAAGCCACCTTTCTCTTGGTCACTGCCCAGGTAACAGCAGGGGCTGGGAAGGCCACTAAACCTATTCAAACTACAACCATCAGATAGTCAGTTCGTCAGGAACCATATGGATTTAGCAACTTATCTGCACCAGGCTGGAGGCCCTTGCACCACACCACAGTCTTTTTTAGGAAAGACCTCCTGAGAGACGTTCAATACCCATGAAACAGCACAGCTGTCAGCTGGTTCCAACTTCAAAGGGGATCTGTAGTCTGCAAAGACTGCAAGTACCAACAGAAATTGTCCATGACTGATCTGCATTATCATTTTGCAGTGAGCTGGTAATACTACAAGAAGTGTTTAATAGCTCAAAAGCTAATCAGAGAGAGGCTAAGTTAAACCATCATGATGCAAGAAATGCGTCCATCAGAATTCCACTCTTTTGGCAATGCAGATAATGAAAATCAGCTCAGTTTCTGGCTTTGGAAAGTAGGAAGAAGATTTGACCAATAAATCTTAACCTGGCAGTATAAAAGCAAAGGCTCAAAATGGCCTGAGAAATGCAGCTTAGGAAATAAGACCAATAAAGCACTTGCATGTGCAATCGCTCTATGCTAAAATGCTTTCAGATTGGTATCTCATAATTTCCCCTTCCATCGTCCCTCTGTGTCCTGTCAGTGACTCCCCTCTGGGTAACCAATAATGCTCCATCTTCGTCTGCAGCCAGAGCCGGTCCTGACTGACGACTATACATGATTTAGATAAGGCTCCATTACTTAACTTCTAGATGCTGGATAATCAGTTCAACTGCCTTGGCATTAATCATAATAATATTCAAAATTCATTAGGCTAGATTGTTTGGAAATCTATTTCTTGTTAATGTCAGATTCACTGAACATAGGCCTGGCAGCGTAGAGAAAGAAATTTAATACAATGCAGGGTATAGGAACTCCCTGTAGAAGTGGTCCCTTCCTTTACGTGCAGCAGTTAAGTAGCAGTGAAACACTGTGAGCGTGCTGCCTGTTGGTTGATCAAGGGGCATCGCCAGAAATACCTGGCAGAGAGTGGAGTTTTTCAGGGGGAAGGTTAGATGCTCAGATCTGTGCCCACAAATCTTCACAGTACCTGTTGTATCTAAACACTGGGCAAGCAACCCAGAGACTTTTATGTGCAATCATGGTATGGAGGTATAAAAATCGAAGTCTTTTTAAAATATAAATCTGTTCCTTGCTTTCCTGAAAACTTAAGAGTACTTTAGGTTAGAGGATGGGGCCTTAGTGCTTTACCAAGATGAAAAACTTTCAGCAATAAAATAGCTGGATCATTCCTTCTAGCCAGTTTCCTGTAGGCCAATTGAGGACGGTTCCCAATGGTGCGCTTCCTAATTGTTTATTTGGACTGTTTAAGCATTTTGGGTGATGGTGCCTTCCTTCAGGTATGAGTTCTCACCCTCTAGTTGAACAGTGGTTTCTCAGCAGGGAACGATCACAGAAATACAGAACAATTCAGAAGATGCATACACTTTCTCTCCTAATGAAGGCAGTGCAGGCACAGATGGCATCTCAGACAAATACGTTGCAAGCCGTGTTAAAATAAAGAGCTCATCATCGGAGGCTGCAGTGTCACACCTACTAATGATGTGATTAAACTCATCAGTGCCGGTGGGAAATCTGTGCCAGCTCTGGCACTGCTGAATGGAGAGCTGCATTTCACAGCAGAGGCAAACCCCAACGTCCCCCCTCCCCTCCCCCCCTCCAACCCATGAGTTAGGCCACAGTAGAGACACACTGTATGTACGATGCTAATGGCCAGACTTCCTGAGACTCAAAAGAGGGGAGGTTGCCCTGGACATGCCCTTCCCATGCCTGCCTGAAGCAGCACTGCCAAAAGGTGGTGTGGCAGGCAGAGGAGACCCTGCAGATGGTGACAGCAGCCAAAGAGGGACAGGCACAGGAGAAGAGAGCGACTGCACCCATCTGAGCATGGCTGCGATGGGGCAGCAGCAGCAGCCCTGGCAAGAGCCAGAACTAAAGCCAGCAATAGCAAAAATGGTGGCACATCCAGAAGGTGAGGCTGGAGTTTGGCTGCAGGATTCTGCTGGAAAACAAGCTGAATTTGAAAATTTTAAGGAATCAAGCATTGCATCCTCTTCTACTCTTATTTTTCCACCTGAGACTTTCTGTGCATTATTTTTCCACCTGAGACTTTCTGTCCATTCTTTGTCAAGTTTTCTGGATGCCCTTGAGTAGGACAGAGTTGCTGGAGTCCCATGCATTTTAACCACTGTGTTAAAATTCTTCCTCCCTACTTTATTTAGCCAGGAGCATAAATAAATAAGCAAACCCACAAACACAGGAACCTGGTTCCCAGATGCCATTAGAGCCCTTAAGCACTAAGTGGCCATCACAGATACCGCTAGCTGCCTTCTGCTCCCCTTCCTGCAGTCAGCCAGACGCTCCACCCCAGTGAGCCCCGCTGGGACCATTTCACAAACCCAGCACCCGGTTGGACAATTCTGACTGCTTTTGCTGTAATATAGGACTGCTTCTAGATGGTCAGCTCTCCGAACTGAACAAATTTTCCTAGATGAGTCTCTAGCCACCAGCTCTCCATTAGGGTTAGCCACAAGAGGAAGGACAGAAGGAGAAAGTGAGTCTAAAGAAACCACTAATGTTCTGCAGCATCTGATAGGATGAATGACCCCTGCAGACATACACTGAGCAGACAGGACAGTCCTCAATTATGTAATTGCTGGAGCATTTACTTCAAGGAGAAACATGACTACAAATGCTGGGCTTAAATCCTTGGCTGGTTTCGCTGCCTCTGGATAAGCTGCTCTAGTCCAAGAGCGTTACGTATGTGTATGCAGCATGCACAGGCAATAACACACATGTCTGCGTAGGAAACAGCTTTACAGCCCAAAGAGCAGAGCTGAAAAAGAAATCCTATTAAATTTCTTTCTGCCCTTTTTCCTTTGTGAGTAAGGGCCCTAAAGGATTTGCTAACGAATCAATGGGTGCCAATCCAAATATCCCAGTGGGCAACCCACGGCCTCCCTCAGAAATTCACAAGCAAATCTTGCCTACGGATGGAAATGCTTGCCACACTGATTTTTTTTTTTCCCCAGCCTCATCCTCACCACGTTATCCCTGTGCTAACGTCTACATACTTCTCTCAATGTTTTCTAACCTTCAGACTCACAACTCCGTAAATATTTGCAATCAGGTAGCACATCTTCCCACTCTGGTCATTCTTTAGACGAACTATTTACATACAGCTCTTTCTATCCTCAGCAATCAATCGCTTCACACTGTCTTTGTTTCTGCTGCACCTCTCCAGAAGCTGTCGACCTTATGGATACTCTTTGCGGGGCTGAGTCAGGGACATATGGCCATGTAGTAGAAGAGTATTTAAAATAATGATTGCTGTAGAGGCACACACTTTGCTTTTTGACTTGGGTTCTTTACATGGATGGCTTCAGAAGAGCATTTGTTTCACTGGCACACTGAAAGCCACAAGCTTCCTGGGGAGCTGCCACTCCACAAGGGACTGTGCTGGCTGTGAAGAGGACAGGGTTTTTAAAGACAAAATGCAGTGTGGCCTGGGGCGGGCACAGTCTTACTTTACAGAGATACGTGCTGTATATTGATCAGAACTGGCTCGGTGCTTTATTAGCCACCTGAGAGGTGCAATGAGCTGCTACTGGAATTTGTGTTTGATAACCAAAGGAATTTGTCATTCTTCAAAATGCTCCAGGAGTGGGTGTCTGATTTGGGTGTGTGTGAAAAACGGAGGATGGCAATCCAGAGCAAGAAGCAGGGAGGCAGCAGGCACAAGGAGGGTGTCCTGCTGCCCACCCCTCATTTTTACCCCCGGGGCATCCCTGCTGTAGCATCCCACATGGCCCCATGGACACTGTCCCATGGGGCACGACCCAGCAGTCACGCAGCTCTGTGGCTCAGCAGAGTCCTCCACCACTGGCAAAGCTCTCCCTGATGAAGCTTGAAGAGCAGCAGCCGTAGCTACCGTTCAGCCCCCAGCTGCCTGGCACACTTAGCTCCCTCAGAGCCCTCCTTTCTGTTTTGGTTTCCCTGCATTTCCTAGCAAGCTGCTGTGGTTTTTCTTTTTTCCTCCTTCTCACTGGCAGGTACAGGTGGCCTTGCTGCCCTCTCATTGCACCTCCCTCAGCTTGAATTTTAAACTATTTAACAGCTTTAAATGCACCTAATGAGGTCTCAGTCTGCACTTTGCTGCCATCCCTCTGCTCTCTGACACTGGGAAGAAGAGTGGTTTGGAAACCTATCACGGACTTCCCTGCTTTGGAGGTCTAATTACATGGTAACTGGTGACCTTGTAAGTACAGGGTAATCTGCTGTGTAATACCAGGGTAAATTATCCCAGTACTTCTGTCTTTCTCACTGCAGCCTTCTACAGAGATGGAAATACAGCCGGTTAAATGGTAATTAATCTTTGAGCCACTTGACACTTGCTCAAGCCAGTGAGGAGTAACCAACAGAAGCCCACTGGCTCTGCAAGGAGCAAGGGACCAGCTCAGGAGCCACCACTTAGGGAGTGTCTGGTGTCGCCTGGCCAAAGCAGGGGCCACTTTATCACCCAACCTCTCTGGGTGCCGGCTGTGTAGGGCAGGGGGCATGGGCTGCCTTCTCAGAGCTGGATGTGGCTGTCTCCTGCCTGCCCTGCGTTAAGCATCACTTGTTGGGAGGGACACATCCAGTCATCTGCAGGAGGAAAGGGGCACCAGGGGATGTGGATGCCTGAGGGGAATGGGCACTCGCCCTCTCTGCGTTAGCAGGATGGGGCCAGAGGTTCAAAACTGCTCAGCCCTGGTGGGGGTGAGCTGCCTGGAGCACTTCCTCACCCTCCCCCTGAGAGAGGTGCATGGGAACGGCACCAACAGTTTCCTCTGAAACCATCCAAAACAGCCAGGCATTCACTCTGCAAAACTCCAGCAAAACCAGCTGAGAGATCTGCTTTCTCCCTCTTTGCTGTGAGATGCACCTCGTTCCCTCCCACACTAACAGCCTGTCGCCCCGAGGCTGGGGGCTGCCTGTCTGACCCCTGATACCTTTGTGGCAATGAAATATATTTGCATGCATTTTAGACCCACTGGCATCGTGGCCTCTGGAGAGCTTTGGATTTTTATAACATCCATGGTAATAATTTTCACATTATAGGCTAATAAAATATTTTAATTTGTTAGCAACATTAAGGTGGGCACTGTATGATTCTTATGACATTTAAATAATGCTTAAAAAAAAAAAAAAAGGAGGGGGGATTCTGAGCGCATTTATTTTCCAAACAGGAGCTTTGAAATAGAAAGTCAAAATCCCACACACTGGTACCGAGATCAGCTCTGACACCCCCC
>Ga0065711_1037273_pt1 | contig 19992 bp, 9 predicted proteins | sample Hoacrofraction12_FD_59098 | JGI IMG/M metagenome (GOLD analysis project Ga0065711, IMG submission 59098) | Hoatzin crop microbial communities from Cojedes, Venezuela - Epithelial fraction 12 v2 (version 2) | ecosystem: Host-associated > Birds > Digestive system > Esophagus > Crop | place... | reverse complement strand
AGCGCAGCGTGGAAGGGGGGCATCTGCAAACCAGCTCCAACTCCAATGCAGCAGCGGGGGGGGGAGAGGTGCAGGCGGCTACATCATCAGTGAGATGTTGAGCCCCGAGCCCGTGTCGGTTTGAGGAGCGTTCGCTGCCCGTTGCTGCTCAGGTGGGGATGTGTTTTCGTAGTTTGTGAGAACAAAGACGCCATGTCCTTTTCTCTTAAAAATAAAACTTGGTGGTTTTTTTTTTGTGGGGTGTTGGCTTTTAACTCTTGCTAAACCAGCAAGGAAAAAACAGGCTGCGGATGAGGCAGCGTAGTACTTTACTGAAACAATAGATAGAAATTTACTGCACTTGAAAAACAGCAGTTCAGGTGCAGAACTTTAAAGAAAACTCTAAAGAATTACGTGCAACGTGATTTTGCAATTAAAACGGCAATACAAAAACTTACAAGCTTAAAAAAAAACAAAGCTCGGCCATGCCAAGTCTACAGTTTAAAGTTGGCAAAATACTGCAGTTGTGATTTAGAGGAGACTGCGAGAAGAAAAGGTAGTTACTCCAGTACGAACTGCGTGATAAGGGAGCAAATGGGCTGGTGTGTGACATTAGGAGCTTTTTAAAAGCATTTATTGGGTGTCAGTTTTGGGTTTAGCGTTCAGTTTATGCGTTTTTCAGGGAGCTCGCAGTCACGTAGCATTTTTATCGTTGTTTCGATAGTTAATAATTTCGAAGTTGTATAACATCTATTGCAAGACTTTGTAAAAAGGCAAGTTTAAATGGAATGCGTGATGTTTGTTTTGCGTTGGCTCCCATTCAGCAATTACCAGTTTAAGGGTAAAATCGTAGTTTCAGATGTATAAAAAGTCACTGTAGTAGAGCATGAGGTAAATATTAAGAACTTTAGTTTTAATTGAAGATTGCGTATGGCCCTATTTGTTGGATTTATCTGGTGTACACTTGTACAGGACTATAAAACTCTGTACAGATTTTAAATATTGCAATTGGAGGTAAATCAGCGTTTTTAGGTACATCCTCTGCAAAATGAATTCGTCATTACGACAATGAATTTCGGAAATATCAATATAAGTTTCAGCAACCATTGGACTTCTACCACCTTTATGCAAAGTGTTCGGTACCTTTATGTTAGATTTGGATTATGGTGGCTTTATAACCCCAGCAACAGTTCTGCAGTGTAGAACAGGTTCTGACATACACATTTTGCTGAAAAGAAAGTTCTAGCTTTAGGTGGGTGTCTGCTGTATTTTTCTTTTTTTCTTTTTAATCAGGGGATAATTTTTTAAATAGCTTTGACTAGTTTCTTTCAGCTATTGAAAATAAAATAGCAGCTAAGTGTCTGAAAATAAATTGCTTTTAATTCTCAGTGTATTTTTTTAATAGTTCTGCATTTTTGTATGCGTAAGGTGTAAGATTTTTAACTTATATTTAGACATCTTTTAATGTAACATTAAAGTGTTTTTTTCTAAATTACTCAAGTATTTGCAGAATGATTCTAGACTTCTTCTAGAGTATGAAATAGTGGTGATAAATATAACTGCTGCAAAATAAAATGTTAAGCCTTTTCGCAAAGGCGAGGAAAGTTGGCTAGAGGTAGTACAAATATGGTGTTCCTTGTGTTAAAGAGCATAGTTTGGGATCTGCTGAAAGGTTAAAGAAGCTGAAGGTTTTGAAAGTGTATTCTGAAGGGCAAAAAAGGTATTTTTGTGGGGCAGATCAAGTAACTTATGACTTAAAATTCAGAGAAGCTGATGACAGAAGCCATTTTAAAATGGCTTTGCTGTCACCAGAGGTTTTATTTAATTTTGCATAGTCTTCTAAAGACTTTAATGTCGGGAAAAATGTGCAAGGACTGAGAGGTATTGCATGATAGATTTCTCTTGAGGCAAAAAGAAACCTTACGTTGGCTAGACATTTGATCTTTAAGTCATTCACAAAGTAATGGGAGACAGAGCAGATTGCAGTTATTCACGCAAAAATAGAGATTATACGTGTTGTATGTCAGTCACTCTTCACCTACAGTGTTTTTCTTCAGCCAAGTATGTACAGCCACCCGTACTTTTATTTTTAGAGTTGAGTTCTAAAGATACAGTTACTGCTATCATAAGTTTTTCTTAACTTAATTACCTAAAGATCAATAAATTCCAAGCATCTGACTTGTTCTGCTTTTCTAAAGCAAAATGCTGAAAATTTCCATACTTTCTTTTTTCAGGTAGAATTCCGTGAACAATACCTTATTTCCCGACTGGCTTCCAGAAGAATCGTTCATACCTTATTTTCTTAGGTAAGAGTGGTTGTAGCTTGTGGTAGTATGTTCATTTCCTTGTTATTTTTTTTGATCTTGGGATTTGCCTTTTTTGCTACTGTGAATCTACTGAGGGAATCTAATTTTTAAATTGGAGGGGATACAGTTTATAAATTATATGGACTTTTTAAAAGCCATTTTTTGCACATGTGGGTAGACTGTCTTAAAATGTGATGTTTATGCTGTTACTTCTGTACAAATGTGAGTTTACTAAAGCTATTTAATAAGTGGATAGTTAGGTTTTTTAAAATATGTATACACATACATATGCATTGCATTTGGTGGGAAATGACAGTATTTTCATATAAACCCAGAAGTTCCATGTGTTACATTTCACCAGTGAAAACGTGCACTGAACTTTAAAAATTGCTTGGTTTTTGTACTTAATGAATTTGTGGTATTAATGCTTGGGGATATTGTAGAATTTGTATATGACAGTAATAACCCTAGACTTCAAGTATTTATACAGAAGGAGATTTTTGGGGCCTGTTTCTCATTTTGAGAGACCTGAATGCTAATGCTTGGCAAAGGTACAATGTTACGTTACGTTATTGTAATGTAAAATTTTTATTAATCATGAGACACCTTATGTGTGTCGAAAAAGTTTCTGTCAGTGCAGAGCATTAGTACTATAGATAAAATCTGTTGTACCTTTGTTTTCAAACAAACCTGGATTTGTTTTTTTTTTTTCTTTAAAGGCTATTACTGGATATTGTTCTTACTTCCAAAGATTCAGATGGCTGGTTGGGTAAAAGACCTTGAGCAAAATTCTGTACTGTGCATACCAGGTATGTTATACTGTGTTGCGTTTGGGTTGTTTTTTTTTTTTTTTCAAGTTATCCTGGAGATAATTTTTTTTTTTAGTAAAATAAACATTTAAGCTACAGTGTTACACCTTGTTGAATTTTCTTTCAAGTTTTAGAGCATTTGAAAACTGTTAGCATGTAAATGCAGGAAAGTTAATGTCTCCGTAGATGAAGATCTTCTAAGATTTTTATGGTCACTCATAAATTAGGCTTTTTTTTTTTTTAAGAATCTGGAATGACCATGTCAACACATAGTAAAATAAGGCTGTACTTATGAGGATTGCCACCTCTACTAAGGACATCCAGTCTAATCAAACTTTAGAAATGCTTTTCCATCAGTTCAAGGTATTGGTTCGGTAGCAAGTGACACTCAGAAGCTTTTCCTTCCCAATAAATTATTTTTATACTGTAAACATAGAAATTCTCTTTTCAGTGTAAATTTTACTGTAAATGCCTGAACCTGCACCCAGTCGTTACGAAGTATCTTGCTGTCCCTCTTGCAGTATGAACAAATCAACTTTCTAATGTTTGATTATTGTTTCGTTTGTTTTTTTTTACAGTTAAAGGTTGTGCATTTAGAGACAGTAACATGTTACATTTGAGTCATGCTTTCACCACTGTGTAATTAAAAGTTGGGGATCTTGTTTGCCTGTTTTAACCGATTCCTTTTCACAGTTTACCGTGCTAATGTACTTCAATACATATTCAAGACCTCGAAGCGTGAGACGTCTTCATGAAGACGTGTGTATCAGGATTATGAGAAATACTCTTGATAGTTTGGTTTTAAAAGTTACATAACTTACCACAATAAGAACACAGATCTTATGAACCACTGCCTGAGTCCAGCTGTTGTCTGTGGCTTGGATGAAGGCTTTGGCCCGTTGGTATAAGAGAAGTTGTGTACCAATTTTGCATAAGCTTTTTAAAAATGTCGCTTTAGGTTGTAATAAATCTCTGTTTGCAGTAAGTCATTGCTACTATGTGAGACAGAATTCAAATAGTATTTGTAGGTAATAGATATGTACCATACACTGTGGATGTTCTGCCACAGAACACAGCTAATGGACAAGGCTGTTAGGTACGTTCTAGAACTTCATTGTGTAACTGTCTGATGAGAAGTTTGAGAACTGGAAGTTTTGGTACGTTGAAAAGAACATCAGAACATATTTGAAATCCCACGTGAATTTTCAATCCCCAGATGTTGCACAGTCCATTATAATAAAGGCCAGGCTAGCCTGACTCACGTGAAAGTCCTGATAGTAATGGTGGGACGGAACTTGTCAGACTCAGGACTTGCATTCCTAATGTTAAATCCTTAAATGTTTAAAGCTGCAACTTTTGACCTGCTCTGAAAACATAAAGAAAAATATATTGAAGAATACCATGCTGAAGAGCAGAGTCATCTTGACTGATCTGAGCGCTTTATGATGAATATGAAATTGAGCACTTTGATCATAATGGGCTTACATATTTCCTGTGTTGGCATGGTGCTGTTTGTGCTGAATAGGTATTACAATAAAAACAGTTTTACATGTCCCTTGTTACTTTTGTGAGCTCTTTGGAGCTGCCTTTTTCTTTTAAGAACCAACATGTTTTCATCTAGTAAGTAGCAGCTTGATCTTTAGGTTAGGTGGACATCAGCAGGCTAGACACATGCTACTGGGGACTTGAGGAAAGTTTTAAGTTCGTGACCACCCTACAGCACGAGTGAGGATGGATGAGGTCAGAAGAATCCTCTCTAATTGAGTCTTAATAATTTTTTGGTAGAGGAAGCTGTTCCTCTGCTGATATAAATCTATATCAAATATTCTTATAGAATTAACCGTCGCATTGACAGCTTATGTGGAAGAACATTGGTGTGGTTGTGATCTGTCATCTTTGCTGATATACTTTATTAGTTTATCCCGAGAAAGAATGTGATGTCAGGTAAACAGCTTCAGAGCACCTAACCTCACCTCATGCTTTAAAAGGACATACATTTTTCTGATTCATGGAGCTAGCAGTGCCAGTCTTTTGCGGAAGGAGTCGTGGACCTATGATACAGGGCATGTTTTATGTGGCGTAGGCTGTACTGTACTTATGACATCTCATTCTACAGTTTAAAAATAAATATAAGCCACAACTATAAGACTACCTAAAAAGACAATAAATCCATGTTTATTTTTAAATTGAGGTGGATTAATCACATGGGCTACCGCAATTACTGCAAGTAGTCTGACTAAAAGATTTTTAGTTTGACATTTATTAAATAAATTTAATGTTAAATAGGAAATACAGGTGTTAATCTGAAAGGCTAATTTTTTTCAGCTGAAACTTGTATTTACTAGCTTTATAGTTCGTGGCTCTTGGCATAAGCCTTCAGATTTTGCAGTGCATTCTGTAATTTGGGAGTCAATGTGCTTTGGATATTAAAATTTGAAAACTCAAAATACAGTGGTATATTTTATAAAGGTGGCAAAATGATCACTTATGATCATATGAATGAAGTGTAGTACGTTATTAACATCTTGGTGCTGTTTTTACAAAACTCACTGTTTGGTTCATCCATTCACTGTGGAGTAGAGAAGTCTTACCACTGCTAAGTGATACCACCATGACAGTTACTGGATTCCTGTTGCAAAACTTTGCTGAGGTCGGAAGAATGCACTCTGGTTGAGTCTTAATAACTTTTTCAGTAGAGGAAGCTGTTCCTCTGTGGTGATACAAAGCCATTTTAAGTATCCTCTTTAAAGTTTCTGTGAAATTACCATAACTGGATGCTAACTGGAGAATTAAAGGAAGTGGGAACCAACTTGAATGTATGTGTAGCTGTGCTGTAAATTATTAAAAATGGCTGTGAGCTCCCAGTTGAAAAATGTTTCAATGATTAACTTTACCTAGTCTTTATATATTAAATTGTAGTTTCAAAGTAGCTTTTTTTTGAGTGAAATGGTAGGTGTAGGACAAAGACATTTAAAGGGCAGGAGTAAATCTCTTTGCCTAGTTCATGTCTTATGCTTTGCATGACTGATAGATGCATCTTGGATGATCAAAGTCCAGCAACCATGTTGTGTTACTTCTACAAAGTGCCCATCCACCATTTTGGAAGTACTTAGTTTTGTGCTTCCATTTAATAGCAGCTCTTGGATCAGATTTTAAATATGTGTTTTCAACCTCTAAATTTCATATTCATTTGGATATTCTACATGTTTGTGCCAGCTTACCACTAATTTTTATCATTTCCTCTTTCTAAAGGGTTCTTTTTCCATATTAATAATTTCAAATAAATTACATCAACAAAGAAAGTACGGTTCTGTTTATCAAAGCTTGCTTTCTTTCTACATATCTGAGTAGCTATTAGTTTGAAGAGGAGAATTTAGAAGATTATAGAAAATTATGCATAGTATGATATCACATAATAAATTCATTAATTTTTATGTGTTTGAGGCTATATTGCAATATAAGTAGGTACTGAGAAATCGTGAGAGAAGCAGTTTGCTTGTACATTTTGGGTGTGTAACTTGTATGCCCCATGATAGTGGATGACCACGCAGTTAAAATTTACAGTAAAAAAGGGGGTTCATGAGCTGTTTTGGAGTTTTAGGTCTTGTTTTAATCTTACTACCTCTGCTTAAGGTGATTTTCATTAAAAGCTTATTGATGTGGATTGCCAATAAGCATTTTTGAAGTTGAGTTTTCAAATGTGGGACTTGCCCACATACAGATGACTTTGACATACAGAGTAGACAAATTGTTCCATATCAGTGTGTTAAAGAATTATACTATATCTAGCTGATACCACCTCTTAGTAAAGTGAGTATTTTAATTATTTTTTATGTGGAGGGCAGATCAGTTAGTTTCAGCATATTTCTACTTGATGCTCGAATTGTTCTTTTTCAAAAATTTCAGTGAAGGTTTTTTTTGTTGTTGTTGCTTTGTTTCTCAAGGGATTTGTTTACAGGACTGGGTCTGAATTTCTTGGGTGGCTTGCACAGGTTCTTTGATAACGAGCTGCCTAGTGATACTTCAAATTTGTTATAAAATTGTCTTTTGTACCATATGCTGTGATCTGCTGAGAATGTTGGGATTTTTTTTTTCATTTGAGGATGATAGGGCTTTTGTAATAGTCTTAGGCTGATGCTCTGGTCTTCTAGACCGCTAAGGGATTTTAAATTTTTTTTTAGTTTTATTTTAATTCAAGCATTTAATATATCATTTTTCCTACAGATGTGTTGAGGAATTGGTTTACTCACTGTAAGCAAAATAACTGCTCTTGGTTGAAGCACTGGTAAGTTGTTATTCCAAATAACATATACTTTTTAGCTTTGAAAAAACCCAAAGAAACAACACATATGGCTATAACGTTTAACTTGCTGAAGTTTTTTGCTGAATACATCCTGAAGTTCCTTGAAACGTGTCTGTGTGTGCATGTGTGTTTCTAGAAGGCTCAGTTAGAAGGACCACAGGAGCATTCTTGATGGGCTCTTAGGAGGTGAACCCATGCTTGAGTAGTACTCTCAGCCTGTCTTGCTGAAGAACAGCTTTCATATCTAATTGTAGTTCTTTGGTCTTCTGCTTCTGTGACTTGACTCCATATTTCGTTGAGAACTATTAAATCATAGATTTGCTTATTGAGAAGGGTTTGGTACACAGATGTCTGTCTCTACAGAGAAGTGGCACACACAGTTCAGATAACAAATGATGTGGAAAGTATAGCAGGAAGAACTTGTCTTACAAGCATCTTTTATTGCCCTTTTATGCTTCTGTCAGGAGAAGTGAGGGTCTTTGTGCAGATAGTAACTGTCTTCTGTGATTGTTCTGTTCCTCTTCTTCATTCGTAAAAGTTTCAGCTTTGCAGAAAATGGTATGTAATGCTGATACAGATTCCTATATTAAGCTGCTACCTGAGAGAGTTCATTTAGGAACCATTCCCCTTGTAGTCAAGATGCAAAAATTGGCAGGCTTGAGTAGAAAAATTCAGTTCTATACTGGATGACTACAGAGACAGGATTTTCTCCAGTTTGATTTAGTAAAAGGAATTTAGTCTTGATGACCTTTTGCTGTCTCTGGCACATTCTGTGACTCCTGGGAGTTGTCTCTAGAAAGACCCAAGTCCTTTTGTCTTCCTGTCTGCTTAAAATTCAGACTCCTTGATTCTACATAGCTAATTAGGGCATCCATTGCATTTTGTGTACATGAATTAAGTATTTAATTTTCAGTTCAAATCTCTATTCCTGTAGAACTAAGCTTCAGAATATACGCTCTTCTTTAAAAGAGACAGTTTCTTGGAGACAGTTCTTTCAGTATGACATGCTACCTGATTGAGTAATGCCTGCCTTAGACTGCAGACAGCTTGAGAAAATGTTGTTCCAAGAAGCAACTATTCACTCGTTTCAGTGAATAGATGATAGTGATTTTTAACTGTCCAATGGCTACGTATGCTAGCAGAGACCTTCAGCTGCCATGCTTACCTCGTACAGACTGCCATGTATGCTGCTGCAGCTGCTGGAAAAGCAGCCCTTCCAAGTCCCATGCTTGCTTCTCGTCTAGTCTTGTGATGTCGAGACTAATGTAGAGCTCTATTGAAAGGAAAAAGGAGTAAGTAGGGGCAAGGTGCAAACCTTGCTAAGTCAGGTTATTGTGACCCCTTGCTGCTTTTTGGTACATTTCAGTTTGAGCCAATTTGATCACTGAGTTCTCAGTCCTGAAGCAAAACAGTAGAGCTTAGGAACCTTGAGGAAGTCCATTCTTGTTATCCATGTGTTTGCTCAGTTTTGATGATCTTTGATTAGTGTTTCATGTCTTCTGCTACTGTGTTCTGTAAGTTTTATTGCTTTGTTCTTTCAGCAGTCTTAAGCTATTTTTCACACTGCAGGTGTGGGTAGAACAGCCTATTTCTTGCTCTGTTAGAAGTAAGTGTTACTGCTTCAGACTATTCCCTCAAAACTCTTCCTGTGCTATCCACTGTTGCCTTTTTTCCCCTGTCACCTGCTATAATCTCTAAACACGTGACTCATGTTCCATTTTTATATTAATCTTCATCAGTTACCAACATCACCTCTATGTGCACATCTTCTGTTTTCTCTCATTGGATTGTCAATTAGCTGTTGTCAGAGCTGGTATCTTGAGCAGGAATTTGGCTTTTCAATTACACACTGAGTAATTCTTCCATCCTTTTCTGTTTTATAATCCTTACCTGAAGGAAGGGTGTATGTGAATGTGAAACTCTTAATTGACCTAGAAACAGTTGTCTTCAAAAGAAGTTGCTTCAAAATGTGTTTGTAAAAACATCCAGATGTATGGATCTTGAAAGATCTGGTATTACCTTTAACATAGATAAAGTGTAGTTGAAGCACTGATTTTGTTTTGTTTTTTTTTTTTTTTTATTTTTTTTTAGTAGAAGGGGGGAAAACACCAGGGGCTGGACTGAAGTTGGCATACTTTGCTTAATGCAATAAAATTTATTATTTAATAATAGTACCCACAAAAGAATCCATCTGAATAAAGTCACCTCTTACCTGAAATTAATCTCTAAATCTGAGAAACCTGGCAAACAGCTTTTCTTGGCTAAAAATATCTGATCCTACACGAGTTGTGCTTTTACTGCTGTGCTTACTGAACGTCTAATAGTGGTAAAAGTGGACTTAGGACTGTCCAGAGTACATAGTTACTTTTAAAGATTGGACAGAACATTATTACGGACTTTAGATGTCAATAAAGGGCATGTCTGCTTTTTCCTTGAGTGTAAAAGTTACCAGGGATGTGTCTTTGAGAAAAAAATCTTGCTTTAATGAGCTTTGAAGTGTAGAACTTCAAGTTTGGTTTGCTCAGAACCTCGATCTGTCCAGTCAGCTCCCTCTGTTGGAGTGAATTCCTTTTACTAGCGGTATGTCATCTTGGTTTTTAAGTTTATGTGTCAATGTGAGAGATTTCACTCTGGAAAACTCTGTAAATGTATTGGTGTCTCATGCACTTGCGCTGATGCACGGGTGTTTGGCGTGTTGCTGGCCTTCAGTCTCATGCTTGGGAAATGCAGCGTTTCAATAGACAGGAAGTTGCTGAGGCCGTGGTTTTGGCCAAAAGAGATGCCTTTTATTGCTGTGGTCTCGTAATAGGTAGAGAACAAATAAGGAATTACAAAGAAAATGAAGAGAAAAACTTTGTAAACTCATGTGTTTCAAAACTATTGCCTTAAACCTTTCGGCATGGTTGTGAATGGTTTCTGTCTGTTGATACAGAGTGTCAATATGTTACCAGTGATTTGAAGGAAACTTTGAAAGTTTGTAACTATCCGGGTCCCTTATTTATCAGGACCAGAATACTGTGTTTGGAAACAAGCACAGTGAATAGTAGATAATAGAAACTTGAAAAATGGAGTGATGCCTAAATGATCGTACAGAAGGAATGAAATACTCGTGTCACCTAGGAAAAAATGGGGCTCTTCAATGGGTATCTTAAGTGTAGGATCGCTGCATATGTCTTTAACAGAGGAGGAGTATATTTTTGCAACATTGAAACTTCTTAGTTAAATGTGTCTTAATTTATTAGTAGACCAATGCTGTGAAATATTTTAAAGCAAATGTGGATTTCTCGTGAAAGTGTGCAGGTTGCTGTTAGTATTTTGGCCATTACTGTGGCGTGTTTTTGATGTATGAATAACTTCTAGAACAATAACTGTTGTAGTGTGTTCTTAATTATACTATATCATCAGTTCCATTAACTACTAATTGTTTTACAAGGTCAAGAGAAGAGTTTAAAATGAATGTGGCAGGGTTACTTGCAGAGTTTTTGGTACAACCAAATGTAGCTGAACCTAGCAGGGAAGACTGCCCTTAAATTGCTTTTGGCAGATCTCTTTAGTGTCTAAGGCAGAAGACTAACTCAACTGAAGAGGGCCTTTCAATATTGTCTAATAAGTAATTAAATTACATTTTTGAGAGGTGGGGAAAGCTGATGGCAGTAATTTACTTATGTGAAGTTTCCTACAAAAACTGTAAAAAGTATTTGAAAGGTCTTATTTATGGGGTTTCCTCTGCACTCATGTTAGTACTTCCAAATATTTGATAGTGACAATGATGGACAACTTTGTGGTGGTTTTATTTTTCATGTTTTGGTACCTCAGTCAAGACATTAACATAAAAAAAATTTAAAAGTTTTAACTTTATCTTCAAATGCCTAAATGGATTTGAAATTAGGCTAGTGGACCAAAAAGAAATAAAAGAAAAAAGAAAATCAAAACTACCCCAAAAACCTGTTTATTCAGTTAAGTATGGGGAAAAAAAAATCTTGCAAAATATTTAATTCCTGTCTTAACTGAGGATGAGTGGAATGCTTGAAACAGAATTTCTGCAAACTTGAATGTTCAATTTCTGGTTCTGAAAATGTGAAGATCCCGTGACTGAATGCTATTACAATGACGCACGTTGCACAATGCAAATCAATGTGAATTACCTGAATCTGCATTCCACTTATATGTGCTGTACTTCTTTTCCATTGTATTTAAAACAAGGAAGTCTGTAGAGGAATATAAAACAGGATATATGGGCAGTTGTGAAAGTCAGACTGAGGCTTGTTGCACTGGTTCCACTGCTGTTTGCTTTGCTGCAACTGGTTATTTTGAAATGAGGATGGGGAAACTGGAATGATGAGGCAGAGACCACTAGATGGCTCCACGATTTTTGCTGTACTGTGGGTAATTTCTGCATCACTTCTTGTGAGAATCTGCGCAGGATTATCAAGGGAACAGCGTAGTGGTGGAGTTGGCTTTCAGACTAAGATGATGTTAAAACTCTACACATTCAAAAGAATAAATTGACTTCGCAGTGCAGATACTCAAAATCACAAGGACATTTTAAAACCTTTTTTGTATGCCAGTCTCTTCTACAGTTAGCCTTGGTTTTAAAACAGTGTTCTTAACACTTAGTAGCTTCCTGTACTTGGTTTTTGCGTGTTAGAAGTAGTAGGTTTTTTTTAAGTACATGAGCTTATTTATTGGAAGGAAGTGTAGAGATGGGGGTGTTTGGTATGTATTTATCCATGTGGAAGTCATTTGATCAGTTTGGTTTGTCACTCACCTATGGGCTTGATTGCTGTTACATGAAGAGTAAAGTTGGAAAGTGGATGAGGAATAGTGTAGTGGCCTTGCTAAAGGCAACTTGTGTAACTTGTTACCATTTTCATCTGACTTCTGACACGTTGGTTCCCACCAGTAACTAAACCAGTCATTCCATTGGTTTATAAATGTGTGTTTGCTGTTGCACTGTATGTCTTCCATGAGCTGGAAGGTTGGGTTAAGATGGTGGAATGTCTTGTCTCCAATCACCATCTGTGTATGGGAAACCAGTTTTCATGCCTGTTACATTGGTTTTGATGAATCTCTCTCTTTGAAGAAAGGAGCATGGACAGTAGTTAAAAAAATTGGCTTATTATAATAAGCTTGGCTTTCCACTAAGCAGTGTCAGCTTTGGTAGATGGACCAGTCCAGTAAAGATGGTTGCCAGAGCAAATATCTCAGATTTCCCACTACTGATTTCTCTAGTGTTTTAACGCTATGGAGAAATTTCAAATGGAATTTATGGAGCCTGAAAGGTTTCTTTAACCTGTAATGGTTCCTTCCCTACCTCATAGTTTTGGTTAAACTTTATACTTTTGACTCTTGAACTGATGATTTGACATTGTTTATTCATGATAAAAGTAGATGTTCTGGAATGTCTAATATGGAATGAAGCATCAGTTATACGTTTGAACTATCTTTAAGGAATAGTAGTTGAATGTCTTAGTTTAAAGATATGATCTGTATTCCAACAGCATTTTTCTTCTAATTTTTCATAAAGAATCCAATCAGACGAAGAGTCTCAAAAGGAGTCTACGAATGAGACACCAAGATGGCAGTTCCACTGTTGATTGAGAGGTTGAGGAAATGGACTAATGCATGAGTGCTGTCATATATCTGTCCAAGAAAAGGATGTTAAAACGTGGACTCTCGTGTTATTAAACCAGAGAAGATCTGGGTTGTGATCATCCTATCAAAATGGACTTTGCACTTGAATTAATCAGGGGACTGTATCAGTGACTGTCCAGTGATGGATCTGTTTGAGGACTGGGTGGCAAAATTTCTTGCTCGGGTTGTGTATGCCTAACAGGCAAATTCATTTGGTAAGAGATCTGTTGCTACCCCTTTGGAGAAAATGTAATGTTTTTTTAAGTGACTTAATAAAAGGTTTTGGTTTCTTTCACACTTTGTGTTTGTCCTTCCTGGCTGAATTTTTTTTCCTTCTTATTGTGTGGGTATTGAAGTGGATTACATTTTTGGTTGCTATTAAAGTGAGAAATACTTTACCTGCTAAGCACTAAAGGCAAGGTAAAATTTTGTGCTATACTCGATTTAAAATACGGTTTTCATTTGCAAATTATCTTCATTTTGTCATGACTTTCAATGAATTTTTGTCCACTGGTTTGTTCATTCAGGTGCTTAACATTAGGGGCTTTTCAGTACTTGGCCTATTGTCAGGGTACTTCTGCTGAACTTTCTGAAGTTATTTCAGGGTGGAATTGATATTTATTGAAGGCTGGGCAAATATGACAATAAAGGACTACTTGAATATTTTGTGTAACTTTTTTAGGTATGCTTCTTTGGTTGTGTATGGGTACAGAAACTTTTCAACAGGTTTCCTGGACAACGTGCTTCCTAAACAGTCTGTTCTGTCTTAGAATTGTTCTGTACAAGTGTCCAATCTGCTTCACTGCTATTTACTGTAGGCTTAGCTGCATGATACTGTATTGTGTATTTGATGGGGAAAAATGGAGTTATTTTTGATATTGCTACAGATGACATGTTAACCTTTACAAATGCATTTTAAAATGGTTCTAGTGTTCAGAAATCAATTTCCTTTCAAGTTTCTTGTGGATCAAATAGTTAAACTCTGGCCACCTTCCTATGTAGTTTTCTTGTGAAATTCATAGTTGTCTGTTTCATGCTGGAGGGCCAAGATGACAAACCTGGTCCTGAGATGACCTAGGTGTTTTCTTTTAAAAACAAACAACATACAAACAAAACCAAACAAACCCCCATTGTGTGTGTTTAACTATTTGGCGTGCTCAGTCTTCTTGGTAAATAGCCATTTTTACTATGATGAATTGTTCATACCTGTTTAATCCAGTTATTTTGATGATACACATTTGCTTGCTCAGGTTTGGTTTTGCCATGTGTTACATGGTGGAGTTGGATACTGGGACCAGCCCAAAGGGATCCCCATTCACATGGGTGGATTTCCTTAGTGTTGCCTGAACTTGCTTGGAATGGTCTTGCGTTGTGTTTTTTAGTTCTTGTAGTGAAGTGCAAGGGGTCTTCTGTAGATATTTAGTTAACTGACATTCTTTGAAATGGACTGTGGCAACAAGAGTGTACTTACTCAAACCTCTTGATGTGGAAGGATGATAGGTTGTTGGAGGATGTGAATGGCAAGTGTGTGGAGGAGTTGATGGGGGACTGTCTTGGTTCTACTGGCAGAAGCCAGTGGGTTCAGGCTGTTGGGATGCTGTGCCATGGATGTCCCCATAGAAGCCCAAACTAGCCCGTTACCCCCTTCCCCCCAGCAGTCCCCAATGTCTGATTTCACCGACGTCTTGTGATGCTTATGAATATGCAAGATGCCCTCGCACTTTAAGGGGTCTGTTGCTTGTGGGAAGGCAAGTGGTCGTCAGAATACAAGCGGTTAGGGGATGCTTGGGTGTCCTCCATTTCCTCTGTGACATGTCCTCTCCATACTGGGATGTTGTATTTGAAATGTTGCTTATTTCCAGTTCTACAGCTTGGCTGTGAGATGGCTTTAAAATTCATTTGTTCTGTTAAAATCTGTTACATTAATGGGTTAAGAATGGGAATTAGAAATAACCCTTTAAATGGTGTCAGACCGATGTTACAGTAGTGCCTTTGCGTAACTGGTGAGAACTGGGCAGCTGTTGGGTTGTTGCTGTTGGGGAAGCCACTAGGGAGGCGCTGGCGAGCTGGAGGGGGCTGTCAGCAGCGCGGGGCTCTCCTGCCAGCACTGGCTGCCCTTGTCCCCAGCTCTGAGGGCCAGTGCTGGGGGACGAGTGGAGGAGCTGTTGTCTGGGGCTGCTGCCACTGAAGTGACAAAAAGCTGCCCCTGGGGTGGGGTGAGCCCCAAGGTGGGCTGTTGCTGGCTGCATGGCTGCTAGCTCCACTGCCATCCTTTCAAAATGGCTTGTAGCAGCAGCACTTCCTGTCCAGGGAGGAAGTAATTTTAGCCCAGGCACTGAAATATTTAGCAAATCTTTAAAACAAAAGGCACAAATTCCATTTCTTTCTGGTTTCAAAAGGGTGCCTGAGCCACACGGGGTTAAGGTGCCCCTTCAGCTGGGGTAGTTGGAAGAAGCCAGGGCTGTGGGGGTAGCAGGCACCCTTTAGGTGGAGGCTATCTCTTTTTTTGGTAGAAATGAAGGGGTGGGTCTATGGTACATCACCTGAGTTGTGGGGTAAATGTAGAGAGTGTCAATCAAAGGCAGAGCTCAGAGCTGGGAAGGAGCTCTAGATGGCGGCTGTGCCTTAGAGAGAGCGCGCTCAGCTCCGTGCCTTCCCCAACACTTTACGCAACTTTCCCTAACTTTCGGGCAGCCTCAGGGGGCCCCCACAGCCCCTTGCCTCTCCTAGGCACTCATCGGGGGCCGAGTGGACCTTTTTCGGGCAGAAAAGCAGCTTTTGAGGGCTCCCTTTTCGTGCCTTGCTGGAAAGAAGAAGCCGTGGAGAGAGCCCAGGTCGTTGTTTTTCCAGCTTAGAAGCCATGGCGTACCTCCATTTTTGTGCGCTCTCCTAATGAGCTTTTTCCCCCGGACATTTTTCTACTAATTATCGCTTCTTTTGCTTTATCGGCAGCATATTTTTGGGATTAGAATATATATTTTTTTTCATTCTCTGAAATTCGTATTTTATCATTATAACTAAATATTTTGGATCTAATGTTTTTCCACTACCCGAAACTAATATCGACTTGGTCCTGGCGGCGGTGCATGGATCAGGTAGGTGAGCAATTAATAATAATAATTTTTAGATTTCTGCCGTTTTGAGTACTTTGATTTTCGACCGATTTGAGCTGTATTGGGATGACGCAATAAGATACAGAGATTATTTGCATCCAGTGTTACTTTGGGAAAGTTTGCAGGATGCTCCTCTACTGTGTTTATTCTCGGATTTTTCTTCTAAAAACGATTATTTGTTTTAAATCTCCTTTTTGCCGTGTTGATCAGTGTTGTGTATTGTTATAACAATATCGTTGCAGCGTCAGGACTTTGTTCCTGATAATGAAAGCCAGTGAAACGAACTGGGACCTTACCTTTCTTTCAACTTTTGACAGTAAATACCTGGGCACAGGACTTCAAAGCAAACAGACACCCCTGACCCCCTCTTAATATTTAAGAATAAAAAGATGATGAGAAATAAGGACAAAAGCCAAGGAGAGGAGGGTTCAGTCCACAGCAATGCATCGAGGTATGATCTATCAACTTTCTTTTTTTTTTTTTTTTTGCAAAACCTGTGAATTCCCTGTTTACTTTGACAGCCTTGGGTTACTGTCAGTGTTTAATACAAAACATTTTACTGATTTTGCTTCCTTTTTAAGGAATGACCTTGAGATTGTTAGCATGCCACACCCTAATTTTTTTTGGTAGCAATTTCTGAAAGTTGTGTTGTGACTTAAGGGCCCATGTCATAGTCTAAAGGTACTGTACCTTTATTCAGGGGAGCCCTTTTCTCTGTATTATGTTTTTCCAGCTTTTCAATTTCAGTTTTTAGGTTTTTTGTGCTGTGAAAAATGACCTTGTCGGTTTAGCCATTGCTGCATTGCACCATTTTACATACAAGGCAAATTTTTCTTTGAAGAATCTCAGAAGTCTAAACTTTAACTGAGGGCCATACAGAAGCCTGGTGTAGTAGTAAATTATAGTAAATAGACACAAGAGAAAGTTACATGAATGAAAAAAAGCTCATTTTAAAATATAAACTGGAAAGTGCCTGTTTGTCTGATAGTCCTTACTTCAAATTTTGTTTGAGCTTGTAGAACTTTGATACTGTTTAGGTATTTTAGAATATTTTGATACAATTTAACCAGACTTTCTCCTGCTGGTGACAGCATTTCATATTATAAAATGTACACCGGGACTGTTAACAAGAGGCTCCAAATGCTTTGCTTGTTTAATGCATTTTTGCTCAGAAGTGTTTTTATTTACTTTTTGAGTAATGAGGTTCTTTACAGATTTTTGTAAACTTAACCTTGATGTGGGAAAACTATGAAATAGTGGAAATGTTTGCTTGCTAAGAATGCAGAAGTATAGCTGCTAAATTGCTCATTTTGCATTTAAAGGATTGGCTTTTTTGAAAATTGGAAATTAAACTATATGCATTTTTGTTTTCTAGTTTGTAACTATACTTGAGATTCGCATTTTGTTAATTTTAATTGAATCGTGGCCTGTTTATTTTTCTCTGGTGTTGTCTTCGGTAATTTTTAACCAACATTAATAAAAAAGAATTCTGAACTGTCTGTTGTATCACATGTGCTCTATGTGATGTTTGCAGGTGTTTGAATAGTATTCATGGTGTCCAGTATTTAACCTTCTTTAAACACACAAACCTGAAATACTGTGGGAATATATGTATTACCAAATCACCGTAACCTTCTAGCATAAACTTGAATGGTATTCTAGATGTATTAAAATTGCAGTGAAATTTTAAATCCTAAAATGGATATGGGTAAGTTTATTTAATTTCAAATTATTAACTAAATTAGCCTCAGGGACTGTTGAAGCATTACATATAGCAGCTACATAGAGCTTTTATAATAATGCAGTTTAAAAACACATCAGACTTTCAAACCGGGCTATCTTTATATTACTGTAAATACTGCACACTAAATATTGCTTAAAAAGTTGATTTTTTAAAAAATTACGTTTCAGCTTATTTATGTTGTTATACTTTTTTAAAGTGCAGATTATCAGCAATAATAGTAATAGGTACAATTTGTTCAAGAGATCTGAGTTAAAGTATTTTATTACTGTTAGAAATATTATGCTTAAAAAGAAGAAGAAATTGGAGATATCTAGCAGTAGTTCCGCAGAAAGAAGACCTTTGGGGGTTTTGTCCTTAGGGGTATTATATTTGCATAGTCTCTCATGTGTGCATTTGGTGTTTTCATTGAAAGGTTATTTATCATAATAGATCAATTTACATGTAACACCTGTCGTGTGAGGTTACCCTTCTCCCCCTTCACAATTTTTTTCTCAAAATAAACTTGCTGTGGGTAACATCCACTCACCTGAAGTGTGGGAACAATTGAGCACAGGATATTTGTGAGTGAGCCCTGTCGAGCTTATTTCTGAGCTGTGAGTCAGCTGAATGTCGTAAAATGGGCTTTACTTCCTGAGGTTGACTTGAAGTTGTAGGGGAAATGATTTCTAGGAAGTAAAGCCACCACTGCTTTGCTGTTGCCCAGAAATGCACGGATGTCTGCACTTCACGTGCTGCTGGCCAGCTTTCTCCCCAGTTGTGGGACCAGCTCAGCATCTGTGTGGAAGTACGTGAAGTCCTGTTCCATAGACCCGGTGGGAGGCCTGGGTGATGGAGACAGGTGGAAAAGGTAGATATGGCTGCTGCCATTCTCCTGAGCTGGAGAACCAAAGATGCAGGACTGGAGAAAGGTGCTACAGCAGAAGAAAATAGTTCATGTACACCACCTTAGTGCCCTGACTGGGGAATATGTTTGGAATTGAGTTCTACCCTTCCAGCCCTAAGAAAGCGCAAAGGAATGTGCTGAATAAACAAAAATTCCTGAGAATTTTCCCCAAAGAGATGATTATTCATGGGAAGGGAAATGGTGTTAACTCTTCACAGTTTGTAAGGCTGAGGGGTGTGTGCGGTGCCTTTGTAGGTGAACAGCAACACCTGGCCTTTGTGTATTGACAGTAAACCTTCCCAGGCTTGGAGCTGGTTGATTCCTGCACCTTTCTCCACCTAGGATAGAAGCTGGGATGCTGCAGTTGCTAGTAACTGCCACCTCTGTCCCTGACACTTGCATTAAATAATGGAACAAAACCCCGGTGTGTTTTCTAGCATCTTCCGTGCTGCATCTCTGGAAGGCGGGTGCTGTGAGAGGGCACATCCCTGGTGCAACCCCTGTGCGGCCTTCCGCGGCGAGAGGCAGGCCGGGGTCCCCCTGGGGTCCCCTGTGCGCCTGGCAGCGAGTTTTGTCGGGGACAGCGGGTAGCGGGCGGCCGGTACGTTGTTCCTGTCATCGCTTGCAGTTGCTCTCGCCCCTCTGAACACCCTGGCATGGGGTGGTTGCTGCTGCGGAGCTGGACAAAGCCTTGCGTCTGTATCCAGCTCTTGGCTTCTCTAGCACTAAAACGTCATTTGGGGGGGGGAAGGAAAAAAGGTGGTGGTGGGTTAGAGCTCAGCCTGTTTTCTGTTCGGAGCTGGAAGGGTGGGTTTTTTGCTCGAGGGCTGCCTTACACAGGCAGAGTGCTCCGCAGCGTGCGCTGCAGCCTTGGCAGAGCAGAACACCCTCATTGTACGTGGCAGCCATTTTATGAAGATGTAGTTACACGCGAAAGAGGGTTTGAAGGGGGAGGGAGACGAAGACGTTGAACAAAGATCGCCATCCCTCCCTGCCGCCGCTAAAAGCCAAGGCGTCCCTCTCTCGTCCGGGTCGCGCTCGGGAAGCCCCGGCTCCCCGTGGAAGGAGGGGGGGGCGGCCGCCCTGCCTGGCGCCTTGGTGCGGGTCCAGCCGAGTCACAAAATGGCTGTTCCTTTGTGCCGCAGAGCTGACAGCCGCACTGCATTGCACTCCCTCCGCTCCGCGGCGGCCGGAAGCCGCTGCCGGCGGGTTCAAAGGCCA
>Ga0065711_1005520_pt1 | contig 19993 bp, 14 predicted proteins | sample Hoacrofraction12_FD_59098 | JGI IMG/M metagenome (GOLD analysis project Ga0065711, IMG submission 59098) | Hoatzin crop microbial communities from Cojedes, Venezuela - Epithelial fraction 12 v2 (version 2) | ecosystem: Host-associated > Birds > Digestive system > Esophagus > Crop | place... | reverse complement strand
TGGAGATATTCAAGACCCGCCTGGACAAGATCCTGTGCAGCCTGCTGTAGGTGACCCTGCTTCAGCAGGGGGGTTGGACTAGATGACCCACAGAGGTCCCTTCCAACCCCTACCATTCTGTGATTCTGTGACTTTTGTAGACTAAACTGTGTAATTTAGTTAACATCATCTTAGTTCCGTTTGAAATAAAAACAGGGTAATGGAATGGCCGATGGCTACCTGGTAACTCTAAATCTATTTTTGAAGGTAGTAAGGTAGAATGCTGGCAGATGATTCTAAAGGTTGTGATTTTGAGGTGCTTTTCTATATATGAAAATACAGAATTTCAAAAGAATGGTCTAGAATGCAGAGTTGTATCTAACAAGTTTATTAGACAACAGTACTATTAAAGTATCTGAATGATATAATACGAGTAGCAAGGCCTAGACTTGCTTGGGTGACCTGTTCATTCTGGCTTAATCCTGTGTCACTGCAGTCAGTTGTGGTCAAGTTCACGGCCAGTGTCAATACAACGTGCATTGTTGTCAGTATGACTATTTCAGAATCAATTGCTTAGCATGACTGCCATGGGAAAAAATGCAGAGAATTTTTTAGAATCTGTGCTTTGTTGTAAACTCAGATTTATTCCTTATGTGAACTGCTAAGGTGTTTTGAGAAATTTTTTCATAATGTTAACAAAGAAGCTCAAACAGGCTTAGCAACAATAAATTTAAGGTGTAAAAGGCACAAGCTACTTTGCTGAACTGTGAATATCAAATGGAATAAGAACAACAGGTGTGTAATCTGCTGTATTGCTGCTTCCTAAAGTAAAAACCTAATGAGAAGACAAACAGGAATGAGACATTCGCTACTGAGCACTTGTAATTCTTTTTGGTGGTTCTGATGTAGTTCATTTTATTTAGCATATGATGCTGATTCAAATCACAAACGTGAGTAAGGTGTTAAGCAAATTACAGACCTGAGAAGATCAAAACATCAGTAGTGAATGAGTAACAAGATATTTAAGCAGCAGGGAGATCAGGCTTGATAGACTGGAATCTGGAAAAAAAAGTACTATTTCAATGCAATGGTTGTTGCTAAACTAGAAGGCACTCAGCAAACTTACCCAAATTTAATAAAGTAGTGAAGAGAGATATAACTTCACAATAGATGAAGTGGGTTATTGCTGATCTGGATTTGAGTAAAAATTTAAGTTTTTTATTGAAGAGGTGGAAGCTTATATGGGTAGTTAATAGATACCTTGCTCCTATGTTATGGATTGTAATTAATGAAAATGAGAAGCTCAAAGATAGAGGTGCGAAGGTTAGAAGATAATGCTGTTGTGAAACTTCATCCATGAGCGTAGGACTGCCTATTTGTCTCTTAATTTACACAATAAAACTGGTGAAGGAAATAGTATTCTGACTAGAGTTTAGCCAATGACTTGAATGTAGCTTAAAGGTTTTAGTGTACAGAACTGTCTAAGTTTCTGTTCCAGTATTGCACCATTTGATGGTACAAGTTGTAATTATGTTGTCCACTCAGAAGCAATTTTTAAATTGACACTGAATATTATTTTTCAGTCTTAACTTTCTCCCTTTATCTTAGCTCTTGTAATACTGCATCACTCCCTGTTCCTGTTTTCTACCTGCAGTTTACTTGGTCACTCATATGCTTGTTCTTGGTGTTCATAGGGAAGACCAGATTTTCCACAGTAATTCATGAAGGACTAATTAGTTATTCATCCTCTATTAGTCCAGTCTGGCCAGCTTTATTATTTCTCATGGTCTCTTCTATTTGTGCATATGCACACTAGAGAGAGAACTATGTTGAGGTGATTATCTAATTTGTTTCATTTGGACTCTAGTGTGTAACATTTCTGTACCTAAAAGTTAAAAGAAATAAAAATCAGAACAGTAATTTTGGAAGCAGAGTTAAACACAAATGTGGAAACAGACCTGGTCTGTGAGCCGGAAGGATCTGTGTAGTGGAGCTCCTTAGATTTACCTGCCTAGCAAAAAAAAAAAAATACTCACTGATCAATCGCCTGTGCCCCGTCAGTGCCTGCTGATAACTGCACACGGTAGCATTGGTGTGCAAGCATGAAAACATCTTACAGTAGTGACAGTTTCGGAACATTTTTAAAGAAATTCACTTGAGTTTGATGTTGGACTACTGCAAAAATAATAAAGCTTATAGAAGCGCTTTTACAGCAAAAGTAGCAGATAAGAGTTACACTGGTAGCTGTGGGGAAGGAGTAATCATGAATAAACCAAATGGTGCCAGATAAGTGGGGGCTTTTTTGTTTGTTTTGATGGGGATTTTTGGTCCTCGGTTAATCTGTAATGGTATTGAATAATATGCAGGGTTCAGTGTATTTGGGAAATTGTATAAGGCGTTGTATTGCGTGCATCCTTCTGCCCTTGAAGAAGATGTAACCAGCTTCCATGTGTAAGGTGAGGAAACAATTGACTGTAAGAATGAGCTAACCTCATTGGGGTGAAACAAGCAGACTTTGTTCACACCACAGTATTCCTGAGGTTTGATCTGCAAAAACTTACCTTGGATGTTACTTACGAAACTGAAATGTTTTCTTGCCTCCAGTGCAGAGGCTGCATGGCCATTGTCTCTGAGCTGCATTAATATTAGACTCCGTTGGAACGGCAGCCTAAAGACTGATGCAGCCAGTTACATCCTAGTGGAAGTATACTTAGTTATGAGTTGCAGTCTTCTCTCAGGGTCTAATTTCAGTTCAGCTAGGTCACAAACATCTTTAGGCTTCAGTTTGTCCTTGTATTTGGTAACCAAAAAATGATGCTTCCTCAAGTTGTTTTATTGAGGTGAGTTTTGGTTTTCAGTCAATTTGTGCAAAACTCTGCTTTTTCTGCTTCCTCAAAGAACAATGTTTAGCATTGTTCATGAAATTAATCTTCAAATAATTAATAGTTCTGTTGAAGTTGAGACAAAATTGTGCCTTCCAAGGTGCATCTTCTGTGCATTTGTAGAGTGGTGCTGGGATTCATGAAACATGTCCAAAGTGAAGGGAAGAACCTGGGGTGGTTGTTTTAGATTCCTGTTTCACAGAGCTACAGTAAATAGATCCAAGAGCTTCTTTTATGGAGGTGATCTGTTTCTTTTAAGTTTTTTGACCAACTTTTTAGTCATAAAGGTAAGTGGGAAAATCAATTTAAGATGCTACAGTGAGGGACAAGAGAAGCAGTCATGGTAAAGATACCATCATAATTTTGTGTAACACCAGTGCACTGTTGGAGGAGCAGATATTAAAATTAATGTTTTGCTCATAGCCAAGGACAGAGGAGTAACAAACATAGTGTAAAATCAATAGTTCAGTTTTGTTAGGCAGGAGTACTCGGTGTTCTGTTTTTCAGTGGTAGTCATCAGAAGTCCCTGGGAGCGAAGGAAAGCCCCTGTGCCTTCTCTGTGCTGCTTCCCAGCTGTCATGCAGTCACTGCGGTGCGTGTTCGGGAGGAAGGAGTGCCGCTTTTCTGTGGATGAATTCAGAGAGGAATTTTAGCAGGTGTAACAGAACGGTATAACTGGCCTGGTTGCTTGGTACCTGAACTCTTGCACCCTACTGAGATGAATGCTTAAGGAATGTAATGCACCTCAGGCCACTGCTTGATCTTTAAGATCTTTGCAGACAAGACCTGAGCTAATGCTTAATATCAGCACTGAGCTAGTATCTCTAATAGCCAGCTCAAAGGAGAGAGATGATTTCTGTAGTTATAAAAAAATTCTCATGCTTAGTGAAATGTAACTCTGCCTGCATATTGAAATGTTTGTACTTAAAATGATAATTTACTTCAGTGTCTTAGAGAGGCTTTGTATTTTCAAATGTGCTTAGAACGTGTCTTAAGAAGTTCAGGTCATATGAATGCAGTGTCAAAAATGGTCTTGGGCCTGTGTTATCGTCCTCTCATCTTTCCTTTACTGGTCTTGCCCCTTCCACATCCTAACTCCCCAAAAAATGAAACAAGCAAAGAAACCCAGGCTGTAGCTGGCCAACTATTAGGCCAAACCTAAAAATTAAAAAATAAAACTAACATGTCATTCCCTGAATAAATTTAAATTAGACAGTGATGTGATTAACTCTAATTACATTTACTATTGAATTACCGTTATATATTTTACTTATGAGGTGTTTAAGGAGCAGAGACCTTCCATAACAATAAATCTCATGGCTATTTCTTGCATGCATAGACAGATTTCTGGGGAAAAAAGATGAATTGTTTATTTAAAAATTCTATGAGTGGTTACTAGTTAGTATAAATTATTTGGTGCCTGTATTTTGGATGGAATAATGCCCTTAATTGAATGTTCCTTTTTCTTCAGCTCATGAAAATAGTAAAGTTGAATTAAAAATGTTAAAACAGTATTATTATTAACAACTTCTAGAAGCAGTATTAATTCTGTCCCCATGATAGAGTGGAATTTGTTTTATTTTCTTGATTGCATTCTTTTTTTGTTTTTAAATATAACTTTAGTATAAATAATTTCTTCTTAAGCTCTCGTACATAACCTGATGATCCTTTTTTAAATCAAGTCTTACAGAATTCACATATTCGTTCTGTCCTCCCAATGTCATTGCATAACTAAATATGAAAGTATTCATCTATCCAACACTAAAAAAGAGCTTTTCTATCAAAGGATGACTCGATTTTTAAGAGATGTCAGAGCAGTTGAGTGTAGACTTTGCTCTCCAATGGCAATGACTGTACCCCAGGCTACTTCATACTGTGTGTAAGTGAAAGCTCAATAGCTATAGCCCCTGCACAGCAGTGTGTCTGAAAACTGAAACAGCACGTGTGCAGTCTCTTGTTCTGGGCTAGATGTGGGGAGAGGTTAACAGAAGTTTTAACTGAGGAAGGTTTTGCATAATGAGCTACACTGTCAGAGTCCTATTGAGGAGCTGGCTTTCCTGAGCAGTCTCTACTGTTGCCCTCACATATTTTCCCCCATTCTCCCCTACTCTTCCAGTTCTATCCCAATTTATTCTTCAGGATTTATGTGCTACTTTGTCCTTTTCTTTGTGTTGGTTTCCACAATTTCTGAACCGTAAAAAGCAGTAGGATGTAGTCACCATCATTCATGATGCATGGGGAAGAGTTAACTTTGGGTATTGGTTCCAAAACTACATAGCATGAGAAAGATTTTCCTCCTTTTTCACTGCATACCTCTTGAAATTATATTTTTGGATTGTATTGCTGTGGGATTTGGGGTTTTGGTACTTTTCAGAACAGTTTCCCTACAAGTAATGATTCTGCTTTCTGTCTTCCCAGTATCTCTGGAAAGATAAATTTGTTCAAAAAGAGATAGCCCACTACTACTTAGTTGGGTGTATGTGAAAGGAGTAGTTGGGCAGTCTGAGTGCTAGGGTTAACTTCCAATGAATGGCTCCACCCAGACCTGGTATTTACCTGTGAAATCTGCCCTCCAACCAGAAGGTGTAAAATTATCTGAGGTTTAGAATTCATTGTTTTAAGTTCTCAAGGGGCTTTTAAAGCATTTAAATTTGTGGGAAGTATGTGGGGTCTTTGAAACATACTAATTAATTTTAAATATCTGTTATATGTGGAAAAGATCTTTCTTACTATTAAAAAAGGGAATAGTCTCTGCAGCTCCCGGAACAGATTTCAGCAAATACAAGGCAATGTATTAAGAAAGCTTCCAAATGCTGTAATTCGATATTTTAATCCTGGAAAGAAATATCTGCTTGTGTCAGGAATATTTGAAAGTACTAAATATTTTGTTGTTCTTATCAAACAATACATAGTGTATATAAATAATTCATATAGAAATGATAAAAATAATAGTGCACTGTAGATTTACAACATTGTAGCGCAGGGTCATTCTTGTTAACTGTGTTGTTTGTGGACTTATAATTCAAGGGTTTTTATAAGTTAAATGAATTATGTTTTTTAAAAACGTGTGTATAAGTACATATAATAATACATAATGAGTATATTCCAAACACAGTCCAATTAAATTTAACTGGGCTTCTTTAGTGTATACTTCAACTTTAGTCTAAATCGTACTCATTCTAGCAATTGTTTTTACTGCTTCCAATTACTCGATAGTATTATGTTCATAAGCAATGTTTACTTTTAAAGCAGAAGCTGAGGCGAAATGTGAACTTACTTGAGAAGCTGGTTATGCAGGAGACATTGTCGTGTCTGGTAGTGAACCTCTATCCGGGAAATGAGGGTTATTCACTTATGCTCAGGGGAAAAAATGGTTCAGGTAATATTTTTTCTGTTTATTTTTAAAAATACGTAGAATGCTCTATAAATAGTTAGAATGTGTTGTTGCCTATGTTTAACTGTTTCATTTCTAACATAATCCCTTGGGGGGGGAGGGGGAACCTCAACTGTATTTGAACTGAAAATCTGCGTAAAACTGTGAGGTGCTCAGAAACAGTCTGTAACGGTGCAGTATATATCAGTATAATAACCTTCCATTCTTTTATTTTCCCCTAGCTTCCTGAGTCGCTTATCTGTGTTTCTCTCACTTCACACTCCTTCTGTCAAATTGTTTCTTTCACTGCTTCCTAAATCTAGGTCTGACTAAAGCCATCTGTGTTCCAGTTCAGTTGTGTCTTCATGCAACTGTGATGTGCAGTCATAGTGTACAGTATAACAGCTGGGAGCAAAAATTTCTTCCCATTGAGCTATAAAGGCGTGTTGCCTATTGGCACAGTAAGAGCAAAATCAAGCTCTGAAAACAGAAATGGATGTAAAAAATTCATACTATGCAAAAAAATTGCCTGTTTGGATAGGTTTCCACCAGCCCTGCTTTTTTCTGTGACAAGATTGTTTTAGATTTCACACTGTTACAAGTTTGAACTTGAAAGACAAAGCAAAAGCAATATGTTTTGTTTAAATTCAGATTCTGAGACCATTCGGCTGCCTTATGAGGAAGGAGAGCTGCTTGAATATTTGGATGCAGAGGAGCTACCACCTATTTTGGTTGATCTTTTAGAAAAATCTCAGGTTTGAAAGTTTTGTTTTCAAAAAGAACTTACCTTTTGTACTCAGACCGACCTTGATTTTTTTTGAATGCTTCACATAAGTGATTCGAACCACAAGATGTAAAACACCTGTGCATTTGGAACTGTAATATTTAATGCCCCAAATAAATATTTTATTGATATACAGGAAAAAAAATATTGGGTAGAAAGGGATAGAAGAGAGATTGCTATGGTTAAGACTGCCAAACAACTTCAGCTCTGTGCTCTCGCAAAATATCCTTTGTCATTATGAAATACTTGACATTTCTTAAAACTACATTGCTGGCATATGAAAACACTACTTTTGAACCTTGCATTTTAGGTATGCCTGGTTGTGTAGTAAAGACCAGTGGTCTGACAAAATTAGTGATTAGTTTTATTCATAGTATCACTGAATATTATATGATATATAACAGACTTCTTTTTGGAGACAGAGGCTGAGGCAGATTGTTAAATGTTTGTTTATTTACAAGTTGGGTTTTGTGTTTCAACTAGGTTAATATTTTTCATTGTGGATGTGTCATAGCAGAAATACGTGACTATAGGCAGTCTGGTAACATGAAATCTCCAACGTACCAAAGCAAGCACATTCTTTTGCGTCCTACAATGCAGGTGAGCGGTATTTTACATCATTCCTCACTGTTACGGTAGTTCCTAGACTTGATATGAACTATTACTGAAGGTATGTTAAGAAGTCTTATTTAGTTGAAAACTAATTACCATTATGTTTTCCTCCTCAGACTTTAATTTGTGATGTGCATTCTATAACAAGTGACAACCACAAATGGACACAGGTGGGTTAGCAGTCATTTTAAAACTCTACAGGGGTAAATACACAATAAAATAAAATTTATTGAAGTTATTTATTTGTTTAATAGAATCTGATAAACAAAACTGATTATGTTTTTTATTAATTCAGACTGTCAGTAAGGTGCACAGTGCTGCATGGCATATGCTCCAGAGACCTACCAAATTAATGTGTTAATAGCATCTTGCCACAAGATGCCATTGAAAACAGTAGGATTTGCTATAAGTTTTGTAGAATCAGACCATAATTTCGGTAATGCGGAATGACAGTATGGGAGTTATTCTAACTAGTTTACCTTACTTCATTCATCTTCAGCATACAGCCCCAGAACAGCAGTTGAAGTCTAATGACACCATTGCTCTTCTAGTATCATCTTGCTATTGCTAGTGTTACAGTAAAGAGAATCCTAAGTAACTACAGATGTATAGTTATAGTTAGCTAAATGCTAAATAGCATGGTGTATTCAGTGCACTCGTTTGCATTTCAGAGCCACAATCATGCTCAAATCCATTTCAAACTGTAATGTAAAGTCCCAGTTAGATCAGCTTTATGGCACTGGTTGCTAGTCCATCAATATAAATCACTGACAGAAAATGGATTTCATTGCCAGGAGTACTGTGTTTAAAACAAAGAAAACACAAACAAACAACCAGAACATGCCTGCTACTTTTCCAGAAGGATTTATTTTGCTGTTGGAAACCCTACCCAAAGCTCTAACTCAGAGTAATTGTTAATGATACTTAACTGTTGAATATTTTCTTTTGTTGACTATCCACACTTTTTTTTTCAGTTTTAAGATAAAGTGCACGTACACCTAGATATGTATCAACTTAATTAGCATAAAAGTGTTCATATTTTTACATTTATTAATAGCTGTGTATATTACAGGAGGACAAACTCCTACTTGAGAGCCAACTCATTTTGGCTACAGCAGAGCCTTTGTGTCTTGATCCTTCAATAGCAGTGACCTGTACTACAAACAGACTCCTGTACAACAAGCAGAAGATGAATACTCGTCCCATGAAACGGTAGTTTTCAGTGTGAAACACGTTGACACTTCTTTGAAATATTATGAAGTGTTTCAAAGAAAAACATAAGCAATGCTTTACATGAAAATTTTGCTTCTAATATGCAGTACTCAATATCTACTTAAAAAATAGGAATATGAGGAACAGTCAAGAAATTATCTTTTAAGTGCTCAATTTTGTACTTATTTCAGTTAGTAGTAGATACTGTAATATGCTTAGTTTTCTATGTCAGAAGACTGTGTATATATATTGTTTTCTTAACATAATACATTATTGCAGTTTTGATTTTGTCCTTTTTTTGCATAATTCAGATGTAAGTTGAGTCAGATGGTAGCTCAGTAGTTTGAAATACATAAATAGATATCTGGCATGTTGGTCTCTGATTTGTTAACAGCTATGTACAAGTTTAACCCTGAATGAGGAAATGAAGGGAGTTATTTATGTGCTTGACATTTAGGCTAAACAGAAGTGTAGGCCTGTTAGAATCTTAGAAAACTTAAAAGTAACATGGAATGCACCACATACAAAAAGTTGAAATTGTTTCATTTTGTTCGTGGTTGTTCACTTTTTCCACAAAAGTTTGAAATGGTTCTCATTTGTTCTGCTAAGAATTGCATTCACTCTGTAGAATGAAAGTGTACAAATGGCCTGTCGGAATTAATGAAATATTTAAAACTAGATTTACATTGAAATACTATGCCAATGTACAACCAGTGGTAGTGTCTGAAAAAGAAGTAGTGAAATTGATCAAGCTGTTCTTAAAATGAGAACTTGGTGGTCAGCAAACTTTCCACTAGGAAAACAGGCAAACATATTAAATGAATATCCAGAAAAACAAGGAATCAAGGGTAGTTATTGTGTTTATAACTATAGGTACCTAAGCAGTACACAGATCTTTTGACAGAACTGAAATCTGTGATAATATACAAATATTTTTAAGCTTGGAAACTTTTCAGTTGGTTACTCATTTTGATAATGTGCTTCAATTATGCATTTCAAAAATAACCCTATTGTTAGTGCTGAAACACATGAACAGAATGCTAGTGTTTTTAAAAAATACGGAATCAAGAGTTTGAGTTGTACAGTGTAATCTAGAACAGCAATTTTGAGTTAATATTTCAAAATCAGTCTTTTAGTCTCAAAGTAGCATTTCCCTGCGTATTTTTTGTTTGTACACAGGCAGTGGGGAGTTTTGTTTTGATGGTTTTACAAGCTTATCTGTCACTTTACCATAGGTGCTTCAAAAGGTACTCAAGGTCGTCTCTGAACAGACAGCAGGAAGTAGCTCACTATTCAACTCCACCTCAGCTCAGACTACTTGACTACTTACAGAAAAGAAAGGAGAGGAAAGGAGCCCAGCAGTATGACCTCAAAATTTCGAAAGCTGGGAATGTAAGTCTTCTGAGACATAGATGGGTATACTTCTAACTATTTGTTTAAAACATTTAATACATTAATATTGCATTTCATCTTCCAGTGCGTAGATATGTGGAAACGGAACCCGTGCTACTTGACTGCACCTTCTGAAGTCGATGTAAGTCTGGTTGTTACCAGTAACAATTATTAGCAATTGTATTGAACATTGTATTGTATGAAGAAGTGACTAAAGAGCATCCAGTATCAAAGAATGACCTTTAAAAAGTGGGAGCAACTTTAATGTTTACAATTATTTTTCTGTACTGTAAGGTATAAATGCAAGCTAAAGCACGTTGGAATACATTGCAGTTGTAACATGATAGTTGGGATGAGATAAACAGTACAAACGGACCTTTAGTATTGTTCGTGTGTGGGTTCAGTGAGCACATGTCTATTTGAAGTTGTCTGATAATATTAAAAAAATAGAAAAAGAAATGAGGTAAGGAAATTATTTAAAAATGAGTCACTGCTCAGCTTTGTAGAAATTCCTCTTTGTTTACATGATACTATGGGACATAAAATTTTCAACAGTTCAGTTTTTTGTATGAGAATTCTAGTTGGAAATTTTTCTGATCGCTCTGTATACGTTCTTCTCTTTGGGACATTCACATTCTTGGTTCCTGGCACTGCCAAAACATATACTACTAGCATACAGAAGGGAATCAGTAGACTAGACAAGATTGTAGCTTTGAACTTAAGAGGACTGGCAAGAGTGCGCATTACAATGAGATGATGCTGTAAGTTTGTACAAACAAGTATGTACAAACAAGTTTGTACATACTTGCACTTCAGCAGTGTTGTACCTGACCTAATCAGGGTCTTCAGGAGTTACTGGTATTGTGAAATTTCTTAAACATTCCACCTTGCAGGCAGTGTTTTCAATCTGTAGTCTTAAGCCATGCTTCACAGTTTTGTGAAGTTCAACATGCCAAATAGTGTAACAGAATAAATGTAAAGTTCTGAAGGTTCTCCAGTTCACTTTCTCTGAATGCATGTGGCAAAGAGGGGACGCTGTACAAAGTATTCTTGTCTGTCATGTTAGCCACAATTAAAAACAAGAAACTGTGCTAGATAGACTTAACTCTGGCCCAGTATGACTACTGTTCTTTCTTTTCTGATATCTCCATTTTCTTTAAGGTGGAAAAATACGCCAAAGTGGAGAAGTCTATCAAGCCTGATGATTCACAGCCAACTGTCTGGCCAGCACATGTAAGTAGTTTAGACCTTTGGCCAAACTTCTCTGTCTGTAGTTAAAATGCCTCTTATTTCAACAAAATCCAAGTAATATGGGAATAGTCTTCCCTCTCCCAATTTAATTAATCTTCCATGTGTTATATAGACACAGAAAGATTACCACATGTACTTGTAATTTCATACAGTGCAGCATGCATGTGATCAGTCTTGTAATTTCCTCAGGTTTTCCAGAAACACAAGGAAAAGCACCTTTAATCTCCCAAGTAACGTGCTGTTGCTGTAAAGAAAGCATGATAAATTAGAGAGCAGTACTCTGCCGAACAAACTGCTTTCTTCATCTCAGACACTCAAAGATTGATGGAAAAGAGCTTATGTTAAAATCAAAATGTTGAATTTGGAAAGAGATTAAGTAATATTAAATACCTCTTACAAAAAGCTCTTTCTGCAATGCTTACGTTGAAGCTGAAGATTTTTGGCACAAATTACATGATTTGTTAAGAAGTAGTCATTTAATATAATTAGCCATGAAGCAATTCATAATTATTTTGTGTCTAAAATTACAAAGAATTAATCTTTATTAACAGCATCTATTATGATGTCTTTGTAGTTTCATATTAGCAAAAAGTAATACTTTCACATAGAACTTAATCTTCATCTCTAGTGTTTTATTTGGAACACTTTTTTTGCATTGTCATAATGTATAGAAAAGCTTCTATATCTGTTTACCCAGTGTGCCTTTCCATATCAAACATGATTGATTGGGGTTTGCAATGTTTTTTGTGTTTTTAAGAGATGATAAACTTTTTCTTCTCATCCTTTTAGATAACTTCTTCTCAAATCACTTTCATTTTAGATAATGCACCCCTTCTTATGGAGTGCTGCTTACAGTGTTTAGTAGCTGTTTCTATTTTCAGTTGTTTAAGACTTATTTGGTTATTTTCTTCTGTCTTTTTAGGAAATAAAAGATGATTATGTGTTTGAATGTGAAGTTGGTAATCAGCTTCAAAAAACAAAACTGACCATTTTTCAGTCTCTTGGCAATCCCTTGTACTATGGTAGAATTCAGACACTCAAAGGTGATGAGGAAAATGACAGCCTGTTAACTCCATCACAGTAAGTTGCGTGTTCTTTTAACTGTGCTGTGATTTGACAGATGAAGGAAGACAAACATTGCTTGTCTTTTTCAGTCATAAAAATACTGTACAGCTAGAAATCTGATTTAAGAGTTTGGTTTGAAAAATTCAGCTAGTGAACCTAAAATTTTTTAACAAGAAAAAAACGAAAACAAAATCTGTTCAGGCAGCCATCATATCTTAAATGTACTTTACGTTAAAACAGTGTGTTCTTTTATGTTGAAGATATATTGTAAAGAAAAAAAAACACAAACAGAAAACCCCACAACTCAAATTGTGGAGACATCATGAGACATTGTTAGCGCTCTTTCAGTTTTACTCATAATTTTGATTGTTCTCAAAACTTGCCTGATGCTGTGAAAACGTAGGACTTCATTATGTTATATTTATCCTTATGCAAACAAATTTGGGCTAAATAAATGATGAAGAAAAACATGAGCTGCTAAGAAGGTTTGTCACTTTGAATTGTTGTGAATCTGCTGCTGTTGGCTGTGGTTCTGCAAAGGTTCTCTATTCTTGGCTCTTTTTGTTGTGTGTACCAGATCCTTTGTATGGAGGAACCTGTGCAGCAGAATAGCAGTAAGGCAAGGAGCAGTGAGTCTGAGCAAACTTCAGTTCTGTTAATGAAGTTTATTTTTATTGTCTACTATGTAATTCCTATCTTGTTTTTTATTAAACCCTTAATATCTTCTTCATACTCAGGATGTTATGTCCCTAGACTGAGCTATTGACTGTTTATTTCCATGCTGTTGGGATTTAACCCCAGCCAGCAACTAAGCACCACACAGCTGCTCACTTATTCCCCTCACCCCTGGTGGGATGGGGGAGGGAACCCAAAGGGTGAAAGTGAGAAAACTTGTGGGTTGAGATAAAGATGGTTTAATAGGTAAAGCAAAAGCTGTGTGTGCAAGCAAAGCAAAACAAGGAATTCCTTCACCACTTCCCGTCAGCAGGCAGGTGTTCAGCCATCCCCAGGAAAGCAGGGCTCCATTATGCGTCGCAGTTACTTGGGAAGACAAACGCCTTCACTCAGAACGTGTTCCCCTGCTTCCTCCTTCTATCCCCAGCTTTTTATTGCTGAGCATGACATTGTGTGTCATGGAATATCCCTTTGGTCAGGTGGGATCAGCCATTCCGGCTGTGTCCCCTCCAAGCTCCTTGGGCACCCCCAGCCCGCTCACTGACAGGGCAGGTGAGGAGCAGAAAAAGCCTTGACTCTGTGTAAGCGCTGCTCAGCAGTAACGAAAACACCCCTGTATCATCAATGCTGTTTTCAACACAAATGCAAAGCATAGAATCTACTATGAAGAAATTTAACTCTATCCCAGTCAAAACCAGCACACATACATAGTACTGACCTTCCTGGAACAGCAGTGCTACTTCATAGTTATGTAATAAGGCTGGGAATTAAAAGGATAGGTGTTAGAAGCCTACAGTTTTTTGGAAATCACTTCTCTAGTCCATTATCTTTAGGACATTACCAGTTGGGCTTCATAAAAATTTGGATACTTGCTCATCAGAAAACTACATTATGCAAAGTAAAAGGTGCAGAAGACATTTTTGTTGTTCTGCTGAAAAATAAAAGAATGCGTTTTGTTTTTTTTCTTTGAGCTACAGAAACAGAGGAAAGGTCTGTAGTGTTTAAAAAAAAATGAAGTAATAAGTTTGCAAGCTGTAAGTACTATGCAACAGGTAAATGCTTATTTAGGAGTACTGGAAAATTATGAGGAATCAGAATTTGTGTAAGTGAAATCAAACAGTGGAAATTAAACGTTTGTTAAAATATTACAGGCAGGGTTGTTTTTGACATACCAACAGGACACTTAACGTTTATATTTCAGTGCGAGCATACCGGTATGTTGATTTATACATAACTTTTCCCTTGAACTTTTTACAGTAGCAACTCTGTAGCAGTTGTTCACTTCCATTTTTTGAGAGTATAAAATACAAACCTTCTATATTCTATGTTTTGCTTTGTAGGCAATTTAATCTTAAAGGAGACCATCTGAGACCATGTACATATATTGTATATATACGTATGAAGCCAAGTTTGTATTTCAACTACTAAATAGTACCCAGCCCATAAATGGATGCAGTATCTCTTGTACTTTCAGCAAGTCTGAAAAAAATTGCAGCACTGACATTCGTTCAGAGTTCTGTGATTGTAAAAGCATGTTCTTTTAGTCCAATCTATGACTGAAAAAGTATTATGCGTTTTACATTTCAGGTTCCTTATTGGTTCGAAGACTGATGCTGAAAGGTAAATTAATATAATACCTACAACCATTTGGCTCGATGCCAAATAATTAATTTTGTTCATTTTAGCCATTATGTCTGCTAATGTTGTATTTATGGAAAGGGATGCAGAACAGATGAGGAAAATAAGGGGAATTAATCATCATGACAAGAAGTAGGATGTAGTGTGCGGCTTCTGTATTTAACAAGCAAGGAAGAATGGAAGAAAGCAAATAAGTGAATACAGCTTGTCCCACTACCTAAATTTCAAGCATGTTGTTACAGTTATTTGCACAGTTATTCTTGATTGCACAGGCAATAATAAAATTCTGAGAGCACTTTGCAGGAATTTCATCTTGACATTTTATGTGGTGAATTAGCAATCATGGAAATTATTCATTTGAACTTTAAGTGTAGTCTAGGACTTGTATATATACATCTTATTTTTGTGTGTTGTGCATGATTTGATTCAGCTTTCTTAAAGAAGCAAATAAAATAGTTTTTCAGTATATATTAGTTGTAGAATGATTATGAGTAGCAATTCTGGGGTAACTGAGGCAGCAAAAAAGTATTTCTTGACGTATTTGTTGGTGTGTGTCACATTAGATACCTGTGTTTCTTTGTGAATATGGGCACAGAACCTTTAAAGAGCAATCTCTGTCAAAGCTGGCTGTGTTTTTTTGCCTTCATAGCAGACCTCCAGGTGATGTACACGCCATAGCTCTTACACCCCGTGCTCTTATGTGCTGAGCAGGGAGATGAGTCCTTGATTTGCTAAAAAATCAGTAATAATAATAATAATGTTCTTTGTTTTAATAGATAATTTTGATCAAGAAACTCTTTGCTTATATTCTCTCCTGCCTCCTTTGTGCTGATAGACTTTTGCTGTTTGTGCTGTAATCTGAGTTGGGGGATTGGTTGGCTGAAAACTAAAACAATAATATAGGGGTCTAGTTTTAACTGGGATTGTTTTCCTGAACATGTTTGCCACTGGGTTGTACAAATCCTTCAAGCAAGAATAAGCAGTTGGGTTTCAGGGACTAGGACAAGAAGAAGCAGTAGGGGAGGAAGGAGGGCAGGACTACCTTTTTGTGTACACAACATTTTATTACTCTGATTTCATCTTAATTTTAAGGCGGTCTAATTGCTGAAAAAAGTACACTGTACCGTTTCCTCTGCTGTGTATCCTGGGGCCCTTGCTTACGTCTGCGTCAGTCACATAGCAGCATCTTTAAGCAGGGCTATACCAAAATAGTGTAGTTCATCACATTTAGGTGTAAGCTAATGGAAATATTCCAGCGGTTTTTCACTGAGGTGCAGTCTGCCAGAGTATAAGTGACAACAGGTCTTCAGCTTGATTTTCAAGTCTTCAAGGTCGCTTTGTATATTCTGCTCATGTTTGTGAAACAGTATTCCCTCAACTTAGTTCTCTCAAATTAGTAGAGATGTAATATTTGATTTGGTAGAACAGTATTTTAAACTTGTGTACCTGATGCTATTAATACTTTAAATTCCTGTATGTATCACTGCTGGTTAGTCTCATAGAATAAGACCTGGCTATCCTGGTCCTCAAAGAAGAGTGATCACTTTTGATGTGATAACTGGTTCTTGGATGTACGTTCAGTATGGACCTCTTGGTTCATCCCTCGTTTTCAGAATCTTCATCTGACATAGACCCCAAGTTAAAGGAGAATTGACTGTTCCACAGGGAGCATAAGCAAAGGACAGAGCTTTGTAAACATTTCTGGATCCCTGTGAAGGGAATGGGATCCCCATGGACTGACATCCCAAAGAACTGCAGTTGCTTTTGGGAACTGTTCTGTTTACTGTTTTGCGTATTCCTCCAAAAGAGTGTTTCTTACACTTGTTTCTTAAACAAACTGTATTTTGCATTAGAAAAAAAGACAGTGAGTAAAAGAAAAGTCAAAATGGAATAAACTTAAGAAAAAAGCCCAGGAACATCAAGTAGATAGATATATAGATGTGTTTTACATATGTGCAGATCTGTTTAATAGATATATACTTACATAATATATACTTCTGTATAAAATATGTTTAAAATAAATCATATGTCTATAACAGATACAATTATGTGTTTACATACACATATCTACTTTAGAAGCTCAAAGCTGTTAACTTTTTGTGCCCTCGTTTGTTTCAGAGTGGTGAACCAGTATCAGGAGTTAGTGCAAAATGAAGCTAAATGTCCTGTGAAAATGTTTCATAATTCAAGTGGATCAGTCAATCTTAGTCATCTTTCTCCAGGGAAAGAAATGGAAGTGAGTTTGAGCCATACATTTTTTCTATTTGCACTTGATTGTTGAATTATCAGAATAATTTTTGCTATCCATGTTTAAAAGCAAAACAACCTAAAAATTTCTGAATAAATTTAAATGCTTTATTGTCATAATCATTCAAAGTGAGAATATTGGAAAAGTTAGAGGAAAGCACTTGTTTTTGCTGTTCAAATGTGTCTCTTAACTGTGTCTTTTGTTTTTTTTTTAAGCCGTCCATAGTATAGTTAGCTCCAAGGTTTTGTTGTAGCATTTTCCTCTGTTCAGATGAACCTTTCACAGAGCAGTATAGTAAAATACAGCTATGCATTTTATTTTACAGGTCAGTAAACACAGAAGCAGATGTAGTAGCTGAAGTTCTTTTCTTTTACCTTTAGAAATTACTAAAATTATTTTTTCTGTTTAGTTTGAAGCTGAAAACTTTTTTTTAAACAAACAACTCCAAAACCTTTAAAGTGCTTGTGTTTATATGCACACATCCAGTAGCATTCCCAAATTCTCATACCTGTTGGCATTGCCTTGTGTTTTACTTGCTGCTTCTGGCTTTTTCAGTCAGGTTCAGTACTGTAATAGTGAACTCTATTTAAGCTCCAACTAGTAAATGAAGTGTGTATCCGTTGCACTATTTCCTTTACTACATCTTTTGCCAAGTACCTACTGTAAAACTGCAACATCATTGCTCTGAAAGAGGTAGTTCTTGGTGGCAGCCAGAAGAACGGCATGCAGAGGCAAGCGGCTGCAGAAAGCAGGATGAGTGTTTCTGTATATGTGTATACATATGCATGAACGTGCGTGTAAATATGGGGGGTTTTTTGTATAATATATAAAAATCATAAAATAACTTACGGCGGGAGGATACTTCTGGAAGTCAGCTTGTCCAGCTGTCCAAGCCCCCACTGAAAGCTGGACCAAAGTTACACAGGTTTCTCTACTTAATGATCTAGTCCTCTTTTGAATGGGACATTAGTCATTTTCAGAATGAAGAAAGTAATTTTTAATAGCAGAAGAGAAAGGTAATCCTCAGAATTTTCCTCAAAAGATTCTTTTTTTATAAGCAAGCAATTAGAAATGTATAGAGGGAGTGCCTCTTAATACTGAGAATCAGTAGAAACTAAGCTATCCAGAAAGGTTCGTTCTGCATAGTGGTGAGTGCTCTGATTTGTTAGCCCATGCACATCTAACTTAAGCTCCAGCACTGAAATACTCCATTCAGTATACTGGAGAGCCTCATTTTCTAGTTTCAGCAGTTTTTGAACTGTTTGTTTTGTTTAGACACTACTTTCATTTATGGGATACATGCTTGATAGGTAGAAATATATAGACTATATCTGTAAATGTGTTTCACTATGGAGTCTTTTGATGGTGTCAGCTATTGGAATTATGGATTTAGGGTCTGTTGTGAGTGACTGAGAACTACAGACTTGATCAGCTGGAGTTAATTTACGTTCAAACAGCCTGGTAAGTAGGCTGTAAGAACAAACAGGAAGGCAGCACCTATCCTCTGAAGAGATTAGTGAAGTTCTGATCCCACTGAAGTCAGTGGGACTTTCCTAAATGTATTTAAATTCCTACTCCCAGAATCAGGAAATCTGATCCTGTTCTCTAAATCCTTATTGATTGGAAATGGCAGATGTATACAGATGGTGAATGAATGAAATGGTGTAACTTTTCAGGTGAGACCAAATTGTCCTTTTATTTAAAATGCATCTGTCACTCTTGCATTTGTGCAGAGTTACTGAGAAGGATTTCAGAATTGCGGAGAAAGGTGAAACTCCTTAATTTTTTTCTTTTTTTTTATCTGTTTATATTTTGCCAGCACTTTCAAGCTGCTTCTTGATGGTAATCATTTTATCTAAAGAGAATCAGTCACAGGCTATGTTTTTAAAATCAAAAAAAAATCTGAAATGTTTGAAGGGAATTCTGTCATGGTTTTGAGAAGTCTAATAAAAATTAACTGAATTGTCTTTTCTGTCAAATATATGGAAGCTCAGATTATTGCTGTGGTAGTGTTAATTTCTCTTTCCTCCTAGCAGCCAGAAAGTATATCAGGCTCTGTTCAGTCTTCAGTATTGGGGAAAGGTGTAAAACACCGACCTCCTCCCATCAAATTACCTTCAAGTTCAGGAAGTAGCTCTTCAGGTAATTATTTATTGACTTGGGCATCTCCTTTCTATGTGTTCTGCATATTTTAAAGTGACATGATATCCCTTTAGTAAACATTTAATTAAAAAACAATCAGTATCTTTTATGTGAAAAATATCATTTTGTTGATTTCTGATTATATTGTTCACAAAATTGTATCCTAATAAATAGTCGAATTAACATGTACTCAGAGAACAATGAAGTATTTTAATTATGCTTTTTCAGGTAATATTTTTAGTCCACAACAGTCAAGTGGTCATCTAAAATCCCCAACTCCTCCTCCTCCTTCTAAGCCTCCTGGTCTTTCTCGGAAACAATCTATGGATCTTAATCAAGTTAGCATGCTCTCTCCAGCTGCCATGTCTCCTGCGAGCTCTTCACAAAGTGAGTCACGACCTAAATTCTCCATTAAATCTTAGGCTTTTGCATAAATGCTTCCTGACATAAACTTCTTAACCTGTGGAATGCTGAAACTTAAGTGTACAGTGTACCCTAAATTGTGTAAGTTGTGCAGCTTTAGGAAGGTCTCTTGTTCACTGTATGTATTTTATGTTTATTGTAACTGTGTTCGTTTTTTCTGTATATATGTATGCACCTTCTGTGTATACGTTTTAAAACATTTTATGCAACTAGTATGATCTTATTTATGAAAGGCTGGTAGATGATGTGATGAGATAAAATTCCAAAGTGTAGATTTTATTTTTCCTCCAGTGTAAAAAAAAAAAAAAAAAAAAAAA
>Ga0065711_1005518_pt1 | contig 19993 bp, 12 predicted proteins | sample Hoacrofraction12_FD_59098 | JGI IMG/M metagenome (GOLD analysis project Ga0065711, IMG submission 59098) | Hoatzin crop microbial communities from Cojedes, Venezuela - Epithelial fraction 12 v2 (version 2) | ecosystem: Host-associated > Birds > Digestive system > Esophagus > Crop | place... | reverse complement strand
GAGGTGAGGCTGACCGGCCTGTAGTTCCCTGGGTCCTCCTTCTTGCCCTTTTTGAAGATTGGAGTGACATTGGCCTTTCTCCAGTCCTCGGGCACCTCTCCTGTCCTCCAAGACCTTTCAAAGGAATATCAGGAATAAGATAGGATGGGAAAGGTTCCTTGCTATAATAACGACACCACTATCAGACTTCCTTCAGCACTTACGTCAGAGCTAGAGCAGCTTTCACCCAGCTATTGCTCACTCTTTTAGGCCTCAATGTTTCCAGTTCAATTTGCCCAAGAAACAAGGCAAAATTGTAGCAGCTGTGACAAGTAGGAGAACACCCACAGCAATCTTTTATCTACCTTTGCAATGTGAAGGACATCAGAGTTCAGAAAAAGAAATTATTTTTTTCACATGTCCCATGAAATTGCTGACTTCCTTTTCAGGCTTTCTCCGAGTGACAGAGGAGGATGCAGGAGTTTATTCAGTGCCTGGAATAGTATGGAAAGGGAATGAAGGAGCCTGAAGGGAAGTGTTAAACACTGCAGAGGGTGGAAGAAAGGCTGAACACAGCATACTCATGGTGGAATATCCTCCTCATAAGGTTCTGCACTGCACACATCTCCTATTGAAAACTTGAACATTTATACATTTATTTAGTTGTCACATTCAGCAGCTCCAGGCACAGAGAACAGTCTCTATTATGCAAAGTGCTGTACAAATGGTATTTCCTGCTGCAAAAAAATGTACACTTAGAACCATAAGTCCCAACAGATGAAGCAGAAACTCTCCACAGACTGGCTAGCAATTCTCTGTATCTAAAAAAATTTCAAATGGAAAATACATTTCTGTTTCTGCATCAAAGCAAATTGATATTTTAACTTCAATCCGAGTGAAAAATTTGATGTGTGTGCTGATGTTAGTATTTTAACTCGCTTTGGTAAAATACATTTTTTAATGACCTCACTTTGTCCAGCCCTGCCAACATTTCAACATCTTCCTAGTTAACTATTTCCACAATGAGAAATGATATTGCAAATCTTCAAGAAATGCATGACACTGCAGCTCCTAATTCTGTTGTGTATATCCCTCTGCAATCAGGCTGAGTTTGTTTTAGGTTTATTTTATTTCAACTAATCTCACAGCAGAAGAAATGAACAGCTGGAATGTGGCAAGTCCCTTATCCAGACTTGTAAAAGTCACAGATAAGCCAAAGAAAACCTATTCCAAAGGCACAGAATAGCAGTTACTTTGCCTCTGGACAGCTCTGCACTGAAGGTAAAGATGTCTTTCTTTGAAACCAGTCTGTTGGAATTTCACAGATGGGCAAAACAGCGGGAAGAACCCCACAAAAACCCCAGCTGTCAGGCTCAAATAGTGGAGCTACTGGCAAGGCTGTCAAAGACACATGCTGTAAACCAAGAAATGAGAATACTACTTAAGCATGCAAGGATAAAAGTGTTTTGCAAAAGTGCTGTTTTCCCAACAGCCACTACATCCAACAAGACCATGGCTTTGTCTGTCCACGTTTGATACTATCTACTGGAAATGGTACCTTTCAAAGACGGGTTGCTTACCTGCCTAACACCATAACTCAAGTTCACTTTCAGGCCAGCCGTATAGCAAAACTGATGCTTTGGTATGAAATCATGGCCCAGGACTCAGAGAAGCTGGTGTTTTGACATGGCTCTTCAGTAATACAAAACAACTGCAGAGTCATTCTAATTGTGCTGAGCCCCTGGACCACACTAAACATACACTATGGCAAGACTTACTGAGCACAAGCACTGCTTTCCATCTGGCAGATTAACCATGAAATATGAGCTTTTTAAAACACTAAATCCTGGCATAAAGGATTGCTTGGCATGCTTAGTTCGTACCTGTGTTTCATTAAAATGGAGCTTGTAATTATGCAGCTGGGATAAAACAAGGCAGAGCACCAATACAATTCCAGGCAAAAGGAAAGAGTGCTTAATATAGAGCTTCTGCAGAAAGGATCCTCTTTGATCAAGAAGTTCTGCAGCTGTAAAGACTTCTGCTCTCATAGAACATTACAGATTTTTAGACAGTATGAAAAAATGCTAAAAAAACCCATTTCCAAGCCAGACATGAATACTGTGTGTGGAGTACAGAGAAACTGCATGAGAAGTTCTGTTGCAGACCTTCTAAGATGACAAAGAGCAAGCTTGATTGCTGTAGATGACTCAAGTCACAGTTTCAAAAGGCCCTAAGAAACTAAAAACCTCATTTCTTCAGCAACTGAGAGGCTCCTTTTTCACTGGTTTTGTCCTGGAGATCTGGATTAATTTGGGTACACAAAGGCAGGGCTCAGCATGCTCAAACAACAGCAGCCAAAAAAATTTTTAAGTAATTCTGGCAGCACTGCGCGGTCTTATTGTGTTGGACGAGAAGCGCATATACACACAGGCAACAGCTGTATTCAACTCATGCCCAGCATCTCAGCCTGTGACTCTTTAAATATAACCTTTCCTGCTGCTGGCCTCAGTGGCTACTTTCCTCTTCTTTCTCTCTGCTTTTGTAAAATCCCCTCTCTTATCTTCCTTCTGTGACATTCTTGATGTCCCCTTTCTCAAAATTCCCTTCTTAAATTCAAGCTTTCTTTTCAGAGACTTATGTCCATATGCCTCTGTCTGTCTTTTCATACATTTCAATGTGTACCCAACATCCAGTAGCCTGAGGTGACTATAAAAATGACCCAATTGTCAGAAGCTGTTTGGACCCTAGTGAAGCTGATGTGAGCTCAGATCCTAACCTTAAGCACCCAACTTTTGAATAATTTGTCCTGTTTCAGTCAATGCCAATGTTGTCTGCTATTTAGACATTCCTACAAATCTCATATTATATAGAGGTTCCATTAGAGCCCAATTGTACCACGCGGTTGTATGAGGCTCTCACACTTTGGCTTGGAGGAAATATATAGTTTTGATTCCTTGTGGCTGCAGAGAAAACTGGAAAAAATTAAGAAAGGGATGTTAATTAAAAGACACAATTCTTGTTATCTGGATCTTTTTTCACTCTCACAGTTTGGGAAGAGAAGCAACAAAACCAGGGTCCCTTCTGCACCCGGAAGACATAATTAAGATACCATACCCCCATAATGAGGATAAATTAGGAGGCTTGAAGGTGAGAGATTTCTTTATTCATGCAGGAGTTGGCTTACCAACAGCACAATAATTTTTCAGAGAAATTGCGGTGCCAGTTACTGTTTTTCCAATCCTGAAAGTCAAAGAATCTTAAAATAGAGATAACTTTCACACATTTTCTTTTGAAATGTTTTATGTGTGTCAGGTTTAAGTACAATGCTTCAGTTTGGGGACTAGTATCTGAAAAAAAATCAGACTGGGAAACGTACGAGTCAGCAACCATGACACCTGTAGCAAAGCTGGAAGAATTAGAATTTAAGCCAGTAAACTATTAACTGCCTTTATTACAGCTGGCTAAGAATCCATAATGGTTCTCAAAACATATAACTGAAATGGATTTCAAATTTTTTGAGAGTAGAAACCCTGAAGGAATAATTGGATATTAAAAGGGTCCTTTTTGTTCTGTAAGTGTCAATTTATATCAAATGAAGTAAAAAAATTAATTCATCGTTTTTGAAGTTTTTCATAATGCATGCTCTCAAAAACGCCAGGTTGGATGGGGCTTTGAGCAGCCTGGTGTAGTGGAATGTGTCCCTGCCCATGGCAGGGTGGTTGGAACTAAATGATCTTTAAAGTCCCTTCCAACCCAAACCACTCTATGATTCTGTGATTTTGGTAGTGATGGGTACTGCAAGTGTGGGTTCTGTGAGAAGACACCAGAAGCTGTTCCTATGACTGACAGAGGCTGTTCCAGCTGGCTCCAACACAAACCCACTGCTGGCAAAGGCTGAGCCCATCAGCATCGTTGGTAGAACCTCTGTGATAATATATTTATAAAGGGGCAAAAACTGCTGCACAACAGCAGCTGGGAGAGAAAAGTGAGAAAAGAGCAGAAATTCCCCTGCAGCCTGTGATGAAGACCATGGATAAGCATGTTGTCCCCCTGCAGCCCATGGAGGTCCATGGTGGAGCAGACATCTACCCTGAAACTCGTGTAGGACCCCACATCACAGGAGGTGGATGTGCCCTGAAGGAAGCTGCAGCCTGTGGAGACCCCATACTGGAGAAGGCTCCTGGCAGGACTGGTGGACCTGTGGACCCATGGAGAGGAGCCCACACTGGAGCAGGTTTTCTGGCAGGATGTGCGACCCTGTAGGTGACCCATTCTTGAGCAATCTGTTCCTGAAGGACTGCACCCCATGGAAAGGACCCATGTTGGAGCGCTTCTTGGAGAACTGCAGCCTGTGGGAAGGCTGCCAGGTGCCCACCAAATCACTCTATCACTCACCTCCTCAGAAGGACAGGTGGGAGAAAATGAAAAACTCATGGGTTGACATAAAAGCAGTTGAATAAGGAAAAGCAAAGGCCACATGTGGAAGCAAAACGAAAATGTATTGTTCTCTGCTTCCCATCAGCAGGCAATGTCCTGCCACTGCCTGGGAAGTAGGGGCTTGGTAGTGGTTGCTCCACAAGACAAATGCCTTAGTAATGAATGCCCTCTTCCCTTCCTCTTTTCTCTTAGCTTTTATTGCTGAGTCTTATGGTCATGTTGTATGGAATATCCCTTTGGTTAGTTTAGGTCAGCTGTCTTGGCTATGCCTGCTGGGCTTTGGTGAGTGGAGGGGTTGGAGAAACACCCTTGATGCAGTAAGCACTGCTCAGCAGTAGCCAAAATACTGGTGTGTTATCAACACTGTTCTAACTGCAAATACAAAGCACAACACTATGAGGGCATTGTGAGGAAAGTTAACCCCATCCCAGCCAGACCCAATACGTTTGATAATATGTGATAATGTGTAACATTTCATAATATGTATTTCATAATACATAAAAGTTGAAATGTGATGGTAAATGAAAAAGAGAATTTAGAAAGAAGTGAAACACATTGAAGAAAGTATTTTAAAAAAAACCCACTGTGAATTGTGTTCATTACTTGTTTTACAAATTCACAAGCATTTTTAGTTTCAAAAAAACTGTGTCTTACAGGCGGGGAAAATTTCATCATTTCTTTCCTTGGACTATCTTCTATTTTTACCAACATAACTTTTACCATTGGAATTCAGTTTGACCTTGTATCTAACTTCAACTCTGATTTTTTGTGGACTAAGCAAACTCATTTTTCTCTTCTTTCCCAAATACTTTTAAGCAGTAAGAAAGGCATAACACAAATGTTAGCTGAGTACCTCGTCTCTGAATTAGAAGAAGAGGTTCATACAGACCCTGGTTTCATCTGCTTGTCAAATTTCCCCTGAGAGAATAAACAAAGTGTCAAACTCCCTAGGTGCCTGATGGATTTATTTGTGTAACAGAGAATCATGTAAAGCATGAGTTTTGCCACTTCCAGACATCACCAAAGCATATTGTACAGCTAAGCATTACCAAAGAGGCCTAGAGGGTTTTAATACTAATCCTCCTATGATCAGTGCAGTGCACTGGTCTGGACTTTACAGATTTCTGGTAGCCCAGCTGCAGTAGGAATGGTAGAAACCTAGGACAAATAGGCACAGAGCATGTGTGCTCTGTGCTCAACACATCTGGAATATGTTGGATTGTTTCTGCACTGCCCATCTCAGCAATCATATCCTGAGCATCCTTGACATATCAAATCCATGTTCTGACAATGCAGACTTCAAGAACAGTGTCTAGGTTGTGTCCATTCTGGCCAGATCACATTGTCCATCTCCAAGGACAAAAACTAGGATGACTTCCACAGAAGAACCTGCAGGAGGAGGGGCACAATTGTCCTCTCTGGGCCTGAGTCTAGAAAGATCTGCTAAATCTACTCATGGTGCAAGATCACGGTTTAATCAGTGGAGAGATGGAAGTCCTAAGCAGGTACTTTTCCTTCAAAGTATGTTGCCATCCCTTAATCCCTGACAGATCAGGGCTGTATTTACCTTCTGGACTAAGGCATTAGCAACATTTTGGACAGAAAGGAGAAATGCATGAAGTGAAGAGATGAGAGAACTCATAGGCGAAAGTCCTCTGCATTATGAAGCAGTATCACAAGCTACTTGGGCATCCAGCTACAAAGCTGAGAAAAGCTCTGTGTAGCCCAGCAGTTTCCAATTTTAACATCAAAATGAAAAGGCAAATGATAGAGTTTTCTCCTTATCTCAACCCAGTGCTTGCCAGCTGCCATGAGATAATAGTACAGAAAAGACAGTTTTCCTTATCATTTCTTGACTGTCCCTTACAAACATGTATATTTTGTGGGAGACTCGAAAAAGTGTCTGCAGGGATATTTCAGTTACATTTACTCATGGTGCTGAAACACTTTTGAACCCTGCACATGGATAGGGTGCCTAGTGGATGCCAATTGGACAACACATCAGAAGAAGTTACTTCTTCCAATTGGTTTACAGTAGAAGGCAGATAGAATGCAAATACAGCATATCAGCTACTTGATTGTTTCAGGTGATATCAGATTTTTTCATTGGTGTTATGGGTATTCATGGTGAGGTTTTGGTTGGGGGGGGGCTATAGGGGTGGCTTCTGTGAGAAGGTGCAAGAAGCTTCCCCCATGTCTGATAAAGCCAGTGACAGCCGGCTCTAAGACGGACCTGCCATTGGCGAAAGCCAAGGCAATCAGCGACCGTGGTAGCACCTCTGTGATAACATATTTAAGAAGGGGGAGAAAAAAAAAACTTGTGAAATGGCAATGAAGAGAGAGGAGTGAGACGATGTGAAAGAAACAACTCTGCAGACACCAAGGTCAGTGACAAAGGAGGAGGAGGAGGTGCTCGAGATGCCAGAGCAGAGAGTCTTCCCTTGCAGCTCATTATGAAGACCATGGTGAGGCAGGCTGTCCCCCCTGCAGTCCATGGAGGTCCACAGTGAAGCAGATATCCACCTGTAGCCTGTGGAAGGGACCGCACGCCAGAGCAGGTGAATGCCTGAAGGAAGCTGTGACCCCGTGGGGAGCCCCGCACTGGAGCAGGCTCCTGGCAGGACCTGTGGAGAGAGGACCCAATGCCAGAGCAGGTTTGCTGGCAGGGCTTGTGACCCTTTGGGGCACCCATGCTGGAGCAGCCTGTTCCTGAAGGACTACACCCCATTGCAGGGACCCACTCTGGAGCAGTTTGTGAAGAGCTGCAGCCCGTGTGTCCTGGGTTCGGCGAGGACAGGGTTAATTTTCACAGGACTCCAGGAAGGGGCACAGCCGGGCGGTCTGACCCCACCTGGCCAAACAGAACAGGGTATTCCATACCATGTGCCGTCATGCTGGGTTCCGGTGGGGGGGAGCTGGGCAGCGGGAACTCACTCGTGGCTCGGGAGCGCGCAGTGGTGGCGGTTCAGGAGAGCGGCTCTGTTGTGCGGTCTGTTTTGTTTTGTGTTTTCCCCTTATCTGTATCGTTGTTGTTGCTGTTCCCTTTGTTTGCTGTTCTGTTAAACTGCCCTTATCCCGACCCACCAGTTTCTATCTGGTTTTTTTTCCATTCTCCTCCACACCCCGGCGGGGGGAGGGGCGGCCGCATGGCGCTTTTGTTGCTGGCGGCAGCCAAACCATAACACTGTGGGAAGGACCCATGTTGGAGAAGTTTGTGGAGAACTGTCTCCCATGAAAGGGACCTCACACTGGAGCAGGAGAAGAGTGTGAGAAGTCCTCTCCCTGAGGAGGAAGGAGCAGCAGAGGCAATGTGTGATGGACTGACCATAACCCCCCTTCCCCGTCCCGCTGTGCCACTTGGCAGTAGGAGAAGGGAGAGAAACAGGAGTGAAGTTGAGCCTGGGAAGAAGGGAGGGGTAGTGGTAAGGTGTTTTTAAGATCTGGTTTTATTTCTCATTATCCTGCTCTGGTTTTATTGTGATAAATTAAACTTTCCTTTTCTCTCCAAGTTCAGTTTATTTTGTTCATGATGATAATTGGTGAGTGACCTCTCCCTGTCCTTATCTCGACCCTGGAGCCTTTCATCGTATTTCCTCTCCCCTGTCCAGCTGAGCAGGGGGAGTGATAGAGCGGTTTTGATGGGCACCTGACATTTATCCAGGCCAAAACAAAACATACATGAACAGTTCCAGGATTGTTTCAGCTGTTTCTGGCACCGTTGCCAAACACAGCCTCGTTTTCCTGAGGAAAGTGGGATGATAGGTCTCCGCTTCCCTGACTTTCCTTTTGTCTGCCCTCCCTTCCCAAGTCTGCCAAATTTTCCTCTGCTACATTAACCCCCTCTCTTCTTGTTTCATTTCACTGCTACTTACTCTCTTTAGTGCTTTCATTGCTGAGCAGCCACAATGAAGCCCAAGGTGCCATGTGAAATCTGAATTTACAAGTATAAACATTCATTTCAGAATTAGACCCTTTATGTCAAGATACTTATTCCAGCATTAGTCCCATTTGCTTAATTTCAGCTTCTCATACAAAATTATTGGTCTTATTTCAAAGAACGTATTCTGAATATACATAGATTTTCTTTAATACTTGATTTGTCTCGCTGAAACCAGCAGCATTGTTTAAGAACAAAGGAACCTGTGTGGATAGAGGAGCTAAATAGCAAAATGGAATTAACACAGAAGATTAAATTACACATAGAAATTGGATTTTTATTTAAAAGAAATCTTGTACCTAAGTATATTTTTATTTGAAATTAACAATTTTTGTAATGATCCCCAATTAAAGCAGGAGCAATAATTTTGTGAAAACCGAAGAACAATTTAACAATTTGTATTTCACTGAAATATTATTTATATCAACAATATATATATTTGCTGACAAAAGTTTTAAGGTCAATCTGGCAAACCATTAAAGGCTTCTTGTTAAGCACAGGAACCAAAGTTTGCTGAAGTGCCACACCAGCTTTGTATAGTAGTTTCACAGAGAAGTTTATTCAGGTAGGCTGGACTGATGATTAGTTCACTCTGTGATAAAAATCTGGCTGGGATTTTATAACTATAGGGTGACTTGTTTTGCTCTCTAATTTGAGAATAAACATAGTATCGGAGAGGACAAGATCTTTGAGCTCCTTGGTCTCAAAGGCCACAGTGACTGGAAAAAATTGCTTCATTTAAATAGCTACAGAAATACCACAATGGTCAGTGCATCAATTACTTTAAATGAAGAAAAAGAAGAAGAAAATAATCACAGAGCAGGTAAGAAATACAGCCTTTCACCATTTCCAAACATGGACTATAATAAGCAAAAATTTAAATATATATAGAAGCATGCTGTGCAAGTACTCAAATGCATCTGAATTGGAATGGTTACCTCTGCTACCAAAAAGCCTCTCACTGTGTCAGTCAAGTAGACTGGTGGCACAGCATCGATGGCCTGGATTTCGTGTATTGAAAGTGGAACCTTTCCTCAGTCCACCACTGGTTCTGGAGCCCATCTAGACATCTTGGCATCTGGCTCATCGATGCATAAGTTCTATCGAACCTTTATTGCTAGTGCCTTTCTTGAGGAAAATATGTACCCATGCAAGAAAAGGGTAGAAGTCATTATCAAAATCTCCAAACCTCTTTGTTCATCAAATGGCTAAAATCTGTCCCTTAAAATATTTTGGTCCCCATCTGTCCATTCTGATCACTGTCACCAGCACAAGCTCCTCTACTCACCTCAGCTTGATTTTTTTCCATTGACTTTTCCCAGCTTCAGATGAAGTACCTGCAGAGCTGTTAACAAAAACTGTTGTGTGGATTTCATTGGAGAAACCTCTTCATACGTAATAAACCTGAAGGAACACAACTGTGACCAACAGTCTGAGAAACGCATGGGAATTTGGGCTGATAAGTACTGGAGGTAGTAGACCCCACTTCAGCAGAAGTCTTACAAGCTATTCCTATTTCCCATGCTTTGATAGCAAGCAGTTTGCATAGAGGGAGAACTATCAAAGGATAAGAAGGTGCTAAAGCACATTTATTGCTTTATAACAAGTTAAGTGTACCTAAGCATCTGAAAAGTGTTGGTAGGAAGATAGCATTCTGTTGATATAATAAATATACTTTATGGGATTTGTCTCTAATAGAGGATCCTATAAAGAGGCTGTCCAGACAAATGATTTGCCAGGACAGTAAAGATCAAGGATATTGCTCAGACTGCAGCCTAGGGCACCATGATTTTTTTTTCTCTGCTTCACAGTTTATGCAGCCAGGATAAAACTTTGAAGGTGGTTAACTGTCTGGCATTCATTTAAAAGAAAGGTGGTGGGAAGGACACAGTGCAAACAGCTACAGGCACAAACTGATTCGTACCTCACTACAATTATGTTATATGGGGGAAAAAAAAATGACATTGAGAGCGGTGCAGCCCTGGGAAATGGCCCAGAGAGGCAGTCATGTCTTCGTCCTTGAGGATCTTTAGCACTTGGCTGGACAAGGAGCTGAGCAACCCAATCTCATGTTGAAGTGATTTGCGTTCGGAACAGGAGGGCTGGACAAAAGGTGCCCAGAGGTCCCTTCTCACCTAGATCAGCCTATTACAGACCCAAATTCCCCACAATCACCCAGTTTATTATGTTGGGACATTGTTGTAAACTGTTTTACGTAGAATTCAAAGGAGAAAGCAGATGTGAGGTACTATTTTGTGTTGGTTGCTTCTTGTTGTAAGAACAAAAACATCTATGAGGACGAGAAGTTGTAGCTTTTCTTTCTGTACAGGCACCCAGGCTTCCCCCACCCCTTCCACAATATGTTGTGTGGCAAACCAAAGGCATTGCCCTGAGTATGCACTCTCAGCCAAAGCAACAGCTGAAGCTGCATAATGGGTCCCAAGACTGCAATGGTAGTACCACCCATTCCGCTGCCTGCATTAGGAGGAAGAAACTTGTAGCAGAATTGCAGAGAATGCTGGGAGTAAAAACCCTTCAGTTGGTACGGGGAGGTGTTCCAGAGGCTTCTCTAACTTAAGGTGTCCCATTGTGCTCTGACAGCTAAGGACAGGGCCTGTTTAGTTCCTACTGAGATCAAGAGGGAAACTCTCACTGCCAGGTTTGCTTCTAAGACTACAAGTATGTATTTGCCTTTTGCTTGAGAAAAGAACTTACTTGAGTCCCATATTAGAAATCTGCAATACATACACATTAAAAATAATAGAAAAGTAGAGCGAGAGACTCTGATCAGAGAATGGAAATCCCGTTTCCCAAAGATCTTTAAAATTTTGAATGTATCTTCATCCCCTTCAGTCTGAGAATGAAATGCCAAGCTTTTCTAAGTTTTCTGTGAAAGAGAATTATTGTATAAAACTCATCCCAAACTTATTTAGATAAAAAAATAGTTTCAGAACTACAGAAAGATTGTCTACAAAGACATCATTCTGTGTTTCTATACTATGCACTGTTACGCCTTGTAGTAAGTAATTTAACACAAAATAAAGGTGGCTTCAGCAGCCTTCTTTTCTGTTTTTAACACTTCCGACTTCAGTATTGTGCAGTGTGAAGTATAAAGGGTCTAAGTACAGCAAATCAATTTAAGAAGGCAAGCAGTTTTGATTAGTTTACAAGGGCAGGCTGGAATGAAGCACTAAGTATTTGATAGGAAGTCATAAAAATGGAAATGCTAAGCATAACTATTCTTAAAATAACTTAATATGAAATGTGAAGAAGAGAGACTGATACTGTGCTGTTAATGTTTTTCTTCAAAGCCAAAATAAACATAAACTCTGGGGGAAGAAATAGACTCCCTATTTTCTGAAGACTGTGCAATGGGACATCATGGTTGTATAACCTCTAAAAGGTTATGCAACTAAACATTGTTTAGTGACGCAGCCTTGGTATGCCAGAATTCAATAGCAAAATGAGTCAACAATGTAATTTATGAGGGACTGTCTCCTGGTTCCCTCCTTACACAAATCAAATTTGGAGGCAGAATAATGTCTTATGATAGCAAGGTAGTACTTGCTGAATGTGCTGAGTGGCATTTTGCAATATACCTTCATCTGAAATCATATTTATAAAAGAAATGTTTAATTCAAAACCATTTTTACACCATTTACTGATACCTAATACATAATTCTTGCTACCTTGTGCATTTCTGAATATAAGACACTGCACCATGCGGACAGCAGTGAAAAATGCAGGCAATAGAGAAAGTTCTTGTAGGTGAAAGAAAATTGCAGCTCAGTTCCTCCTGCTTCCCACTGAGAAATGGTGGCTTCCAAAACCCTGGAAAACGAGGCAGTTGGCTCTTCTTTGAACCAACTCTAGGTGTAGAAGGGCCAAGCAATACCAAGGAGCAGTCACTTCCCAGTATGTGTGTCCTGCCTGAAGTACCCAGGAGACCAGGACCATGAGGGCCAGCCACATCACAGTCTCTGTCCACCAGCCCTCTCTCGCTACGGCAGAAGTGTGAAGGATGCTGGTGCAGGGTACCCCAGCACAGGGGCTTTGCTTTCCCAGCAGGTCATCGCAGAAGGCACATTAAAGCTGCTCACAGCTAATGTACCCTCTCCATCACTTACAAGCTCAGCTTGTTTGCTCTGCAGCTGCTAATACCTTTTTGTGTCCTCAGTAATTCGACAGTGCAGGGGAAGGCCTTTAGAATTAGCTTAAGTGGGTCCGTGCAAACCAGGGGCAGTTTAGGATAAACCATATTTGCATATGAAATTAAATAACACTAGGGACACTGCTCTGACCACATTACTTATTTTCACTTTTAATTTAATTCAAAACTTCCCACTTTTTGAGTTATCTGTAGCTGCCGCAGAGTTTCCAGCTGGATGCATCAGAACGCTGCAGGAATCATGAATCTTTTAGCCAAATTCAGACTCATCTTCAGCTGGAATGAACAGTAGTCTGTTCGACTGCCATCCTGTCTATAAGCCTGGTGCCATTTTCACCCCTCCTGCTTGTTTTTTAATGGACATAATTTGAGTCAGTCTAATCACAAGGTGCAAACACAAGTTGACAAAGGAATTACTTCATTTATCTTGCTAGGGGTTGACAGTGCTTTGTTGCTGTGCTGTCAGCACAGTTGCAAGTTCATTCTGAAGACAGCAGTTATTTGATAATGAGTATTCCAAAATTCAAATCTGTTGGCCTCTGGGGATTAGCTAGTGAGACTTGAAGAATTTGCTAAAAGAGAAAAAAAAAGAAGAGTATGTAGATTTTCATGATATATATATCAAGTCACTTGGTTCAAATAAAGTTTTCCCACAGTGGAAAAAAAACAAGCCAGAGCCATCCATTTGCCCTCCTCTCTAATAAAATTCCTGCTGCTGACCCCATAACGAGCACCCGACTCAGCAACTCAGAAGATGTGCTCACTCCTGCAGAATTGACTTTGAACAGATGATAGGAGTCAGTAAGTTAATATTCTCACTTGACTCTGCTCTGCAGCTTAGCTCAGGTGATTGTGCTCATGGGAGAGACTACGAAGTAGTTTATCAGTTGATACCATTCATTTTTTAGAACTGAATTCAGCCCTTCGTGTAATCTTGCTTTAAAGAGAGATGCTGGGCAAGAGTGTAAAGAAGTGCTAACTCTTCTTTTATAACCAAAGAATGCCTTTGGGTTGTGAAGAAGAGCTATAGCTGACCCCAGCTTGGTGCTCTTGTTTACTGAGTAGTTTATGCAGGAGTTGTGGCTGTGAAAGCTGTTACAAAGCATCGGTATTCATCCTTTGTGGAGATTTTTTCTCTTTAGCAATGGCTGAATGCTGCAATTAATGGGCGAAGAGCAATGTGAGGGGACAAGTACCTTTGCCCTGCAAGACATGGGAATCCCTAAAAGAAGTCAGCTAATTGGGGAGATATCATCTTCTGACATGCATACTGCCATGTGACATTTGACATGTCAAGTGTCTTGACTATCCTTTAAGTATGTGCCTCTTCAGGAACCTTTTCTACTGAGTCTGGTGGATGGTTTCAAGCAACGTGAATCACCAGACCTATGTCTAAATAATGCTTTTCATGTTACCTCAGTCAAACAATTCTTCCTGCCCCTCCCATGGTCCTTCACTGTGATGTTTCAGTGATGCCCTGGCGCCTTTCTCACTGAAGTCTTCTTACTTTTGGGACCAGCTATGCTGGACCTAGTAGTTAGGGCCTTAGTTGTCAGATGTCACTGTGGAAAAAAACAGATGAAACAGGCATTTGAGCATGGTTCTGGGTTTTCCTAGACACCGATGTTTGTTTCTGCATGGTTCAAACCACAGTGATGTGGAAGCTTCAGGAAATAACTCCTGAAGTAAAAAGCTGTTCACTCGGGTGCTACAGGAAGATTAAATGGGTGAGTGGCAAAGAACTGGGACCAGAGCTCAGGTTTCTTAACCCCTTCAAACTCTCCATCTATTTGTCTGCATTGCCTTCCCTGGTTAATTTTTAACATCTGCAAAGTTGTAATTTACATGCTTAAACCAAAACTTGTAATTTACTGGATTCCTTTAATGTCATTTACATTGTACTTTTATGATTAAACTGCAGAAAAGTGTCTTGGACAATTTGGAGAGTGGGTAACACTTCATAAAAACATTTAATATATTTAGATTCTTTTTTCATTATCCCAAAGTCTAGGTGTGTGGGAATAGCAATATCAAGCAATGATTAGTTATTGAGAACAACATTTCAAGGACAGATGGATTATTACCTTTCCAGAAAAGTACTTGCGTTTCTGCTGAGCAACTTTCTTTGTCTCCTTTTATTACTAAAACTTAATGAGATAGTAATAGAAAACATAATTAATGTTATAATAATTGTTAAATTTACGTGATAACCAAAGGGGGGTTCTAACTGCAGAGCCCATTTCTGTCTTTGATCTCTCTGCTAAAAATGCCACAAAATGTGTACCAATTACTGCCAGAGTTAATGATGACCTCTGACTGTGAGGGCTCAAAGTGATCTCTGCCTTGGTTTCCCAGCTATGAAATATGATTGGGAACACAGATCACTGCAGGCTGTGAGCCCTTTTCCTGTTTCATCTTTTAAAGCTCCAATTCTACAGCACATAGGAGCACAACTTTATCACTGTGACAGCACTGCTGTCAGTGGAGCTGCTCTAGGAATAAGGTCAGCAAGTGCGTGTTTACAAGGCCATGGACTGAAAAATATTTGGGATGAGATTTATTCCCCAGTTAAGAACCTGAATGGTGCCCCGCACAACAGATTCTTCAACTTGTTTGTGGCTTCCTCAGTAAAAAAGTTTGTAATAATAGTAATAAAGTGAGAAGTTCTAGCTATTCTTTATCATTTCACAGCACTGTCATATTTCACATCTGGTACTATGTTTGACTTTTATTACCAGACCTGTTAATATATTTTATATCTATAGGACTGCAGACTCAGAAGATTGATTGGACATTTCTAATAAATATTAAGCTCTAGTATTATACACTTGCAAATCAAAAGAAAGGAAAATATATCTGCTTTGCAGAGGTCTGAATTTCTAATGTGCAATTGGCCAAATAGAACATGCAAGTTTCAATCAAAAGCAAATCTGTTTACATGGATTGATGTGCTACAGACAAGCAAAAACATGCATGAAAGACTAAGGACTCTTTTCTTGTTTTTATTTCAGTTTCTTTTCACAAGACTGCACAATACAATCATCAGTTATTGGGCACTGAGCAGCCTTTCATGTATTGTTTAGGAAAAAGCTCAGCTGTTTTAGATGGTAAAAGGGGGCAACGTAGAGTAAGTATTATCCATTATTTTCACTTGAGCTGAAAATTATTTTAGCCCGGTTTCCTGTCTACAGGGAAACCTAGCTAGTGGGTCACTTGTCACTTCTATTACAGAGGCCTTGAGAGCTGCTATAATGAATCCAGTGCCAACTCCCTGCTGATTATTGATTCCATCTGGCTCAATGAACGGAAATAAGTAGTTTCTAATTTGTTGTGACATTGTATAGATGTGTTTATTTATTAAAGGAGGGAGCTGTGGCAGCATGCTTCCCATTCAGCACTGGTGCAACTTGGTTTGTGTCGGCAGGGACTGGGGAGGGAAGGATGAACCATGTCAGGTAGCTTGTTGAATGATCGTTGAATCATAGAATAGTGTGGGTTGGAAGGGACCTTTAAAGGTCACCTAGTCCACCCCCCCGCAATAAGCAGGGACATCTTCAACTAGATCAGGTTGCTCAGAGCCCTGTCCAACCAGACCTTGAATGTTTCCAGGGATGGACCATCTACCACTTCTCTGGGCAACCTGTTCCAGTGTTTCACCACCCTCATTGTAAAAAATTTCTTTCTTAAATCTAGTCTAAATGTACCCTCTCTTAGTTTAAGAACATTGCCCCTTGTCCTATCACTACATGCCATGGTAAAAAGTGCATCTCCATCTTTCTTGTAAGCCCCCTTTAAGCACTGAAAGGCTGCAAGAAGGTCTCCCTGGAGCATTCTCTTCTCCAGGCTGAACATAGAATCATGGAATCATAGAACGGTAAGGGTTGGAAAGGACCTTAAAGATCATCTGGTTCCAACCCCCCTGCCATGAGCAGGGACATCTTCCACTAGACCAGATTGCTCAGAGCTCCATCCAACCTGGCTTTGAACACTTCCAGGGAGGGGGCATCCACAGCTTCTCTGGGCAACCTGTTCCAGTGTTTCACCACCCTCATGGTGAAGAATTTCTTCCTAATATCAAATCTAAATCTGCCCTCTTATAGATTACAGCCTTTCCCCCTTGTCCTGTCACTACACACTGTTTTGAAAAGTCCCTCTCCATCCTTCCTGTAGGCCCACTTCAGCTACTGGAAGGCTGCTATAGGGTCACCCCGGAACCTTCTCTTCTCCAGGCTGAACAGCCCCAACTGTCTTAGCCTGTCCTCATAGGAGAGGTACTCCAGCCCTCTGATCATCTTCGTGGCCCTCCTCTGGACCCACTCCAACTCATCCATGCCCTTCTTATGTTGGAGGCTCCAGAGCTGGAGATAGTACTCCAGGTGGGGTCTCACGAGAGCGGAGTAGAGGGGCAGAATCACCTCCCTCGACCTGCTGGCCACGCTTCTCTTGATGCAGCCCAGGATACGGTTGGCTTTCTGGGCTGCAAGCGCACATTGCAGGCTCACGTTGAGCTTCTCATCCACCAGATGAGATGCTCGTAACTATTGCTTCTCATTAGAGTCTCTGGGATCCCTCTCCCTCTTCATGCCTTTGCTTCCCGTATGTGATATTTAGACTGTTGAGCACTTAAGGCAGGGGACATAATTTTGTTCTAGCTCTGTAGAAGGGGGGCCAAGTCCATGTCACAAGCTCCTAGTTGTGACCTAGAAAGATGCTATTCACTGACCTCAGCTGTGATACTGCTGATACATGGACTTGGCCCCCCTTCTACAGAGCTAGAACAAAAGTATCACACACCCCCATGTCCAGACATCCTGGTAGGCATGAACCTAATGCCATTATCATGATGACAGTGTCTTCATGTTAGTGGTGTCATTAGCTTCCCATACCTTTTCTTTGAGAATAGATGAAAGAGAAACAAGATACATTCAGACACATTTTAAGCATTATTTTTGTGTTGTACAGGGTGACAAGAGAAGCCAGGTGTGGAAAGCCTGGGGTTCAGTGAGTCTCCTGATTACAGCAGAGGTGAGACCAAGGTGATCGCAGCTGCCACCAAAGGCATTTTTCATGACAATTTTGTCCCATTCACTGCGTTCCTGGGTCCTGGCAGTATAGGTGCATCTGTGTGACTCAGTGCCCTGGAACACTCATATGCTACTATGATCATATTGTCCTGGATCCAGAGCTAATTTTGGTATGGCTGAACATCCTTGCAATGTGGAGGAGACTGAGTGGTCATGTTTAGGGTCTAAATTTAATTTCTTCTTAACTCTAGATTACTATGGCATTCTGATGTCTAGTGTTTGAAATTAATTCACAGAGAACTGATGATGGTCTGAAATCAGTTGAAGTTCAAGGGGCTGTGTGAGGGAGTAGTTTCCCAGAGCTATCAGGTTTGGATTCAGGAAACCTGGATTCAAATTCCAGCTTGATGTGTATTACCTAACACAAGAAACTCAGTGTTACAGTTAACTGATTTGTAAAATGGCATCATAGTTGTTCTTTTTCTCCCTGTCTCTGCCTGCTTTATCCACTTACATTCAGCTTTCCAGAGCAGAAAATGTCTCTCACTCTCTGTTTGAGCCAGAAATTTTTACAATGGCAACACCATCTCTGCTGGGGCCTTTGTGCATATCCGTAACAGAAATAATAACTGATTTTATTCAGAGGAAAAAAGCAAGGAATTAGGTATGGTTTTCCTGAAAGCTCTATGTCCTACTAAAGCTTTTCTCTCCCTTCTGTAATGAATCAAAAAATGATACAGCAGTAAATCTCAAATGCGCTCTTCTTTCAGTAACATAATTTTACAGAACTCTAGCAAGACAACTGATGTTTCATTCCTTTAATTTATTTTCTCTAAAAATAGTTACTCAACCCTGTGAGCTGGAACTGGAATCAGATGTTCTACACTGATGATTAAATAGCCTAATTAACCCCAGAGTTTAATCACTAAATATTCCAGTTTGGAGTACATTCTGAATATATTCTTAGAATTCTATTTGTGATTTTGTGGTCAGTGAAGAGAAATAAGTTGAAGAAGAGTTTCATTTCTGCCCTCAGCCTATACCTGATATCACTCCATTTTTTGACAGCGTCAGGCCTTTCATTCCCAGGAATTTCCCTGGTTGCTCATACTTAGTCCAGAGAGGGAGAAGATGTGTCAGAAATGGAAGTGTGGAATAGGACACTTCAGAGTATACAGTAATTCTCCATTCAGCAGGGAATCCTGCATTGAATGAGTGATTATCAGACCTCCATGGTTCACTGGCTGGTTAGGTGGATAGACAACTACAGACTCAACTCCAGGAAAAGAGGTGGTTTACCTCTTGTACCCAAACAAGATTGTATATAGTAAAGGTCCTCATCAGACTCACTGCTTTCAGATATGGGAGTAAACTACTCTCGGCTGCCTTGTTTGGAAAAACTTATAGCAGAGGTTTGTTAGTGAGATTTCTGATATGCATCTGCAAGAGTTTCTGATGGTACCAGCTCTATAATTCTGTATTTGACTGAATGAAAAGCATACCATGCAAACAAGACAGCACTCAGAAGTTCTGACAGTCTGACACACTTAGATTCCTTGCCCGTTGCCAGCTGATGTCTTTGAAATAGTATTTGGGTCAGGAAGAACAAACCCTCTGCTGTTTTCTCCATGCCTACCTTTGGGATCTATGAAAGGAAGGAAGGAGAGCATAGTTTCATAGTGGTGTTTTGCGCATAATCCAGGGCCACTCTGAGGCCCTAGCTTGCCTCTCTGAGGCTTTCCCATCCATGTAGGCTCCACACTGAGACTCATCACACACAGTGTCTGAAGTATTAGTCCCATGCATGGAGACCAGTGCATGAATGCTGGAGTCTTGTGCTGTGGATGGACTCGTGCAACTACTCAATGCAGCAGCAAGACCATGCTTGCACTTGAGAAAGACAATTCAGTGAAAGCAAAGTCTCATTTCAACAAGGTCAGAGCTACTAATCTGATAGTCTTATTGTGTTATATAGTCAAATTATAGCTTAGAAAAAAAATGCTTAGACCTTTCAACTTTCTGATAGTAAGACTTTATAATAATTACTCACTGAGAATTTGGACAAAAATAACATTTATCTGCAAGATATTTTCATTCTGTAACATCAGCATTTTCCAGTTCAAACAGGTCTCCTTACAAAATTTTCAGCTAGCTTAGTTGATGCTACATCATATGTACTGTTATTATTATGTGTATTATTATATTATTTATTATGTATAAATTACTCTGTCATTTGTTTACAGGCAGCAGTACCTGCAGAACTTACCTTTGATTTCAGAAGACAATATTGAACATCACGGTAGGAAATATTACAGAATCACAGAATCACAGAATGTTTGGGGTTGGAAGGGACCTCTGTGGGTCATCTAGTCCAACCCTCCTGTCAAAGCAGGGTCACCTACAGCAGGCTGCACAGGACCTTGTCCAGGCGGGTCTTGAATATCTCCA
>Ga0065711_1005517_pt1 | contig 19993 bp, 14 predicted proteins | sample Hoacrofraction12_FD_59098 | JGI IMG/M metagenome (GOLD analysis project Ga0065711, IMG submission 59098) | Hoatzin crop microbial communities from Cojedes, Venezuela - Epithelial fraction 12 v2 (version 2) | ecosystem: Host-associated > Birds > Digestive system > Esophagus > Crop | place... | reverse complement strand
GGGCTTAGCAACAGATGACAAAAAAAAAAAAAAGTAGTGGCAATAAAGACCATCATCAAGGCATTGCATGTTATCTGCTGTGCTTCCCCAATCTGTCTGCGGTTCTGGCCTCCCCTCCACGCTGTATCAATAAGGTAATTCCACCATGGCAAGCTCACAGAGCAATGGTCAGGACAATCAAAGACATGAGACAGCTTCTCAAGAGCAGCTGACTAAACTGCCTGGATCTCTCCAGCCTGGAAAAGAGGTGACGGAAGGGACCAAAAAGACTGGAATGGAAGAAGTAGTCTACAGAATAATGAGTCCCATGGAGAATTAATGTAGGACATAATTATTCTTCTGGTATCCTTCAGAAGAGAAGGGTGCATAGCATTCACTAGAACAGGCTCACGTAAGGTTCAGATAGAAGCAGGTACTTCTGACAGAGCCCATAGTTAAAACATGGTTCAAGAAGCCAAACGGAAACCCTCAGAAGAAAGCGACTGAGTATCAAAGACATGGTGCTCAGGCCCTCAAAAGCCTGTTGTCCTCTCAGTACCACTTCACTGGGACTGAACCTGGACTTGGTGACTGGTGAAACTCAGGCAGGTTCTCAAAGAAAAGGCACTCTCATCTTCAGCCAAGTGCCACTACAAACAAATGATGGCAAGACTGTCCGTGATGGAAGCAGGGAACAACTTCTGTCCCCCATGACAATACTGGGTCTTGGCTGGGTTTTTCTACGACCAGCAGAGCACTGAAAATTTCGGGGAGGATAGTGGGAGGGGGGAGACACGAGAGGTTTGCTGCTGGTCACCCAAATACAACACACTCAGCTACAGGAATACACCTAAAATGGATGTGGTCTCCAGAGCCAGGCTATTTCGCCCATGGAAAAACATGTCCCAAACCATCGAGCCACCGGTCTATTAGAGAAACACTGTCTTCGTCTAAAGCCTGTTGAAACCAATCCAGCTCCAGTATTTGTTTTTGAGGGGAAAGTATGGAAAACATGGCCAGTAGCCACATAAGAGAAATGAAAGTTGTTGGAACAGGGAGTCCGGTAAGAAACTCTGTTTCAACACGCCCTCAAATGCTCAACTAGAGAAATTTGTGCTGCACGTACCAGAGCTTTGCGATTGCGATGGTGGTCATGAAGTCTTGTGGTTTTGCTGCTTGGATAACAAAATCATTAATCATGACCATAGTAGTAATTTTATAGAAGCTGTGCAACCCATTTCCTTTTGCAAGTGAGCTGTACATAGCTGAGTGAGCACACGTACCGCATGTTTGATATGGCTGCTTTGAGAAACACCACCAGGGTTCTACAAGCAAATGACTGCACTGTGATCATTTTACAAAAACAAAATTGTCCCCATTTCCCCCTCAGACTTTCAGAAGTGACTCATTAAATTAAAAAACTCTAGTAATTAGTAAAGAAGATTATGTTAATCATTAACTGCAGTTTACTTCTCATTGAAATGGATTTGTTACACAAGAATGGCCAGCTAATCAGATGCCTAAGTAATATTCCGAGATAAGCGCCTGTCATAAAAACCGATGAGAAAAAGAAGGCTTCTCTTGCTCCTGAACCGGACTGATCACCTTGCCTTTAATGGCTTTACAGAATAGGTTCGCCCCGTGTGATGCAACATCCAAGGATGACTATAAAAAAGACGAAAGATTTCATCTCAAAATTATGAATAAACACAATCTGCGGCAGCTTGTCGGAAACTGGTTGCCAGAGGGAAATTATGGAGCCCTGTCACTGGTAACTTTCAGAAGTGCTCTCAGCCAGCTAAAGCATTTGCAAGCTTGCTGTCAAAAATAATTGTGGGTCAAGCAAGACAAGATGTTTTTTCTTCCCTCTAGGATTTTAGTGATTACATGAGGTGGAGAAGACAAGAGAGAACAGAAGGATCATGATGTTGAACAAGTAGTTTTGCAAATAATGGTCCTAAAGCAATCAAAAACCCGTGCCACCCTGACCTTTGAAAAGCACAATGCCTCTACGAGCCGACCTGCTCTCCATGGCCGCACACTGCTTTGCTCATCGCCCACCACCGTGCAAGCCCGCTCACTGCATCACCTGTATCCGAGGCAGACTGCTGACACGCAGCATGGCAATGCAAAGCTTGGTGGGAGCTCAAGGTCTCATCTTTAACAAAGCAGCCTTCTGCAACAGCCAAACCTCCTTGCAGCAGCTCCTGTGTTCGCTTTGGGAAGCCCGGAAATGTTAAAGAGGAGACCACCGCCATCTTGTCATCTAAAGACATCCCCACCACTGTCCCCAGGACGAGAAACCCATCTCTGTCACCAGTTCACAGCTTGAGGATAAGCCTGGAAAAATGACAGCCAGCAAGCTGCATCCTCCCCCCAGCTGTAGCCCAGCTACCTCCGGCTGAGACCCACGCGATGAGCTCCCCGCAGGCAGCCAGAGCCCTTTGTTTGTGTGCTCTGCCCAGGTGCGATCCCTCGGGAGCCCCGGCACAAGCCAGCTCTTCTTCGCTTGGCCCTTTTCATTCGCTGGAATAAGGGAAAACACAGCTGTGCTATCAATACGGAAACAAAAAATGATAAAGTCGACGAAACGGTACAGCAAGCGAGCAGTACTGAGCTAAGCGCCAATCTGAAGTTTATCTGCAGAGCCTCTGCTGTTTATGAACTTCACAAAGAGGAAGTCTGAGAGTTATTTCGGATGCACGGCAAAGAAACTTCCATCTTTCCAAAGAAATTAAGATAAAATACAGCCTCCCAGAACTCCCTCAGCTTAATCTTGCCAGAACAAGTTCTTCCTTTCCCCTACAGATCTGGTTTTTTTAAAGCCTAAGAAGATATAGCAATTTCGCAGAGTGTGGAAGAGCAAAAATCCTAATTTTTGCCTCAAAATGCCTTTTCCTCTCTATTAGAGAAAATTAGAAAAGGAAACAGCTGGCATTTTCCATCCACTTCTAAGTGTGCCCCGTGTACTCAGGACAGCCCACTTCTAAGGGGGCTTAGATTATTTCAGTACTAAGAAAAAGGTTCAGCGTGAAAAGCCTTCTAAGATTTGAGACTCCTGTCTCCTGAGCACAAGCTTTTCAGTTCTCATGGCATAATCAAGCCATGGAAGAAAATGCTTTCGTTAAATTTCTGTTTGTTTCCCATCACTGAAGACAAGACAGAAATTGTATTGAAGAAAATCGCTTCCACGCGTTTTTGAAACTTTGTGACACTCTCATCCACTGAGGACTGTGGAAGGAGAATCTAGTTCTGTTCCCTAACAGAGAGCCTGAAGGAAAAGCTTCATGTTACGTCATATTCCAGTACAGTTCAAAGACAAACTGGCTGTACACAACCATTACAACAAGCACGGATTCAGACTTCTCTAAACCAGAACAGGACTATAATTTCTCAAATGGTTGGACTGTTTCCTAGTCACCACTTAGACAAATACCAATATAAAGTGCAGAAAGCTACCTAGTATTACTGCTACCTTTTTTATTTTTCAGTTTTGTGTTTATAGCTTTTAGCGCCAGAAAGATGCTGGTGGCTGTACTGTCTCAAGTCAGCAAAACTTAAGGAACATTTACAAGCATTCGGTGCACAAGACCATCTCCATTAAGCTAATGCTAAACCCGATTCTGGCATCATTGGTCAGTTCTGCATGGACCACAGATGTGGCTTAAGGGCTCACTCTGAGGAGTACAAAGAATACATGAGAATCAGACACAGTTAGATGATATGGCAAACACTCAGATGTGCTACAGAGGAAACCTCAGTGAGATTTTCCTGTTTCACTACTTCCCAGTGATACAAGCCGTCAGACACACCTCTGCAAAATCAGGCATCTGAACGGGTACAAAGAGAAATGCCTGCAAAAGTCAGGAGGACTGAAGTAAGACAGTACCCCATTTTGCTGAGACTCAGCCCAGGACCAACGGCTGTGAGCAGGCCCACATATTTCTTTCTCATATGACACCCCTCGCCTTGCCCTTACTGCACCATCAGACTAGACCACTGCCTCCACGGAAGGAAAAGTCCCTGCATCAGGTACTTAGAAGGGGAAAATACCCCAAACCACAAGCCCCGGGGCTTGCTCCCCAGGCAGCACAGCAATCCCACGGTACGGAGGTGAGAGTGGGGTGGTTCTGCCTACCCACAAGCCACTCGTGTCCTCATCAATATGAAGAATCTTTCCTTACCAGGAATCCGATGTTTCCTTCTTCATTCCTGTAACTCCTCCCTGCTGCGGCCTGATTGGATTTCTCCATGCTGAGACGAGCTACATCGTTTGAAGTGGGATTTTTTTACCTAAACCTGGGAACTGTTTAAACCAGCCAATTACTTAAAACCATCTAGGGAGAAAGGCAGGCTTTTCTTTTTTGCATGAAGGGCTCTGTTAATCTGTTTATGCCTAGGAAATGACATCTCAGTGCGGACCAAGCATTGTTGGGATGATCAGCTGCTCAATATTTGTGTTCATACAGCTCTGCGAAGATTAGCAAAGCCTCCCTCCTCTAACAAGTAATATTAGCCATGTTACCACAGCTGTCCTCTGCTAAGGCCATGAGAGACGGCCACTGAGGTCCGTACCACCGTGGGGAGGTGATGGTCCCTGCTTCTCCCTCCTGCCGGTCCCATCACCTGCTCTGTGCACGTGCTTGAGTAAAGCACCACAGGAATCCAGCCCCAAATCATTTTTGTATCAACTCTCTGAACACCCGCAGAGGCTTGTGCCCTGATGGCACAGGGGGTTCTCCAGGGGAAGCGGGGAGCAGAGACGGAGGGGTCTGGAGAGGGAGGTGGGGGCCAGCTCCTCTCTGAAGTCTTCCGTCTTTGACCCACCTCTCATCAGCATACGTGCAATTAAACTGGAAAGTGCTAGCTCCTAATTTTGAAGTGCTAACAGGGAACCTCGCGCATCCAGTGCTGCTGGAAAGCCTTCCTTTCGGAAGACCGGTAGGGATGCTGGCGAATAAAGGAGCGAAGCTCAGCCGGAGTGTGTTAAACGCTGGATGTGCACAGCGGATGGCAAGAGCCTGCGCTGCTGCTGAATGCAGCCGGGAACAGATGGCTCCACATAACTCACCACTGAATCTCAGCTCTTCTACACAGACATTTCCAAGGGCGGGGGGGAAGAAAATAGGATTGGGAGGGGAAGAAAAATGCTAATGAAAATTAGATTAGCTAAACTAAAAGAATCGGTGCACCTAATCCATCATTGATGTCTTTGCTACGTACAAATTCAACACTTCAGTCTCTAAATTCAGTGGCACGCTCCTCCTATATAACACACCAGGTTACAAACAGAGGGGAAAAAACAGTTAAATACAAACTTCCCACAACACACCGATTATGATATTTTAAGAACTCAGTTAGGGGTCATTTATTCACACAGTTATGAGCATCCACGTTATTTTAGCTGGAATTCATCACCAAAATAGAATCCAACAGCTGATGCAAACTTTTAAAATACCCTCTTCACATGCACTGCAAATATGTCAGGCTCTGCTTAAAAATGCAATGGTACTTATTTACTTCTGCCTTTCCTTCTCCTTTTGCAGACAGGCCCAGAGACAGATGAACTGCTTCCTATAATCACTTCTGATTTAATTTACGTAAAATATATACGAGATACATGGCGAGCAGACCCTTAGCAAAACACAGGCAGGTGAGGGAAGGAAACAGGGCTATTTAGATGCAGTCGTTTATAATGCATTTCTGTGCTGGGCAGAGGTCCATTTTGTGCTCCCCGGACTCATGTAAGCTGTTGTTCACCCTCAGTTACTAACAAACATGTGCCTGGGGGCAGAGGGAACACCATCCTGCAGTATTTCGCCAGTCAGAAGGTTGTGGGTTTTTTTTTTTCTTTAAAGGGGTGAAAGGGGGAGCCTGCCACTTTAAAGCAAAGTCATTCTTGAAGCCTCATGTAAAAGCACATTTCATTGTTTAGCTTTACCAAACTCCTCCTTTTCCTTTCCAAACTCTCCAAAGAGAGAAGCCCCAAACAAAAAAACCCACACCATTTGAGAGGATGCAACCAAATTATGGTTAGATAGCAAAACTCGGGCACGCACTCCAAGCGGACCGAACTCTTCGTGTTTCGTTTTTTGTTTTCCTACTTGTTACACGAGACAACACATTCAAACCAGATTTGCCAGTGTCTAAAGCGCATGTGGAAATTACAGGTTCCCTCACAAAGAGCAGAGCAACATCGTCATTTGCCCCGTGGTTCCGAATCTGCCCCCTTCGTATCAGCACCAAGACAGATGCTCCAGCTCAGCACCGGGAGCCAAATGCTTTCCCCCCTCTAAATCATGCAGAGACCCTGGGATGCTGGGGCCGAGCACGGCTCTGCCTGCTCGTTCCACACCCGCATCCCTCCAGCCTCACCAGCGCCGCTGGGTTATGTGCCAGGCGGCCATTCCCTAATCCCTTCTGCCGCGGTGCGGGAAGTTGTCAATCATCGCCCTGTCCCTCGGCCAAGGCTGCCTGTTTCCAACTGTGTCCACACCGCGTGTGGGGGCCACTCTGCCTGTCACCTTCAGAGGCGGTACCCAGGGCCGGGCGAGACATGCCGAATCCGGCTGGTCTTCCCGGTGCCTCCTACCACAAGCGCCCCGGGACAAAGCGTTTTGTTTGACCACAGCAGCAGGAGAGACTGCAGCTTACAAACACAGCTGCTTGCTGAAAGCGACTTCCTTAGGCTGTATATTAAAATAATAGAAAAGGCCATTTTCTGCCTTTGCAAAATTTTCAAGCACCTCGCATCTGAAAAAGGACATTACACTTCAAAGGCTAAGTGCATAGCCCAGATTAAAGGAGGAACCTAATGGAAAACTATAGCAGTATCAACTATGTATTTTCAAGGTAAGAGCACAACATTTGGCCGTAACACACCCCCATCGACACCGCCTCAGCTATCCTGTCATCTCCTTCTTGTCTCAATCAAAGGATGGATTTGGCAGTGGCAACATGAAGGAGGAAAATGCCATAAATACTAAGCCAGGCTCCGCCACAACAAGAACCACCTCACTTGTACCACTGGCACCGCCACAAGCACAGCAAGTGTCTGCAGTGAAGCTGTCTTGCAGAAGGTGGTGTATCCACACCTGGGGGTACATGACGAATTTCAGACAGCATGATGAATATTAGCAGGGTGCCTGAGGTTTTTCGCTGCCCTCTTAGTCGATCGCTCTTACAGCTTCCCTTGAGCCAGCACTTCTGCTTCTCCAGCCCTACAGCGAGCTGGCTCGAGGAGCTAAACCACTGGAAAACTATTCACTTTCTTTTATAGGACTCGTTTTTGGTTCACTTCCCCAGGCTGGCTCAGCGCAGGGTCAGCCATGCTGGTAAAAGGGGGACAGCAGGAGCCCCTCTCCGCTCCGCTGGCTCTCAACAGCGCCGAGGCTGAGGATGCATCAGTCAAGTCACATCCCTCGGCTGTAGTTTCAGACACGGCGCTAAAATAACCCCTGCAACTCCATTCCTGCTCCCTCACGCTGGCTCTGTTCTTGGCATGGCTGGACTGCAAAAGCAAGGTGGGGGGAACAGAGCTGGCGGGAAGTAATTTACTTTTCACAGGCGTCTTGCCTCAAATCAGGTCCCCCTTACATAATGCTGAAGAAATGCCTGGGGAACCACAGCTGAACAAAAGCAAGGCCAAAACGAGAAGGCCACAAATCCAGCCCGTGAAGCTCCATTGACAAGCTGAGGTACGCAAAACTGCTGCACTGCAAACACAGAAAAGACAAGCCATACTTGCAAACGCTCCTCCGGGCTGAGGGCAAGGGATCAGAGCTATGCAAGGGAAATAGCAAGGGCCACAGTGACTGCTTTCGGAGAGGACCAGCAAAGCCCACCTTCAGCAAGGGGCTCCAGGGATGGCTTTGTCAGCAGCCAGCAATTCAGGCTCCAACTCTGGACACTCACCCCCCTGCAGCCCCTCCTTTATCTGGGCTGCTGCTGTTGCCTGCAGGGCCATGCACTAAGTCCAACTAGTAAGCTGCTCCAGGTTGAAAACTAATCCTTTAAAAAATGTAAAAAAAGAAAAAAAGTATCTTCCCCCTCCATTTTACTGTGTGTTAAGAAACAGCAATTTCATCCTGGCTATGTTTTGTTTCTGACACGTTTGTGCCTTAAGCACATAAATGCACTAAAGCATTCAGCTCCAGATGAATTAAAAGCGAACATGCTCATAAACAGCTTCACACTTTAACTCATCACATAGTTTAAGTACATTATTACACAGTCAAATTGTTTTTTTGGAAGACAAACACACAGCTAGCTGATTGCAAGTGTGAAATGGTGCTACAACACACTCAGATCATTAATTCATCAGCTAGAAACTGCAGCTAGGAAGGCACCAGTCAATTCACCTTTGGACAAGGAATCCTACAGGCATGTTTGCTGGTGACTCTTCTTATCCCAAAGCCTCAGGTGACTGCACATTACAAGAAAACAGGTGTTCAGTAATCTGAAGAGTACTGAAATAAATGCAAGTCTGGTTATACATAATAAAATAATTAATAGAGTATAAAACCGAAAGAGCTGGCACACTAAAATATGCCACCACATCATAATTTTAGCATAGCAGAAGGGGAAAGTGGGTATTAAAAAAAGGAAAGCAACAAAAAAAAACCTGACAAAAATCTCCTTTGAACTGCTGGGGCAAAAAAAGCCACTACTTAACTGGTACACAAATTACAACACTTCCAAGTTCTGGTGAGATACAGCTACAAGAAACTTTCATCACAGCAGAAGATCAAATTTCAGTTTCCTGCAGGATACATCCCAATCCCAGTGCAGGACCAACTGTGTTTGTATGTGAGAATGGTACAGAGCCAGAAAATACACTACAAAAATGGTCTTGAGAGGAAGAATTGTGACTGGAGACACTGCTTACCCTCGGCAAAGTAGCTTAACACATTGCAGTCACTGCTATGATTAGCTACATAAAAAACACATTACAGCAGAACTTGGAATATCTGATTGGAGTACAGATATTTTCTGCTTTTGTTATACAGATATTTTCTGCTATTTGTTACTGAACAACAGATGCTCCTCGCCTTGTCTTCGCACAGCTACCCCAAACACCCCAAGCTCTTGGGAGGGTGATGCTCGTAGGAAAGGACTGCTTCCTGCATTTGGGCTGCTAACGCGGAAAACAACAACAACAAAAAAATCACATCCTTTCTCTCAGGTCTGGTTTTGTGACAGCAAACACTTTTCTGCCTCCTCCACAAAGTGCACGCAGGCGCCGGTGACCAACCGAATTTCCGACCACATTCCCCTCACCTCCCCGCCAGCACTGTGGTGACTGCTGGACCCTCTGGAAGTGCTGCAGCACTGGCTGGGTGATCCTGTCCTTGTCAGGGACTCGGCAGTGTGAAGATCATGTGTGGTAAAACAACCAGACTGATAGTTTGGTTTAAAAAAGGAAAAAAAAAAAAAAAAAAGGTTTTATTGTTTTAAAACCTTAAACCAAAATAGTGCCAAAGCAACTGAAGTTCAGTGCATTTGGGAATTGTGTTAAACTGCATATTCCTGATCTCTAGCAAGAAAAGCCTGCTTTACCCACCACAGACTGACCCAAAAGCAAAAAATGATATGATAAATACAATAAAGAAATACATAAGCTGTGCAAGACCTCTACTTCCCCCTCCTTTCTTTTAAAGAAAGCAAACAAAGCTTCAAATCTACTCCACAGTTCTGTCTCCTATCCGTTTCCCTTAGCTCTTCACTTGATTTACATCTCACGAATCTGTTATATACAGGTAAGAATAAATAGATTCTATGTACTGCGTACCTCCATACCAGAGTCATTTTCATATTTCCTTCAGTCCAGACAACAGGCTGCGAATGAGCAAGGACGATCTACAGGCTGAAGCAGATAGTTATTGCCCCTACAGTTCTGAAGGACTTGAAAAGAGCATCTGCCACCCCAGATCACAGCAGCGATACCTCCATCTCTGCTACAATGGTATTAAATTATCAGAGTGAGTATAGCTTGCTTATATTGGGAGAAAGAGTAAGAAAAAAAATGGGTTAATTACCAGCATCACTTAAAAGAAACAGGAGATCCTGAAGGAAAAAGAGAAACACAACACTACAAAAAAGCCTGACAGCTAGAGAAAAACTTTCCACTTGACTTTCCCTACTGAAAAATTTCTGGGAGCATCAGTATCCATTCCCACCGAGTGACATGAATTTGTTGTGGGCAAAGTTAACCTGAAGAAAGGCAGGAAAAAAAATGGAACAAAAAGAAGCTAGCCTTAAAATAGCTGGATATTCAGGACTTTTCCACTGTTTTAGTGGCATCTCTCGTGCCTCCTGACCCCGGCATAAAAACAGGAAGAATTCCACCTAGAAGCTGATACACTCTGGTATTAATGGGAGGAAATAAAAAACAAACTATAGATAAACCAAGGCCTTCAGACTCCAGGACTACCTTGGTAGTCAGTCTGCTGGAACAAATCACGGCAGATTTCACAGCACTGAAGTGCGAAGAATGAAAGCCGTATTCAGACATGACAAGCGATTGCTAAGTTGGTGTTGCGCTGACTGTTCAAGTGTAGGACGGGGATGCCTGGAGCACTGTGTATAACTTGAGAGACCCGACTATAAAAAGTATGAGTAAATCTTAGTCCGGTTCATTGCTCAAAGCCAGGAAAAGCTTTTTTTTGGGTTTTTTTTGGGTTTTTTTTTGGACGTAGGGATTTGAAACTGCTGGTTGCTGTGTGCGTATTTATCTCTTCCTGGCATGCACTTTTTAAAATTTTAAAACCTGCATTAGAACAGCTGTGGTTTACAACGCAAGCCCAAAATCCAGACATCAGAGGATGTGGCTGGCAGCAGTGAACCCTTCAGCTGTACATGCACACCACAGCTGGCTACTGAGCAGGAAGAATAGCATAGGTAAGGCCATCTAGTCCTATTGCTGTGATTATCCTCTGATCACCTTGCTCAGGCTCACAGAGCAAACAAGGTGGATTCACTCGGCTGACAACCTAAGCATCACACCCCACCACCCCCATACAGATCTCTGCTCCTCCAAAAGGCATTCTTCCTTTCTGTTACTCTAGCTTAGCCTTAAGAAAAAGGAAAATGCAGGCTCTTGTGGCTCCTCAATCCCTAAATGCAACTCGTGAAAGACATAAATCTTGCAACTCAGTGCTGCTCTACTCTCAGCAACATCATTTTCCATGGAGGGGTGGGACAAAAGATGCTCCAGCATTAAAAGAACTTACAAATATATTCCAAAGGAATTGGCCTGGGTTTCTACACATCTACTTTAAAGAAAAAGAGCTACAGTCATTCTTTAACAGAACCATCTGAACGTGAAACGACCAAGCCAGCAAGAAAAATTAGATTTAGTGTTTATCTAACTAACATAAATCTTATAAATTTTAATAGTGAGGCTGTAACACACTTGAGGCCCACATGGGAGATGAAAGTAGGGAAAAGGTTTCATGGAAAGGCAGCAGGGAGAAATCTGTTTTTTTAATTAAGAAGCCAGAGGAGATGCAAGGAGGACTGTAACGTTAACATCTGCCACAATCTGCACCGCTACGGCGGAGAGTGGGTAACCGTGTCTCTCAAACGACTGTCAGAAGCATCCAAGCCACATGACAAACTTCCTAACTCAAACATCCTCGAGCACAGGAGTACACGTTCATGCTGAGAAAAAGGCACGAGGGGCACAGGATCACTCCACACACACAACTTCGTGGTGAAAACATGAGTCTGAAGACTTTCGCTGGAAGCCCGAGAAGAAGAGTGGTGCTGGTGGTGGCAGCAAGATGTTGTCCACATTACCTTAGTGAAGCAGGCAAATATTTTCCCCATCTTGTAGTTGGGGAACAAGGTAAACAAGCTTTAAGCCAGGAGTCAGCAAGAGAAGCAATGGATCGACTGTGGATGTCTTGAAACGCAACCCTGTAGCTCAGCCATGCACCTCTAAATCATGCCTGCTCTACCTGCAAAATTCTGCACGTCTCATTTTGAACAAAACCAAGTGGTTGTTTTTTTTTAAATTACTATTGACTACATGAAACAGCTATTGATTGTAACATGCATATCAAACCTGGTAAGGCTGAGTTTCGTTGTTTTCTCCTTTACGTCCCTGTTAACCCAGAAGGAGACTGCAGTCATTTTTAGGTTCACAAACCGGAACTGACAACAGAGCTGTTGCTCCTCCTGCCAGTGGGTGTCTTTTCTTTAGCACTAAAACAGGCACAAGGCCGCGGATTTAGCTGAAAAACATGAGCAGCGTTTCAGCTGAACTGGTCATAAGGTTTCAGAACTAACACCTCTGCTTTTTCAGACGGGTTGCTAAAAGAGACCATTTCAAGCACTCTGCAGACTCTGGAAGCCATTGACCTTTCTTTCCTTGGACTCAATTCACATCTTTCCCTTCGTGGTCATATGGGATTACTATCTGTAATTGAAAGTAAAAGTGTAGATTAAGGAAAAAAATTTGCACAAGAACTCAATTATATGGCAAATTCTGTGGCTGAGGAAATACAGAATACATCCAGTCCTTATTAAATGTTATTTCTGAAATGAATGTTAATTAAAGAAGGTTGAAGATGCAGGCTGGATGGATGAAGACAAACAGAACAATCTCAGACCATTGCAATGACAATGCTTCCCCCAACGGAGACAGAACGGATGGCTAGTCTTACTCAGATTGCATCTCTTGAGAGGACGATTTATAATGTATAAGACAGGAGAAATTTATTTGCTAACATATGGAAAACATTTATGGGCTCTGCTGAGGATCTGGAATTAAAGAAACACAACTACATATTGTTAAAACTTCTAAATGGAGATTGCGATTTAGAAATAAGCATTTTTCCCCTCAAGTCAGTGACATTTACTTCTATATACTTTTGCCTTCTGCCCTGCCAGGTATGAATTTCAGAACAGGGGTTTGTATGGATTTGTCTAGTTGCTGCAGGTCTAATCCACGGGAAAATTATTAGATGGCAAAGTCCTGTTTTTAAAGATATACCCCATGCTTCAGAATGGTACATCGGGAGCATATGCTGCAGGGATGGAGCAAGGTACTGCTGCCCAAGTCATGGTCTTGGGAGGCGATAAGGCTACTGACACCAGTGATGCTTCCCAAGCAAATGCTCATGCAGCCACAGCTGCAGATAATTCACTCCTTTAAAAAAAAAACACCACGCCTCTGGTACAAGAAAATGATCCTCCATTAAGCCACACAAGATCTTAGCCTGAGGGAGAGCTCTACCTCCAGGGCAAACCTTCTCTTCCCCATGAAAATAACTTGCTGGATGCCCAGAAGGGTTGAATGCTGGCTAACGAACAAACGAAAGAGAAGATGTACTACTTGCTCACACAAAAATATGCAGTCATCATCCCATTGAGCAATATTGAAGCTAACGGGATCAGGGACAGTATAAAAGCCCTGTGTCAATCAATATCCAACAGCCATATGAGGGGCAGTGCTTACATGTAATGAGCGTGGTTGTTTTAAAGCCGGTACCATTTCTCTGGTACAAACATCAGTGCTGACGTGCAAGATAAAGCTGGAGTGGCCATCTGTACAGCAGCATAAGAAAGGTGAAGTTTTGGACCGCCGTGGTTGAACAGACTGAAACACCTTCAAGGAGGGGGGGGACCTCTGGCCGAATATTTGAGGCAGCAGCGCAGCAGCGACGGCTGGGATTTTCAGAGACGGGTAAATGACTGATTAAATGACTCAATCATGCAGATGCTTTTGAAAATTCTGCCGCACGCAGTTAAGTTTATTCATGCATGTGTGGGAGAGGGGGAGGACTGTGAAGATTTTAATAACTACCTTAGGAAATAAAAAAGAACAAATGTACTTTCTCTTTAAAACAGAGGAAAAAAAAAACAAACCCAAACCTGAAAAATCCACTGGTGTGGCCAGGGGAAATAGTTTACAGGAAAGTTGTAAAGAAGTTTTGTGTCCAAAGATGACCAAATGGACTATGATACACAAGTCAAAAAGAAGTGCAAAGAAAGAATGAAACAGAAGGGTAAAAATTTCTTCCAGTTTAAAACCCCTCCACACTTCAGTCTTACTTCTGGCTCATGCAGACTTCATACTCCACCATCACCTACCAGGATGCCCAGATAAATGTGAAGTTGAGAACCTCAAAGACTGTAGGGAAAGGAGAGACTTCATCCTGGGAAAGCAGGGAAGAAATATCTGGGAAAAAGACGTTCCTAAAGCCTGATTTTTGGAGTACGACACCACACTCGCCCTGATGTGACAGCCTGACCAACAGCACCACATGAGCCACCATCATCAGCAAAGGCCCTCTCGCTACTCTGGAGATCACGCAACAACCAGAGCGAGCTGCCAGGCAGAGCACATCTCCCGTGTGAACATCCCCCTGATCCCAACCAGGTGCCACCCGCAGCTGAGGTTTCTCTCCTTGCTAATGCTATTGAGTAGCTTGCCCCTCCTTCTCTGCTGAGCATCCTGCCCATAAATACCTGCACAGCAGGGGGCTATCTGTCACCTCCCTGGGGTCAAGCAGAGGGGAAGATGTCTTGCAGTTTTGGCTCTTCACTTTGAATGCAGGAGTTTGAGTGATTTGGATGCAGCTGGAGCACCATCCATCCAGCTTTCCCAATGTAAAGCAACACCAACTTAAAGGCAACAATTTCTTTCTCTTGGTAAAAAGCACCTTACAAGTTTAAAAATCAACACTCCACCACACGATCGAGATTGTGGAGAAATACAGGAGCACTCTCAGGTCCTTAAACATCAGCCAGCTGGGATTTTAGCAAAAATATCCTTTCCTATTTCCACAGGCTACTTTTCATTGCTTTAACACTCAGTATTTCCATGTCCAACCCAGCAAGAGCTGGCACAAGCCCGCCCAAGGCATGTTTTGATGGTCATCTCCTTTCTGATGAGCACAGAAGAACCGCATGAAGTCCAGTGTGATCATCCATCCCCAGCAGAGCACAGCTCACCTGGTGAATTTGGGGACAAACCAGCACAAAGCTGTAAACAGCTCTGGCTCCAGCAGTGCCTCCCCCCATCCCAGCGCCTATAAATCACTTCTGGCAGGTAGTTGGGAAGCAGCTGCTAATGATAGTTTTGCTGCGGAGTGCAGGAAGTCACCTTTTAACCCTGCCTGCTGTTGTTTGTCTCCCGGAGCGGTGACAAAAGGACAGATGCAGACAACATGCCAGCCGTCAGGAGGATCTGGTCAAAACGCGGCAGGGAACCTGCCCTGGTCCCATACTGGTGAAACATCACCCTCAAAAACACCTTTCGGCTTCGGGTGCTTCCCAGTGCCCGTTTTCAGACAGTTTGGTGCTAGTCCACAGTCTTCCCTCATTCACCCTGAAGAAGCAGGGAAGCATCCCAAAGACTTTAATAGAGTTTGCTGCTGCTGCTGCATTGAGGAGATCCCACCTTCGACCTTCCTGGCATCGAGTCCCTACCTGCGCCACGGAACAAAAAGGGCATTTATGATATAACTAATGCACATACGGGGGGCTGCTGGCAGGGGTTTGCAATCAGAGCTGAGCAAATAAATTTAACAAAGTATTCATCGTGAGCATCTTGTTTTCAGCCCATGGAATATCCATAATGGGATTACAATTTCATTCTACGATTTTTTGTTTCCTCTTATAAAGTATGCAAGTGTAGTGGGGACAGCAGCTGCTTCTGTTTCAGGAAAGCTCCAAAATACATTTTAGACACTACCACAAATTAAACAGGAGCAACTCACTCTCATTTAAGTCACCACTGGTTAGGTAGACGGCATGTTACTGTGCCTTCCTCCAGCTAAAAAACACTTGTTTGAACTCTCTACATTTCATGCATAAGTGAAACACTTTCAAAGTTGGTTTTTATTAACAATTGCAATTCAAAATAAATCTTACTTCCTTGAGTATGCGCCCGAGTAGCAGCCATCTACTTAGTTTGTGGGAAGCTTCTCAAGGACAGAGAGAGAGGTATTAAGAGGTGTCTGCTCCACTCCGACCAAGCCATAGGAAATTTGAGCTATTATTCGCTCACTTCCAGCTGTGACAACATCTGCTCTGCCATGCTTTTCACATGGCAATGGGACGCCAACAGAAACCCAAGGCTTTACCTTCTTGAGAGGATATACGTCCAACAAATAAAACATGCTGGCTCTACTTTCTTGAGAGGATATGCTTCCATCAAATAAAACACACTGGCCAACCACAATGACGCTGGAAGCCAACCCCAAGGCATAAAAAGAAAAACTCCTTCCAATCTGACCATGTAAACCTCAGTGTAAAGGAGAATGACCTCGGGTGAGATGTACTTACAGTGAAGACATCATCATCGCCAACCTCGGCCTCGTTGTGAAGTGTTGATGAGGAAGTTGTAGACCCTAGGGAAAAAAAAAAACCACAACAGTTTTTTAAACACATGGCATCCTTGTGCAACTATTTTTTTATTAGGCTGGTAAACATTTGGATTCTCACAACTTTGTATGTTGTAGATGTGTAAAAGAGCATCTCAAATTATGGAAGAAAAACCCATCTACTGGTAGCTGGGTTGGAAAGGTAAAATCTAGAAATGTTTCTTGATATGCAACTGCATGGCTGCCAATGCCAATTAACTATGTTAAAAATAGCAGTTAACATTTCCAATTACAGAAGGCTTTCATTTCTTAAGAATGGTAAAGCTATGTACTAATCAGTGCTTGAGACCAGATCCTCAGCTGTCAAGAAACCATATGAGAGTTATTCTTCACGTATTCACTAAACCTGGGGAGAAAAGCACTTTTTAATTTAAAAAAATAAACCTCACTTTACAATGAAGAGTTAGATTGAGTTTTTTTCTTTTTCTGATTTTGGAAGTTGTTATATATTGTAAAGGTCTTCTCTGTTATCAGCTGTTTCTCAGAGAAGCACCTTGCCTCACATAAGCAAAGTATTTGAAAGGAGCTGAAATATGTAAAAGCATAGACAAGTGCAAAATACCGGGGTGTAGTTCTCATTAATTACATGGCAAATGTCTGGAAAAGTAAGAAATCCTATTAAAAAAATCTTTCCTCCAACCTCTTCCCCCAGCCCCTGGGTGTCACCCCCGCCGGAGATGCTTGAGAGCCTGGTCAGCACCCAATATTGCAGAAGGGCAGCGGGAAGGGTGGCACACGCCATCGCCAGACCTGGCAGTAAATTTATGCTGTGGCTAAAGGCGATGACCCCTCTCCCTACCCCCGGCCAAGGACCCTGGACCTCCTTCCCGGCTGGCTTCACCCCCCATGAGGCTGCCAAGGAGAGTGGGTGCAGCAAGATGCTCTGATGGGGGGAGAAACCCCTAGCCAAAAGCATTCTTTTTTTATGTAAGCCCACTGCTACACTGAATCTGGGCCACAACACATCCCTAACTAGAATAGCCAAATGGTTTGTACCACCTTCATTCTGGAAATTTTTTAAAATAAGGTGATTTATATAATGTTATCTGCACCAGCCTTGGCTGCTCTCAGTTGCATCATCATGGAGATGTGCAGAGCTAAGTGCAAAAGCCCACTTAAAACATTAAGTAATATGAAAACATTCGTGCCATTTGCTACATTAGCTTTAGAAATAAAAAAATCCAGACACTCTACAGAGCTGCACAGGATTACTGTACTTGTGCACAAAATTTCTATACTTCTGATGCAACAGGGAACAAGCTATTTGTTAAACTTTAATAATAATGATTCTAATAAAGCATTGACTTCATAAAGTGAAGCTTCAAATGCATGTAGTTTGTTGTGCTTAATATTACCTGCTAAATTTGATCAACTACATGAACAAAAAATGCAGAATAAATGAAATCCACTGCCCGACGCTTTGTGTGCACAAGCCAGTTATTGTTTTTCATTCAGAAAGCCTTATTTGGAAGTTAAAGAGAACACATTCACGAGGATCAGTCTGTGCTGTTAATGGGATAAATATAGATTTGCCGATTTTGAAGTATCTGAGATACAGCAGAACTTGATTTTAAATACTTCCACTGTAAAATGGATCAGAAAGAGCAGAACAGGAGTTGCCACGTACTGGCATCTCCAAAATACTACTCAATATAGCTGAGTTATCATCTCCTTGAAACTCTGCACAATCCCATGCCACCCACATAAAACATCACTTTTATGACTCAAAATGCTTCCCAGTTTTAACAAGCAAGTAAGAAGAAAGTGGAAGGCCTAGCTGTAACTTCTTCACTTTAATGGCACATGAAAAAGCAAATTAATAACTAGTTGAGAAGATCCTTCCTCTAACGGATGAGGTATTTACCAGGAAAGAGCCCTGGGAGATGAATTCTCTCCCAGTATATACCGTTTCCATGCTAAATCAAGGATAGGGCATCCAGAGCGTTAAGATGTCTTATGGAACTAATGTCCTAAAAAAGAATACATATCTGTACATATATCTGAGCAAGTGTCCTCAAAAAATAATACCATCTGTATACAAAAATATCTCGGTCACGTCGGGTGAGAAGAAGAAAGGCTTTGGACCACTAAGTCCCCACATAAAGTAGCATGATTAAAAAAAATCAAGCAAAAAACCCCATGAAGAATCAAATTTCACTAAAATAAAATACTATTGAATTATAGCTGTATTATGATTGCCTGACTGCAATGAAATGTGAAAAGGAAAAATTTATGACAACTTCAAAGCACAGGCAATTCAAACACATTTTTTAAAGAATTAAAAAAAAAAACCCGAACACAAGAAAGTCTTCAAGAACTACCATTCAACTAAGAGGACACAGACAAAACTAATTACTGCAAAAAAAAAAAAACAAACCAAAACAAAGTTTTATTCAACTCCAGGCAGGAATTCTTACTATGATTTAACAAAGACTCGGTAAGATGAGCCTGGGCTGTCTGAGTCGCCATCACCAGCGTGAAACCCAAGCCTACCAAAAAAAGTAGTAATAACAGGCTTGATGATAATTAAGGGGGGGAAGTCTGGACAGACCACGCTAGATAGGATTGGAAAATACTTGGACTGAAATTCCTTATCTCCTTAAGGGATGAGAAAACGGAGTTCTTAAAAGCTGAGGTTTGCTCAACGCATGGTAAGTACCAGCTGCACTTGGACACATGCACAAGAGATGTCCAAGCCCAAGAACTGATTCTGAACCCCTCCCTCTTCCCAGCTCCATGACTCAAACCCTCTTCCCCACTCTTTCAAGGGTCGAAGTGGCTGTTGCCACACGCCGGGGTACCTTCGATGAGGTCCTCGATGGCTTTCCTCACTCCTCTGTCGAAGGCTCGAGCATCGGCGGGGCTTTGAAAAGTGAGCCCAAACTTTCTGTTGTCGACTTTCCAGTGGTGGAAGGTTGGGTTTGCCTTCGTGTACACCAGGTCCTTCTTCACAAAGCACTCCAGCACCACCTGGGAGGGCGCGAGCCCCAAAAGAGGAGCGAAGTCACTTTTCCCACCCCAAGGACACAGCCAGCACCATCTCAGCCCAGACCCAAAAGCAAGCCAAGTCACGCCTTGTGTAGATGAACATCCTTCCCTACCCAAACACTGTAATTGTTCTCATAACCACTGCACATTCATCTTTTGCTTGTGCTTTGAGAATGTGCTTGCTCCCTACCCCAGGAGCCTGTTTCGGACCCGGACCCAGGCCCAGGCCCAGCGTGGCACAGGGTACAGCTAATGTGGGCTCAGGTGGAAGGAGAACCTCATCCCTCAGTAATTTTGCTCTGTGGAAATTTTATTTGTCAGTAGATTTAGGAGGTGCTGTAGAACCTCCCTCACCTTCTTCTCCTCGCTCACCCCCAGCCAGGCACTCAGCTGAAGCGTAGCTGTGCCAAAAAACATCTCTAGGGTGATGCTCAGGGAGAACAGAAATGGCTTGTAAGTCTTACAGCGTCCCCCCAGACCATAAGCATAACTCCCAAATAGTGTCAAAAAAAGCATCCGATGCAAAATACTATTGCAAAAGACAAGACATACTTGAAACATCTTTAAAACGCCAGTCTTTTTGAAAGCAAGATCATTTCCGACTCAAAAAATGCTTTTTTTTTTTTTTTTTT
>Ga0065711_1037272_pt1 | contig 19994 bp, 12 predicted proteins | sample Hoacrofraction12_FD_59098 | JGI IMG/M metagenome (GOLD analysis project Ga0065711, IMG submission 59098) | Hoatzin crop microbial communities from Cojedes, Venezuela - Epithelial fraction 12 v2 (version 2) | ecosystem: Host-associated > Birds > Digestive system > Esophagus > Crop | place... | reverse complement strand
TTTTTTTTTTTTTTTTTTTTTTTTTTTTTTAATCCTTTCCTCTCAAAGCTGCAGCTTTTATACCTTCTTTCTGAATTATTGTTTTCCACTCCTTTTCTGTCCAAGTCTTTTCTCTTCCAGACACATTTCATTCAGAAGGTCTTCTTCTGTGGAGTGCCCCAAACACATCTTCACCCTCATGCGTTTATTATTTCTAACATGCTGAATGTGCTTACTTTTGTGTCTGTATTCTGCTGCCAGTTACACTGACGTAAACCTGGAAGGACTCCATTGTTTCTTATCCATTGGTATGCAGCTGGAAGATGTGTAGATGACAGCAGAATAGTTCCTTGTCACTCTGTAGTATCATTAAAAATGTCTGTGTTGTTCCGCATCTACCATAATTTTTGTTAGGAGATCTAAGAGGTTGGTTAGGAGGTGAACAATTTTCTTCTGCAATGTACCATTTCTGTCAGATGACACATAGTGACCAAGCATCTGTTTCTCTGTCTCAATGGTCTGGTCAGGCTTGACCTGAACTCATAGGTTTAAAAAATATGTCAGCCATGGTGGTGTTGCCATGTTCAGTGATGTAGGTTAAACCAATTACGAGTAAATAGTTAACATAGTTGGCCAAATACAGCCCTGGTTTTATGCCAAGACTGAATTGAGTCCAATGTCAATAACAATGTACCTTTACAGATGCTCGTTTAATGAAATACTGTACCAAATTTATTCCTTGTTTTATTTCCTCAACAGTATAAGAAAAGTAATTACATTTTGAAGCTAAATCACTTGGCTGGCACATGCATTGTCAGTCTGAATGCTAATTATGCAGCTTAAATAAGTTCAAAATAGAAAAGGGTTCTGAATTATAAATGGAACCCCAATATAGACACTCTTAGTAAAGCTTTCACCTTGACTTCTTTGTGTTCCTGCTCCCGACTTTATCAACAACTGAGTTCACTTCAGTCCTTGACTATCAATGTTTTAGGTCAGCAGGGTTTGGCACAGGAAAGCAGACAGCTGTCCCCTGTGATGAGCAGTTAGATCCCTGCACGGAGTAGTCTGTAGTGAGTGCTTCCCCATGCCCCACTTGCCACAGGTGGTGAAGCATTTGTCAGTCCCAATGTTGTGCATTGCTTGCACTTGTCCTTTTAAAAGCCCTTCCAGAACTACACTGCTGAGAGAGCTGGAAACCTTCTCCTAATTTGCAGCCTGAGTTAGTCAGGCTCGTTTTATATCCTTTTGTTCTTGGGCCAATATAGCATTGTAGGTTCATTAGATGCATAATTGCTGATGTTTATTTGTCTCTTGTATCCCTGCCCGGTCTGCCTTTTGCTGGTATGCATGCCAAGATCTTCCAGTGTCTTCTTCTAATGGTCCTACTAGCTTTCCGCTGCACCTCTTCCAGTTCAAGTTTACCTTTGCTGTGGAGACTCTTCTTGCTCTATTGAAAAGCAATACTACTGCCAACAGCTATTCATGGGTGTAGCTTTATGCAAGTGGGTAGTGTCCAATTCTATAGTCATTGTCCTTTTCTACCTTGCAAAGTGAAAAATGGCTTAAGAACAAGCAAGCTGAGCTCTGTTTTTCTCATTATTTCTAGATTTTAGCTCTACAGTTGCTTAGGTTCAGAACAACTGTGCTGTGCATAGGCTCAGGATGTCTGCAGTTGGGCCGAGCACTTGTTCTTGCTCAGCTCGTCCAGAACATACAGTCATGCTAAGTTTCTAGGTGTTTCTGGGACTCTGCTTCTAATGTGGTCTAGAGCTTAGCCTATATGCATGCTTAAAAGGAAAACTGTGTGCTAGGCAAATCTCGATTTGAACAGCCCAAGTGCCAGAGTCAGAGGCCCACTGGGAATGGTTCTTTGAGCTCCCTGCTGTGATTCCAGTCCGTGCATACCTTCGCATGCCTGCCCTGGGGGGCCCTTCCCTGCTTCTCAGGCAGGAGAATGTTAGTCCTTCCACTGCTGTTGTTGGGGTTTAAGGATTGGCTGGCAATGACAGGGTAGATTTTTAGAAGATCGTATTTGGACAGTTTCAACAAACACCAAGGTCATAGATGGGAAGTGTGAGACTTTCAGACTCCTGAGTCACAGAAGTCTCTTAGTCCATCTCTAATGGCTTTTAAAGTGTTCAATTCAAAAAACAACCTGAGTAGGACATAATGACAGGTTCTTAGAGATGCATCATATCCCTGAAGACTGCAGTCATAGTAAGGTAGAATGAAACAAACAAAAACATAATGGTGAGTATTAGGAATAATTTGCTGGACTCTTTTTTTCAGAAGTGCTGTAAAATCTAATTCAGATAGCTTAAGCATTAATTCATAACATTCGTTCACATTGTACTATTGCTACCTGATCTGCCTCCCTTTGCTGATATATGAACTGCAGCTACAGATTTATTTCTACAGATACATATTTTTGTATTTTGGTAATAACTTCTTCTTAATAGAGTGACTCCCCAGGACCGAGATCTTATGATCTGATTGATTTAAATGCCTGTATGAGACTGTGCTTTCACTGTCTGGCAAAACAGATGACATAAATTTGACTCTGGAGGCAAATAAATTGGGAAATTGTACTAAACTATGCTGAAGAGGGAAGATGGATCATGAAATAAGCCACTGCAACAAATAATGCATACTCAGAGTGTGAAATGTAAAATAAATGAAATCCTTATGAACATGGGAGGCTTGTTACCAACAGTAGAACCTAAGCCAGGTCTGACAATTACTACACGCACGACCTCATGGAGATACATACCTCTGCTTCCTTGGCAGAAATATTAGATGTACATAATTGCATGTGTTGATATTAATTAGCAAAAAGGTGATACGGATAGAGCAAGACCATGTCTTCCTTTTCTTGCAATCAGCGGCAAAGTTCCCTGAATTTCAATGAGACAAGGAGGGTCCCAAATATTGTAACAGTAGCTGTATTAACATAACTAATCCATAAAAGAATAAAAAGTCCAGGTGATTATTTCATTCAGTTTCTTGTCACTCCAGACTTATTCCAGCAAAATAATGTTCTTCTTCCTGCTTTAAGATGAAATAGTGCATTGTTGGACAAAAGCTAAACTGGAATGGGTCTGCACAGCTCTTTCTTACAGAGGGAATCCAACCAACAACATGGGCAGATGTTTTTCAACACTTTGTTTTACTTAAAAAATAGAGGCAGAATAATGCAAAAATGCTTTTCTTTTTCTAATTTCTAATAATCGTCTTCAGCATTTTTGGGCTACTTTCCAGTAGACGGTGGTTGCATCAAAAGTAGAAACATTTTCACCTTAGAGCTGAGAAATACTTCAGCCCTACAGTGCCTGTGTGTGGCTGGGATTTGGAAAAAGAGTTGAGGTCCTTTCTTTAGCAACAGCTGCACAGCACTCAGGCCCTTCTTGGCACCCGTTGCCATCCAAGTGAATGGCCTTGCAGCACACTGTATGAGAGCAGCCAAAAACTGAGTGCATTGCACTGAACTAGTGACTGTTTCATCTGGAGAGATGGCTCCTTAGCAGCCGGATGTGCAGAGGGTTAGATCCCTTTCTGGGGCTGTTATTCAGATGCATTTTGCTGACCCTAAATGTGAACTAACAGCTAATCTTCTCTGAATTAAGTGGCTTAATCAGATGTGAGATAAAAGATGGTACAAGCTGGAAATAAGAGGAGACTGTGAGCTTGCCCAAATACAACTTCTTCTCTTGAAATGTTCACTGAAAAGAAAGTTAAGGTACTGTATCTAGTAAATGTGGCATAAAAAGCCAGAAATCCAATGAAATAAATTTATAGTACTTGTCTTTCAGTCTGCTTTTTAATTCATTGGTTTTCTCAGTCTTAATACAGCACCAGAAATATTTTACAGCTTCTCTCTTTGGCGCATTCTTATTTCATGTGTTGGGTAATGCCTTGCATCTGCTCTAAGGAAACAAATATCCTTAAGCTTTAGTGCCTAGGCTAAGAATCGCTAAGGAAAAGATAAAAGCATGTTTTTTATACATCATGAACATGAGAAACAGAGAGTAGGATCTCCGTTGTTCCAGAGAGAGTGTTTCCATCACAGAAGGGGAGCTAGTCCTCTTACTTTGTGGATGTGCTGGGACACACATCTTACAGCCACAAATGACTGTTGCTCCTCTATAGGTGCAGCAATCCTCCCTGGTAGCTACCTGCAGCTGTTCCCTTTGCAGGAGCTGAAGTCCAGAAGGGATCCAACAGGAATTGTGGCGGCCTTGGAAAAGAGTGAGGAAGCTTAGGAAGGTGCTCTTTTGTTGTCCCTCAGTACAGTTACAGAGCAGGATTGCAGTAACATCACTGTATAGCCCTGTGACCAGTTTGATGTCTCCTATCAAATGTGGCTATTATTTCAGACTCCTGAACTCTTCAAGAATGGAGATCTGTGCACTGGTTGGCCTGCCTGGTTGACCCAGAAAAACTAGGCAAGGGAAGGAAGAGGTGGTGTGAGAGGAAGGAAGTTTTAAAGAGAGGCAATACTTAGAGAAGATGAGGAGTGTGAAGCCATGGAGCTGAATAAATATAGTGGAAAGGTGGTTTGTCAGGGAGTTCAAGGCTTTACTCTGCTGCTTGGTCTTTCTGGGCTGTCCCTGTGCTCTGGGGCATCTTACGTTCTGCCATTAGCTAAGATTCAATCTGTAGGGAGGAGCCAGAGCACAACGAAACCTGAGATACCAGCTCTGTTTTGAGGATGGTATTTGGATTTTTACATTTAGTGCTGAGAGAGATTGGCTGGGAAAGGAAAGAAGCTGCTGAGCTTGTTAGAGACCCACAGGGGAGAAAGTGCTCTGTGAGATAGTTTGGGAGTTGTTAGTTGTTTTGGCAACCATTATTAGACACGGCCCATAATTACTTCTGTAGCTATAGAGGAGTGTAATTTGCTTTTAATTACTGTATTAGCAAATATATCAGTAGGGAAACCAACAGAAAAAAAAGTTGCTGAATTTTTTTTAATCCCATTCTTTGCGACTCTAGGAAGGCAAAAATATTTAGGCAAAAAGAAATTATGCTCTAATGAGCCCCAAAATGACGCATTCTGAGATTGAGGGGAAAATAGCTGTTCTAGATAGCACAGAGCTGGCTTCTAGCATAGTCTTACAAAGTGGAAATAATAGCTTCTTTCCATTGTAATTTTAAAATTGTAACTCGGTGCTGTTCTTCTGATGCTTTGTGATAGATGCCAGGAGTGAAGACTGCTCTGCTCCAAGTCCGAGTCAGATAATAAAGCAATTTCTGAGCTGTAGCAGCATTGTACCTTCCCTTTTGTTTCCTGTGAGAGATACTGTAAGGCTGCATTATCAAGATTCACCCTCACAGCTCAGTATTTTGTTTTTAAGTTGTCCTTTAAAAGAATTTGTGAGTCCTGAAGGGGACGTCTTATCTCCCATCATGGGCTAGCCTCCTCCAGAATCTGAACAGGAAAATGCTGCACGCGTTTTCTTAACTCGCGTCTCAAACAAAGAAAAGAAATTCTGTGGATTTCCTGACCTCTTAATCTTCTCACTGAGAAACCGCTCTAAACACTAACGAACATTAAATCGCTATTGCTCTGCAAGTGCATAGCACTTCAGTCAGCAGTCCTTCCAGAATCAATAACAGCAGGCAATCTGCTGCAGTTTCTCTGGTGTTTATTTTTAAAGATAATACTTACAATGCTTGAAAAATGAAACATTTCATCTCGATTGTGGCAGAGCTGGAAGAGCTCTGCAAGGTGCTTTTACAGTGTGTGTAAGGGACAAGCCGTTCAGATTTTATTTTCGCCTCCCCGCTGCCTAGTCGGCCGCCGAGCCGTGGAGGGAGCATGGCTCCTGGCAGGCCAGGGGTGGCTTTGCTTGCTGGCTTCCCCCATCAGTGGAGCACAGGAGACTCTGCGCCTTCCCACAGCAATCACAGAAGGGTCAGCTAAAATGAGGGCAGGGGGTAAACAATGATAAAATCCCAGTACTTTGTTTTAAAGTGAAAACCTTTATGCAGCCTGTCATACTGCAGTAGATAAAACGGCTTGGTGGTTCATGCACCTCCAGCTTCAGTATCTGGGTAAAGGAGAGCATTACGGCAGCTAAAAAGGCTTTTCCAAGCAGGTTTGCTGTGGGGCTGACTGAAGGTTGTACACAGCTCCTGCACTCTGGCACTTTGTAACTTCTGAATATTTGGTTTTACAGCCACAGCAGTGGTCCCTCGACATTGCTTAATGTGAGGTATTTATAGACCACCTTGTCTATCAGTAGTAACTTTGCCAGACAGTTCCAGCTGAAGTCTCTTCTGTGTCCCTCAGGGAATTGTTTTCTTTTTTCCCTCAGTCTGACAAGTTTCAGCCCAAAATGGTTTGTCTGATTCCAAGACAGAGTTCAGCGGAAGATGTGTCATTCTGTAATGTTAAAACAAAAATTGTGATAAGAACTCCAGCCCTTCACTGAATTTTAAATTGGAAACTACCGAGAGCAGTATAGGAAGAGGGAACCGGGAGGCAGTAGCAGCGGTGCAATGCCGTAGCTGGGGTGGGAGACCTGGAAAGCTTGGTGGAGGGGAAAATCAAGCAGGGCAGGCAGTAGTCTCTGCCAGCAGCTGTGTCTCTGCTTTTTTTCACAACAGACATCTCTATCTTTCTACGTTTCTATGTCTACCTTCTTACTCAAACTGTGCGGGTAAAGAGAAGAAATGTGTGTGGAACAATAAAATTACAAAGGCCAAGGACCTGCATGGTGCTGGGGAGACTCAGAAAGCAGTGGCCTTAATCCTGATGCCTTAATTCTCCTTCTGTAGAGGGGATACTATCAGTTTTCTTTGGATGATTGCCATGAAGATACATGTATTCAAATTTTGTGGAGCACTACGAAGAAGTGACAAAATTTTGTATTCAGTACAGGGTACAGATCTGTGGTTTAAATAAGGCCTGCAGGCCACATGTTAAATGTTACAGATAAAAAGAAGTATTCACTGAACAAGGCAGACACCCTGTGGAAGCAATAGTACATGAGCTTGTAATTAAAAACCACATCCCAATGTATGCACAAAACGGCCTGTATTAAGACTTCTTGTGCATCCATAATCCTGGCACGTCGGGATTGCAGTGCTGATTTTGCACCTAAGCGTTCTTTCAAAGCTACTTTTCTGTATATGAACTATAAGGCAGGCACACGCAAGCACAAGAAGAGGGCAGAAAAAGACAAATACATTTGCTCGTATGCATCAGGTATGAGGGTAGCGCAGGTCTTCGGTTCTCCATAACCCTTTGAGCAACACGTGGAGAAGACAGAAAAGCCTTTGGGCAGAACCACCAGTTCTTTACTGCTTCTTGAAAACTTTCAGAGACTTTCCCTCGATTTCTTTTCCATCACCTTGATATTTCATTTACTTTTGCTTCTTCTCTCAGAGACCCTGATTTAATTCTTTCAATAGACAGGCACTGCTGAGCACCTTCTCCCTCACCTCACAGAGATAAGGATGTTGTAATCTCTGTGCTCCTGCTAAGAGACAGCTGGAAAGGCAGCATCAGGGAATGAATCCATTAAAAAAGCTCCAAACCAAAACTGGGAATGTTAGCAGAAAAATGTGGGCAGAAAAGCCTTTAAGTAGAGTTTTAATTTCTATTCTGCTCTATGTCCAAGCTGATAGAGAGAAGAAGTCTTTTTCTTCATGTCTCTTCCTTCCAGATATCCTTGCAGGACATTAGATTTTGCAGCAGGGGAAAGCCAACATCCTACAGGCTGTGAACACGCAGCTGACCTAAACATGGAAAAGATTTTGCCTGCCAGACTGAGATGGGTAACAGGCCTCCCCTGCTAGTGCCTCTGCAGATAAGGTTGCCAGCTGTGTTTGTGCGTATTGAAGTGGCTCATACTGTTTGTTTAGGTTAGTATCTCCTATCCTCCCAAGCAAAACCTGAAGGAGGCTGCAAGAACGGCTATGAGCCTTTGGAAGGCTGTGCTTAGGACTTTTCAGTGATGTAGGTAAAACTAGGCCAGAGCAGTGAAACTGAATTTTGTAGTGAAGGCAGTTTAACTTGAAGAGAGAGGGAGCAGTGCAGTCGTGTGTGTGTGCACGCGCGCTTTTATTTGGCACACTGAAGTTTTGCTAAAAGCTATTAGCAAATTATCTATCAAGCTTGAAGTTTGGCTTTTAAGTCCATATTTAGGCACCTGTTTAAATACCCTGATATCAAAAAAAGAGAAGATGCTCCCATTAAAGCCGAATACATGTGAAAATTAGGTTTCTCCTGACCATATTTATACAGCACTTATCACAGTGGGGCCTGGATTCTTGACCAAAAAAATGCTTCCTGTACATTCAGATGGTAACAAAGTATTAAATAACTGCAGACAAGGGCTGGAGAAAAAGCCCGTGTCTCATTTATTGATGGCAAAACAGAAATCATATTGCGCCTCAGTAACAGAAAATTTCCAACATCTTTTGGGGCTTCAGCTTTGCAGCTGGGTACACTGGTAGAAAAATAAACAGTGTGCTGACTCCAAAGGGCTCAGGATCGTATTCACAAAAGCTACATCATCAGAGACACTGAAGTCCATAGACACATATCTAGCTAAGAAATGAAAAATAATTTCCTCAAGGTGGTGGTGTGAGGGCAGGACACTGGAAGGAATACCAGGTCCTGGCAAGGTAGCAGCCATTTCAATGGCCTGGGCGCACCCGTCACGAGTAAGTTGCTGTTTTGATGATGGTATTTCTTACAAAGAACAGGATCTTCTCCTCTGCAGCTGTCTGTGGTCCCGTCAAGCCAAAAAATTCCTGTCTTGTGGGTGGTTGCACCACTTAGCAAGATGTTACAAAAAGAATAAGAGCAAAAATGACAAACCAATGAGTACTGAGAAACATACCTCAAAGTTTGAGTGACTGAAAACAGATTTCGTATTCAACAGCTGCAAGAGACAATGTTCAACACGTCTGCCTCTGCAGCCAGTTTCAATGAAAGGGAGGGTCATTAAGCATGAACAATATCAGTTAAAAGCCTCCCACCTCTCTCAGAAGCCTGCTGGTATATGTGACCCTGGAGTAATGGCCATTTACCATCTTCTCAGGCACACAACAGTATGAGGACTTTGGGGTATCTCATGTAAAAGACTTTGCTGGTCTCTATCACTTTTTCACCTGGAAATTTGTATCCAAGTAACACTCGTTTCCTGTAATGCTTTACTTGTAGCACCTTATCAAAGAGGAGGAATTTATGTTGTTCCGGAGGGTGATCTGCTGAACTGGATCATTCCTTATGGTTTCCAAGCTTATTGTCAGTTGTGAATGATCATAAAATAAATCCAATTTTGTGAATGCCTGCTCACCCAGTATAGGTATATTATCTATGCATAATAAAGGGCCTTTTGTCCTTTAAAAAATGAGATTAATCTTTAGTTCAAAAACATCACAAGTAACGGATATATTCAGATGGACATACTTGTTCTGTTGGAAGATTTAATCATTAATTTTATAAATCCATTTTATTTGTCCTTTTTATTGGCATGTTGAACAAAACTACTTCTTGATGAGATAGTCATTCCTCTTGTGGTTTTCACTGAATTATTTAAAATCAAGTTGCTCAATACACTAGTGTTCCAACATTGCTTTATATTCAGGTCTTTCACTCTTAGTTTGGATTGTACTATCCATGCCTGTTGTTGCATTCTCAATCATCACACTTAAGCATAAAAATATGAAAAGATGGAGGTTTGTTAGCATATATTTCTGAGTGGCTTGAATATCTCAAGCCCTGACTTAAGGCATCACTCAGAAGGCATAAAGCTATTTCTTTATCATTAGCTGCAATATTAACATTAAAAATGCCCTAGTCTTTCTGTCCGATTTACATAATTTAATTTCATCAAGAAAACTCTGTGCGGTCCAGACCTATAATGACCATGTAATTACATGTAAGAGAATAAAAGATATCTTCAAAAAACTTGCTGGTTACTGTATTTTCTTCACTAATCACTTGGAAAAGTGATAACACATGTTTAAGTATTGTCCTCATTGCCAATTAATAGCATCATTAGGTTTTACTGGGTAAAATCTTGGGCTAATTTTGGTTCTTACGCTCAGTGAGCTTAGACATGGCTCCTTTTTTTGAAATTATCTCTACTTTTGTGTGTCTTAATTTCTATTGTTCTACTTCAGATGCTTGGCTTTTGTGTGTGAAAGGGTCAAAGCATCTAAAATGCAGGAGCTGGTGCTCAGTGTGTCTGTAAATCAGTGTCTTAAAACAGGGCATTACAAATTTTCTTTGTGTGTATAGTTTTTCCACCAAAAATGCAATGGTAATTGGCTGAAATCTATCAGTGTCCTTGGCTTTAGTTAACCAGCTAGTTTGTAGCAGAGCAAATGGTGGTTTGCACAATCGCCTGGGCCATGAAGGACCCCTCTTCTGTCTAAGAAAATGTGAACCTCAAACTCCAGAGCCAGTAGCTTGGCCAGCTGGATAATGACAGTGGAAGCAGGAGCAAAGGGGGTTAGAGCAGAGGTGCTCAGGGCGCTCTGCTGAGCACCAAGACTGTCCGATGCAGTGTTGTCCTGTCTGGGGCTCTCATCAGTCTGGAAACCCCTGAAAATCCAGACAGCACTTCTCAAAGCACAAGACAAAAATGCTGTATTTTGTCTTCGTTTTCTTACATTAGCTTCTACTGCTGCTTTCATTATTCATTTGATGGATTTTGGCAATTTCTTATAGAAAACCTGTTAAGTGGCTCCTATGTATTTTTAGAATAAGTTAAAATGTTTCCTTCCTAAAGGGAAAAATCTTGTTTATTTTTTTAGGTTTTTATTTTGCACTCTAAATGTGAAATGGAAGATAAATAGGAAATGTGAATAATTTTGGAAACATGTAAATTGCACACAGTTCCATTTGCCTTTTTCTGCACAGTTTTCACATCCAATTTGCATTATGTGCCATATCAATTCACTAATAGTTTGTACTGATAGACAACCATTTTAGCAATAAGTACATAAGAGCAGAACAAAAAGGGCTGTGCTTTTAAACTTTTATTTTCTGATTTATTTCTCAGCCTTAATCTCACATAAGTTATTGTTTTTGTGGTTTTTTTCCTTCATGAATTGCCTTTTAAAATTTATAAGCTCATTAAAAAAGTTAATAGGTAGTGATAGCTGCCTTTCATTCTGTCTTTTATAAATCATTTTAAAGTGAATGTAGTATTTAAATCGCAAACTCGTCTCTTCCCTGCATCCACAGAACAATCATGGTGGTAGAGGCAGAATGATCATAATTTTTCATCAAAGTGCCTCAACCACAGCCCTGTTGGATTGTCTCACAGATAACAAGGTAGGGCAATACTATGATTAATTAGACAATGTTTATCAAGCTGAATGAAGGTGAAAGTCTTTGGAGAACTGTATAGCATTAAATGTTATTAAAACCAGAAAAAAATGGTCTCTTCCAAACATTTCTATATGTTTAGTAGAGTCAGAAATCTTTGGTTGCTCCACAACACCAACAGAAACATCTGGACCAAATCTACAAGCTTCCGTTGCTCACACAAATGATCAAAATAATAGATATTGGTCACTGCCTGCAAACAGATTTGAATTGATCTGTGTCCTAAATATGTGCATGAGAAGAGGTGTTTGTGAATGTGACAAGAATACTGGAAAACCCAAAGATCCCTCCTGGTCATAGCTTAACGTCTGTAGGATTTATAACAGAATATTGCACATTTGAGGTGGTATCTTTTCCTAAGAATTAAGTTCAGTAAATAATAGGACATAATTTTAAAAAATTATGGCTCTAAAATTACAAGAAGTTGGCAAGAAGCTCAATATGTTTCTTTTAGAATCGCACAATCGGGAGATGTTATTGAATATCAACTTGTTTCCTTTATACAGCCTCTATGGTGGGGCCTGTGGGGCCTGTGCAGTCCTTCTGCTCTCGACTGGGGAATGGGGAGAAGCGGGCAGTGAAGCTAAGAAGGGAGGGGATCACCAGACACAAACTTTCTTTTTCTACTCTATACAAGCCTTTTTAGGAGGGCCTGTTGCAATAGGACAAGGGGTAATGGTTTCAAACCAAAGGACCGTAGATTTAAATAAGGTATAAGGAAGAAATTTTTTATGATGAAGCTGCTGAAAAGCTGGAACAGATTGCCCAGAGAGGTGGTAGATGCCTCATCCCTGGAAACATTCAAGGCCAGGTTGGAGGGGGCTCTGAGCAACCTGATCTGGTTGAAGATGGCTCTGCTCACTGCAGAGGGAATGGGACTAGATAAGCTTTAAAGCTCCCTTCCAACCCAAACCATTCTATGGTTCTATGATTCTATGTTTCTATGATATGTGGTCAATGCTGTTTCTCATTCTTCTTTTACTCATGATGAATGTCCTTTAATAATGGTAAGTGGTTTCTATAAAGAAATATGAATGTTTTGATTTTAAAATGGTTAACCATAAGTGTTTGGCTGAAAATTGGTAATACTTCTGCTTTGCTAAATATTCTCAGAATTATCATTTTATGATTTTTTTTTTAAATTCCCAAAATGGAGCATTTTCTTGAGGATATTTCTACCTGACAAAAGCCTATCTTTTCACATTCAGTCATTTTTTCTTCTTTTGAATGCAGTTTTTATGAAAATGCATAACTCAAGGGAGAACTTAGGTCTTTGGCTTTCCAAAGATATGACTGCTATCACAAAGCATCCGTGTCTATCTCATGGGGAGCTGAATAATATGTTTCAGGTAGGCAATTCTGTTGTGACTGTATTATGACGTTCAGACCCGCTGACTGCTAGCTGCGGGCCTTGGAAAAGGGTTTCACATAACTAGCTTGTGGCCACCAGTCTACTGCAGTGGTATAATTAGCGGCCATCTCCCTGCACCTACCTGTTTAATGAACATCTGCCTCTGAGAGACATTTGTTTTCGTGTCTGCGCAGACTTTTTGCGTTGAAGGCAGATGCCTTCAATGAGCAGTATCACGCATAGTGAGTCTGACAGCAGGAAAATCTCTGTAACTCGCTGATGCCAAAGCAAAATGTTGTTTAACCTGTATGATGCTGAAGGGGAAATTAAAGGGTAGCAGATTAATGTGTCTCTTTCATAATTGCTCTAAAGTATACTTCAAAATACAAATAAAAGGACAAGTTCTGAAGGTTACTGAGCATACACTGTGCCCAATGAAGTCAGTGGGAACTGCAGCTGCTGTAGACCCTCTAAGAGCCAACCCAAATAAAGTACAAATGCCAATGAAATCAACTGAAATTCTTGGGGCTCTAACTGCATTACACACAAGTCTAATTCTGTTTATCAGCAGAGTGATGCTGCACTTCTCTTGCTGTTGATTTAGGAAATCCAATTTTTCATTGACTAAACACTAGCTTTGAATGCCCCAAGCACTTAAATAAATCTAATCACAGGAAACCTTTCCCCTCCATCATTTGACTTGCATTAATCCTCCTTGTACTACCGTCTCATCAGCAGAGACTGAGGCAAGTGTATCTTGCTTCTCAACGGTAGTGCGAAGGAAATCACACACTGGGGAATGAGACATCCTTTCCACAGTGTGTCGTTCATGCATACTTTATCTTCTTCACTGCAAGACACCAACACTGATGAGCCCTGTGGGTCCTAAAGATACAAACACAATGGCACAATATGAAGTTTAAGCCTAGAAAAAAAAATGGGTTTCACTTCCTTCAACACTAAAAAGAGCTGATGTTTTCCATTGAAGAAAATTTTCCATTAGAGTGTTTTCCACTTCAAATTGCTTCCTGTGGAAAACTGGGTTTCTGATTAAAAGAGCATTTTCACAGCAGGAATTCACTCTTTAAGGAAAGTAATGTGTTTTTCATTAAAATTCCCAAGCCTCAGGTTTAAAATACTGGGTAAAACCCTTAAGGTTTCAATTCCTCTATCTTTTGGTGTAAAATGAAGAGTTTTGGCAGGAATTCCATCTTCCATTATTTTTTATGCAAACTGCATGTCAGGACCTGGGGGGCACCTGCACACTGTAATTAACCTGAGTGGTCTCATCTGGGACCATCACCCGAGCTCCTCCTTCCCATGTCCCTGGGCTCCATTTAATCTCACACCCAGCACTCAAACCTGGCCTGAGCTCTACAAGAAATGTATTTGTGCTCATTCATGTCTGCTGCTGTCCTGGTTTGTAGGCTGGTGTTTACTGGATTATTTCCAAAGCTATGCTATGCTGTCTCCGAGCTTTGTTTCTTCTCCTGCTTCCAGCCATGTGTCTGGGATGAACCCTGAATCTATGTTGAAGTCCAGTCTCCTCCTGCTCCTGAGTGGATCCTGGATGTTGTTCATCACCATGCTTTGTCTGGGGCTGTCAATGGGACCGGTTGCCATACTGACATTGGTTAGACCATGTGAGAGGGCATCCTGCTGGTGTGGTTACTGCTGTGTTGGGCTCTCTCTTGGCTCCCAGGTCTTCCCTGCCCTTGGGGGAGCCCTGATCCTGCTCATCCCTGCTGTTGTAGTGGTGAAGAAGTGTAGCTTATCACTTCTTCATTTGGTTTATATTGCTTGGTTTTGGCATAAAAGATCTCCCAGAGGACAAAGTGAGTATTTCATGATCAAGACTCAGACTGTGCTACTGAGAGTGAGCTAGCCTTAAATTAGGAACAACAGCTGCAAAGAGGAAACAGACACACACCCCCCCAGTTTCTAATAATCCTACTTTGCTCAGACTGCAATGTATACAAGCCTGTTCACATCTATTCTTGAGCACAAAAAAATTCTCTATATGAGCTGTATGTAAGCTTTTAGGGTCACTGTTCTTGACAATGACAGCTTTTAGCTGAGCCAGTGAATAGTGCAGAATGAAGGAAGCAAATTTAAAAGTTGTTCTTCAAGGATAAAAGAGCCCCTGGTCAGCATTAGATGCCATATTTTCTATATTATCATGTTTCCTGTGGTCTTTCTAGTGCTTTGAAATTCTCTTTGATCAACATATCCTTGGATCTTCTGTTTTCTCCATATGGGTTAATACACTGAAGTTCTTGATGGTGATTAAATTCAATATTCATTTTGGTGATGTTAACACGAGGCAGCTGCAGGAACAGGCAAAACTATTGGAATTCTATGTATAGCATTCCCCACAAGATTTGGTACCATGGATAAAAGTGTTGTGTGATGAGAATAAAAATGGTAAGGCCATTAGGCTTTTGCAATAAACAGCGAAAATTCAAGATAAAAAGGCAATGAACAAATTAATTAAACCTAGCAGACAAGCTGCAGACTCCTGGTTGCTGAGTAATTAACTTATAAGTAATAATTAAAACAGGCTAAAGGATTGATACTATGGGATCACCCTAGTAAATAGTCAGTAATTTATTTTCTATTACTTATTGTTATTGGACCAGCAGGTCAATGACCCTTTCTGGCACCATCTGAGTAAAAAGCAACACTACACGGTTTGTTCTTTAAATTAAAAGAAATGCCTTCTTTAGCAATTTCCTCTGGCAGGAAAGCAAGCATATCTTCTTGCTCCATCCTTTTTATTGAAAGGGCACTATCAACCTTCAAATCCCTATTTAAATTTTTATCCTGGTTTCCTAAGGAAATGAAGCTTATATGATAACAGTGACTTTCTGTTTGTCTCTCAGGTCCACCTCAAAAACTTTTAAACAGTATTTCCAAGTGGAACTAAACTTGAAAGTGGATGGAAAAACATCAGTTAGACCTATGTTCTTATAAACTTTGTCAAGAGCAGAATCTGGGTAGAAGAGAGAGATAGAATTAGTGCTCACACTGAAAGATTTTGGTAAGCTTGGATTTTGTGCACTTGTTTGTTTGGCATTTGTGGGCTGGCCAATCCATCTCTGAGCACCAGTGGGCCCAGCAGCACACACGTAAGCTTTCTCTTGCATTGTGTGGTGCACCCCTTCAGCACTGCGGACAAAACTGTAGTACTTCAGTGGGGGAGCTGGAGAGAATTACCAAGGTGAGAAATCTTCAGGAAACCTCTCTTGATTACTTCTGCTGTTCATGAAAATATTTGTTGTTTTAGGGTACAAAATCAAGTTAAGTGGAGCATTAACACGTCCACATGCACTTTCTCTAGCCAATCTGGCAGATACATTCTATACACCGACCATTTGAAAATTGAAGTGCAAATAAATAGTACCATGAAATGTCCTAGGGCATAGACTTCAGGCCTGATTTTTGGTACCGAAAATGTCCAAAAACTACAGATATACCAGAGGGACTTCAGGACAGTTCTAAGATTCAGTACACTTGGGGAATAGCTTTTCCAATCTGATGAAGATTATTGCTGTGTTAATTTCAACTATGAATGTTGATAAATTCATACTTCGACCATAGGACCAGGGTGAATTATTTTGGTCTTTGGAATTTTGTGTTTCCTTTAAGAGGGAAAAAACATCCATTATTAATTTAAACTTCACAATGATATACTACCACATTTTCCAAGATGTGATTAAAAGAGGTGATGGCAGATCGTCTTCACTTTTTTTTAAAAAAAAGCTGTTGTTTTGATTTTGAGTTCAAGAAGCTTGCTGTGCTGGTCATTGAATACTGTTGCAATTAGATTTATTAAAATTAGGACCCCCTAAAATTCTTTGTATAGGAAACTGGTCTGATGGTACCATGTTTTACCCTAGTCCTTGATATACTCATTAAGAAAAGCTTTGTAGTAATTTCCTTGCTCTTACCATTCACCACCCCCTTCCGAGTTTCTTAACTTCATTTCTGAAGTGGGAATACAGAAGAGGATAAGCTATTCTGACAGTGATCATAAAGAGTCAAACAGCAGTAATCTCTCTTCTACATGCAGTAAGGGTTCACTAGTTTCTATGTCAAGCTAACTCTTGTCCACCCGATTGCACTTGAAAGTTGTGTTGTTGATTGTCTGTTATGATTTCCCCCCCTCTATTGTATTCAGTGTTGCTATTTGCCGTGGGACTCTCAGAAATCCTAGTCTTTGCTCTTTCTTAGATATCCGATTCTACATTGGTTATTTTCTTGCTCTTATGAGACTGTTCAGTATCAGTGGCCTTTTCTCCGACAGATACCATGCTTCTACCTTTGCTATCATCTGCAGTATCAATTTTTCTTGTTTTTCCCTAGATTATTAATAAACATATTAAAAGGGTCCAGGGTAAGGGACGGATGTCTTTGGGGCCTCATAAAAATATGCTTTGTGATCTCTCATTTACAGTTGCATTTACAAGACCAGTTATCCAGTGTTTAATCCATTTAATGTTGCCATGTTAACTTTGTAGTATTCTAGCTGATAGCTCCATGGTCTTGATGTACCAAATCAACTGCTTTGCAGAAGTGTTAGTATATTACCTTGATGCTACTACCTTCATCAGCCAATCTTGTAATCTTGTCAGTGATGTGAAGTTAGACTGATGGCATCTATTATCTAGAATGATATTCCCTAGCTGTATTTTCCCCCCACTATTGCCTTAATAGTTGAATCCTGCAACAAATTCTGTGGTACTTCTCATATGGTGCTTAAAACATCGAAGAGTTGGACTGTGAGATAAGAGTTTAAACTTATACTTGGATTTCTGTTATAAAAATACGTATTAACAGAGCTTGCCCTTCATAACCTCTCAGTACCCCTCCCCCATGCATGATTTAAATTGTTCCAATTAAACTCAGATATTATAAATTTTGAATCAACTTTGGCCAAAAAAAAATGTTTCCCTGAAATATCTGGTACTCACTGCAGCAGAGGATGTAGACACACACAATGATATTTAGCTAAAGGGCATCAAAGGACACAGTCTTTTTTTAAAAGTATTTCCCTAAAAGATGAGATACCAAGTCTTTGAGAAGCACTGAATGAGCAAAGCTAGGATTAAAAGCTAGATGCAACAGCCTACTTCTAAAAGGCAGCAAAAGATTAAAGGTGTTATTAGGTAGCATTTAAAAGAAAGTGACTTTTAATGCTATTATTATGCATATTTTGTACTGTGACAGTTTCATTGTTGTCTTTTCAGTGCATTTATCTATGATTTCAAATATCATTAAGATATTCATGGTAAATTAACTTCTGATTATATTTAGTCTGTTCAGGGCAGTAGAGGCTGGGAGACACTGCGTGCACATCAAAAGACTATCGGTTGTATACTCCCTTTTTCAGTTTGTAATATGAATAGCAAAGTTATGTCAGCTATAGATCTCTAGAGTGTTTTACTTCTAAAAAATAAGGAGCAAGAGTTACTGTCCTCTTAATTGTAGTGCACTGATAGAGTTTTGGCAAGTGTGGTTAGAGCAATTTTTTCATCATCTGCTAACATGCTGAGCACACTGAGGTTCCTCTAACACAAATAATGACTCATCTCCCAGCAAGGCAGAATTTGAGAATTCTCTCCAATTCTGTCATGGGAGTAGCTGGAATTTTTTGACACACAGTGGAAAAGGCAGGGTAATGCTGGTACTTTACTGTCTTGTTCTTCCTTGAAAAATCTAACTCATCTCAACACCTTTCTGCACCAAACTTAAGAAGTATCTTCTTATCCAGCTGCATGAGATCTAAAAATGCTTTCCCTGAGAGCAACCCTGGGAAACAGTCACACCTTTAAAACAGAAATACAAGGCTGGAATCTGCTCCAGTGTATGCTGGTGGAGATTGCCCCATACAGGGGGATTGCTGCAATTATCTTCTACATTGCCATTGACCATTCATACCTCTTGAGCAGTAAATAGTACGTCAACGGGAAGAAAAATATTTCCCTGCGGTTTGTCACATCAGAGTTCATTTTTGTCTTCTGAAACTTTTAAAGATTTGTTACCTTTCATTTCTGAAAGAGACCAAAGTGCTTTTTACTTCAAAAGGTTTCAACAGTGTTGGTTTAAAACCAAGAGCAATTCGTTGTGACAGCTGAGTGCTTCCCAGGGTTATGTCCCTGCTGAGATACACACACCCTGTCCTGTCTCTTTTTCCATGGTGGCTAAGAATCTTCCCAGAGGAATTTGCTATATTGAACAAAGTATAGGTGCAGAAAAGGGATCAAACCAATATTTAGGCAATTGATTGAATTATGTGGTCTGCATTTTCAAAGGCTATACAGTTTTCTTCTAAATTTAATCCTGCTCTGCCTCATCAGTGTTTGAAATGCAAATCTCCGTTCCCTGCCTGCACTACACACACACCTGTGTATAAACATGCACACGTGTTGTTAGTGCGCAGGTGCCCAGCTAGCAAACCCATATGGGTACATAGCTCATCGTATATTAATGTGACATACAGCTGAGGATTGTATTTATGATATTGTAGGTTGGTTTTGGTGAAGTGTCCTTAAATATTTGCGAAAGTGAATTCCTCATGCGAATTTTGGCATCTTTAGTTCAAAAGAAGTATGAAACTGGCTTTTATTGAAAAAAAAGATGATTTAGGAATTTTGTTTTGGAAAGCTTTCATAGGTTAAAGTGAATTGAACACAACTCAGTCATTCTTGTGTTTATTTTACACTGATTATGATAAATACAGTTACAATTGGTGGTGCTTTGCTTAGCAAATCAGACTCATTGACTTTATTGGGGTTTGTCACTTTTCCCCAAGTAGCAGTTTTAAATAGAAAGCCCTTTCAATATGGGGAAAACTAGGGTGGTCTATTTAAAACTCAGTACTGGAGTCAGAAGGAAGGAATGAGTTACTTTCAGCAAGGTCAGGAGACTTGCGCATGTCCTGTTCTCCTGTTCTTTCATCTCTACAAACAAGATTTATTGCTGTCAAAAGTGGTGGCATCTATGTTTTGTGCCAGTTAGTTGCCTCCTTAAGGTAATAGATGTGACTGGAATTTTCTTATTTCATGTTGTGTGGGTTCATTATCGGTTGTTTTCTCATGAGGACTGGACTGGCAGTCATAACATTTTGGAAGCATTGAACATCTGTGTTCAACATCTGTGCTCAGCTGCTTAATGTCAGGGTACTCTTGTGTAGGCAAAGCCAGTATCAGAAGACAGCAAATAGAAGACTGGGTATTTTCACTGTTTTGGGTTCTTTGTTTTCCTGTTTGTTTAAAGCCAAGAAGTTGGTGGTGGTTTTTTTTTTTT
>Ga0065711_1037271_pt1 | contig 19994 bp, 12 predicted proteins | sample Hoacrofraction12_FD_59098 | JGI IMG/M metagenome (GOLD analysis project Ga0065711, IMG submission 59098) | Hoatzin crop microbial communities from Cojedes, Venezuela - Epithelial fraction 12 v2 (version 2) | ecosystem: Host-associated > Birds > Digestive system > Esophagus > Crop | place... | reverse complement strand
AGGGGCAATGGGCACAAACTGAAGCATAGGAAGTTCCGTCTGAACATGAGGAAGAACTTCTTCCCTCTGAGGGTGACGGAGCACTGGAACAGGCTGCCCAGGGAGGTTGTGGAGTCTCCTTTTCTGGAGATATTGAAGACCAGACTGGACAAGGTCCTTTGCAGCCTGCTGTAGGCGACCCTTTTTCGGCAGGGGGGTTGGACTAGATGATCCCCAGAGGTCCCTTCCAACCCTGAACATTCTGTGATTCTGTGATTCTGTGCTTCTTATGAACATAGCGGGGCAAATATGGGAGAGGGAAAACAGAACAGCAGTTCCAGATTAAGCCAGGTCAAAGATATGGTGAGAAGACAGCCCCCTTCAAGGCAGAGGTTTAGCAAGTCTAACCTTGGCATAGGACATCAGCTGTCAGGAGTCAGCACTTAAAGATTTTTCTGAGGCTACACCCAGACAATCATCTGAAATCATATGCCTTCAGAAGACTAGGAGCAAGGAAACACCATCCAGCACCCATGAGAGATATTCCAGCACAGATGTATACTTTCCAGGGAAGCTGTATAATCTTGGTACAGCTGAAGTTGACCTGAGCCCTATTTGTTCCATTTTGACCCTGAGAAGAAATGTATTCATCCTAATGGAGGTTGAGTAGCTTGCTAACCTTGGCCCTACACTTCTCAAATTGGGCCACCAGCTGGAAGAAGCTGTTTAGGGGTGAAGACCACAAAATTGTTCCTCCCTAGTAGGAGGAACAGCTGAAGAGTCAGTCATTGCAGTGACATGATTGTATACAGGTCCTGATTACTCAGATAATATGTCGTTAGATGATAGCATGAAAGCCTGGTGTAGAAAGACACAGTGAAAACATTGTCTTCTCATCAATTTCTATAAGAGATATTACTTTTCACATTGAAATTATACCATAAGATAAAAGTATTGTCTTTGCCAGTAGTGTGATATCCTCTTGTTGAGCCAAAAGGCCAAAATGGAAATCACACGACTATCCAGCACTTTCTCAGGGTGAAATGTGATGTCATTTCAGAATACCCTAATGAGCTTTGAAACATTAGATGTATTTGCACTAATTTGACTGGGATACTTTCACCTATACACAGTACAGCTTCATTTCACTCCAGCACTCATGACTAATGGAACTAGCCTACAACTGTGTAAATAAATTACAGGGGTTTAAGGAAAACCATGCTACATTCTTTATACATTTCTTCACAGTATGCAAACCACAATTATCATTCTGCTTAGTTGAGCTTGGTACGTGTAGGGTCATTTTAAAATGACCCCTTCTTGTCTGTCCGCTAGAGGCTGATGGCACCTTTTTCTGCTTTTTTTTTCTTTGCCTGGGGCAGTTGCTGCTGCTTCCTTTTAACTTTGCTCACCCACTGTGAAAAGTCTAAGCAAAACTGTCTAAAAAGTAAAATCCCTCTTTTCAGTGTTATGCAAATGATATCAAAGTCAAACCTTGGATAACCTCAGCTTAAGTGCCAAGTCTCACCTTCTCTGGATGATTCACTAGTGGAATCACAAAGAGGCCATGAGCTCTTCTCCTCCCCCAGGGGACCACCCACCTTTGTCCATATGGGGGAAGTTGTTCTGAAAGAAGATTTGTCTTATACCTAGAACGACACACACTTGACATTGTCTTTAAGCACACTCAAATGAAGAGTTGATATGAGTAAATACAATTTCTGACTAATGAAGAAGATGAATTTATGTTGTGAAGCATGTCTCAAACAGCCCTCTGACTGATGAAATGTCTGAAATCTTGTCAGTTTTTAAACCTTTTCTCCAGTGACAAGTTTGCAGTGTTTTGTCAAGATGCTCAATTTATTCAGAAAGAGTGACAGTTCCCTCACAAAATCCATTAGAAGTACAAATATGAGATTAAGTGGGACTGGGGTTGCTAAGATGGAGTGCGACCAGCATCTGTAATGTTTTGAAAAGAATTATGGTCTATAATTGGAGCAGAATGGATTGAATTAATTTTGATGTGACTCCTTCAAATACCAGTGGAGTTACGCCTGTAATAACATTATGTGAAGAAAGCTGTTTTCCTTTCTTTTACACAAGTTGTATACATTTCCCCAGTTGTATTGGAATTAAAATCTATCAGGTTTGAATAGAATAACCAAGTATTGATTTTCATCCAAAGTCATTTTGCACCAGAACTACTTAGAAATTTTTGAGGTCTTTGTAACCTTTTAAACTCACTGAAAAACCATATTAACCATTTCAGTTTTTTGCACGTATATTCTTGTATAAATGAAAGGTGTTGCTACCTATATAATTTTTCAGGGATCCATTCAAGGATCCTTTCATTGCTCACAGATATATTCCTCATTGCCAAAAGATCCCAAAGATATCCAAAATCAGAAGCTAGCTGCAACTGAAGCAACCTCTAAAGTCATGTTTCATGAAGAAAACCCTGGTAGAAAGAAGTATTACATTACTTTCCCAGAACAAGTAATCTTTGTCAGTCTCTAAAAGAAGTTCAGTTACTTCCTGAGAAGAATGGTAGCCATGCCACAGTTATTTAAAAACTTGTCTTCACTCTGCTGCCCAGTAAATCAGGCAGTGGTAAGCAATCTGAAAAGGAAAACAAACAGTCTGTCCCTGCACACTAAAAGAGCAGTGCAAGCAGCAAGTTGGTAAATTCTAGTGTCATTAATCTTTCTCTGCAAGGCTCCCTGTCACCATCTCTGTGTTGGTGACACATACTCAAATCTGCATTGAGAATGAAGAACCATTTTGCATTGTTTTGAAATCTGTCTAGCTTCATGGTTGTAAAAATTCATTTTTTAGTCTGGTAAAATCAAAGCAACTGGATGATAACAGATCACACATTTAGCTAGTAGAATGTTTTTTACCCCTCCACCTCCCAACACATCATAGTTCCCTTTTTGTCTACCTCAAAAAATATGCACAATGACTTAATACAATCTTACATTAAAATTTGGCAAGTCTTCAAGCAAGGCATTGTGAAAACAAAGGTACACCTTTTTCATTTCCATTTATTGTATGCATAGTCTCGTATGTTCCCTTTATGTCCTAAACCTTTATTTCTAGTTCCTACCACCTAAAAGTAATGCAAATTGAAGTGCTTGGTATCTAGCCTTTAAAGGGCCTTTTATTAGCTAAAAGACATGTAAATAGGATGATGACACATTAATTATAAAATGTAGCCTTTTCTCAAATCCTCCATCAGGCTGTTCCATTCCCTCTGAGCATGCCCCAATTTGCTCTCCCTGGTGGAAGGGCAGTATAAATATCATAGCAAAAGCACCAGCAGAAAATGTGTTAAAATCTTAGAATGATACCAAAGGGGGGATGATCTATGTAGAGTGCTAAATTTCTTTCTTTGTAATTTGATATCAGAGCTCACACAGTTCAGGAAAATTTAACTGAAGACCATTATTGGAACAGATGAGCCATAGGATAGAAGTTCTATTATAGTTATTTTCGGATAGGTAACCTGGGCACCACTGAGTCTTGAAGAAAAGACCATTATTATTCTTACATACTAGAAAATGTTCATTAAAAGATTTAAAAGCAAAGTAGCCAGACTTTAGAATAATGAAAACCAATCATACTCTGATAAACAAAGCTGATTCAACAACTGAAGAAGGTAGAGGGAGTTTTTGTTTCTCAAGAGATATATTCCAGCTTTATTGTGAAAAAGAACTAACTACATGTAGAACATCAAGGCTGTCCATTAAATCAAAACCACATTCTCCTGTAAACAGAAGTATGTGTTGGTACCAGGTAGGTTCAAAATTTCTGAGGTTATGAGGTTATGGGGAGGCAGCATATCTTTCCTCATCTTACGGCCAGAGTTACCACTGCATCACCAGTGCAACGAACGAATGAAATTAAGTTAATGAAAGACATTCATGCACAAAACTTGAGAATATCAGAAGTTAGATTTGATCCTCCATCTTCTGGAAAGAGAAACAAACAAACAAATAAGCACATAAGTAAATGCTTAACAATGTCTGGCAACATTTGCCTTTAATTTTGTTGTGTGAAAATGCCTATCTATAACATAGATATGTTAAAAGTAACACAGACAATAAACAGAAAGAGAACATAATAATTTATTTCAGTATGTCCCAATGAGTACAAGGATGCAAAATCATAGAGAAGATTAAAAGAATCAATAACAAAGCCCTGGTCTCCATTTTTATGGAAAATGATTCTTTATAATTTGAATTTATATCATGAAACATTTCTTTATAACTATTTATGGATTATTAAATCTGGTTTCTTCACAACAGTGTGACAAAAAATTCTCAGACATTCAACCTCCAGAAGTATAATCAATTTGTAGTGCTTCTGGAGGCTATATTTTCTTTTTTATCTTTAATTAACATACCTTGCATTAGTAGAAATGCAAGCAAGAAAGAGAACATAGTTGGAGTAATATCAGCACTTAATCAAGTAAAAAAAGAGAAGGCATTCAAGAAATAATGAATTAAAAACTCAGCTTGCCTGAGTTACAAACCTGCCAAAATATTTACCACCAAAATAGACATAATACATTCTCTTTTTCAAACTTTTATTTTGTTTAAACTCATGAAATAGTATTGCAGTTATAATGGAGGTAAACATGTAGAAATAAATAGCTCCAACTATACTCTTATAATTCAAATGAAACATGTGCCAGTTTCTCACTGGTTTTTCTTTCATTCATTAATATTACAAATATTAACTATATGAAAATAACTTACACAGTCATATACTAGCAAAATTCTCTGATTTGTGTGGAAATATCACACACCTTCAGAACAGTGAAAACTAGGAAATAGGTCTTCACTAAAAATATCAACAGTTCATAGAGTTAAATGATAATAATGACAGCTCTCTTTGTTAATCAACATGAAAATTTACAGAAATAGAATTAATGGGACCAAACTAGACCTAGTCTGAAGTAAAACTCCCAATGTAGGGGATATCTTGTGCAGTCCAGAACATTGATTCACAAAGACGCCTGCACCGAAGCAAAGGATGAAGATTTCATTCTGCTTAACCTCCACTGCAGTTAACATTGCAACTTAAAATTAAAATATATTCATTTTAGTGAAATGTATTTAATGTGATTGTTGTGCACTGCAATCTTCATTGCCTTAGCATGGTAAAAGAGTGAAAATAAAATGAACTGAGTAGAGCATGTGCCATAAAATATATTGTTAGGGAATTAGGGCATGTATGCATGGTGAGATGGAATATACTGCTTTATAATTTCATTCTTTAACAATGAAGTGTTGAAATAGCTGCAGCTAGAAAAATGCTTCGATGAAGGTAAGTTACAATGGTTTGTTGTGCTTTATGACTTCTCTTTATAGAATAAAATTTCAAAGAAAGAAGAAAAAATTTTCTTGATTATTGTGTTCCTTTTTTTCTTCAAAAGAGGTCTTAAGGTGTGAAAGAACTTTAATTTAATGGCTTGGAGTGTAGGCTGTATCGTACCATTGGTGGAGCTTGGTACCAAAGTCAAAGTACATGAACAGAAACAGTGCAGCTACACAGCTGTTTCTGTATGTTCTGAATTCATACTTAGAATCACAGAATCATAGAATCATTAAAGTTGGAAAAGACCTCTAAGATCATTAAGTCCAACTGTTAATCCATCACCACCATGCCTACTAGACAATGTCCTGAAGTGCCACATCTACACATTTTTTGAACCCCTCTAGGGTTTGTCACTCCACCACTTCTCTGGGCAACTGATTCCAATGCCTGACCACTCTTTCAATAAAGAACTTTTCCTAATATCCAATCTAAACCTCCCCTGACACAACTTGAAGCCATGTCCTCTCATCCTATTGCCTGGTACCTGGGAGAAGAGACCAACACCTGCCTCACTACAACCTCCTTTCAAGTAATTGTAGAGAGCAATAAGGTCCCCACTCAGCTTCCTCTGCTCCAGGCTAAGCAACCCCAGTTCCCTCAGCCACTTTTCAAAAGACTTTTTCTCCAGATCCTTCACCAGCTTCATTGCCCTTCTCTGAACATGCTTCAGCACCTCAATGTCCTTCTTGTAGTGAGGGACTCAAAACTGAACACAGTACTTCAGATGCAGCCTCACCAGTACCAAGTACAGGGGCACGATCACCTCCCTGCTCTTGCTGGCCACACTATTCCTGATACAAGCCAGGATGCCATTGGCCTTCTTGGCCACCTGGGCACACTGCTGGCTCACGTTCAGAAGGCTATTGATCAGCACCCCCAGGTCCTTTTCTGCCAGGCAACTTTCCAGCATGGGGTTTTTTTGACGCAAGGGCAGGACCCAGCAGTTGACCTTGCTGAACCTCATACAGTTGGCCTTGGCCCATTGATTCAGCCTGTCCAGATCCCTCTGCAGATCCTTCCTATCCTCAAGCAGATTGACACTCCTGCCCAGCTTGGTGTCACCTGCAAGCTTACTGAGGGAGCACTCAATCCCCTCATACAGATCATTGATAAAGGTATTAAACAAGATTGGCCCCAAAATTGAGCCCTGGGGAACACCACTCATGACCTGCTGCCAACTGGATTTAACTCCATTCTCCACCACTCTCTGCGCTCGGCCATTCAGCCAGTTTTTTTGCTCAGCAAAGTGTACACTCATCCAAACCATGAGAATCTAGTTTCTCCAGGAGGGTGCTGTGGGGAACAGTGTCAAAGGCCTTGCTAAAGTCCAGGTGGATAACATCCACAGCCTTTCCCTCATCCACTAGTTGGGTCACCTGGTCATAGAAGAAGATCAGGTTGGTCAAGCAGGACCTGCCTTTCATGAACCCATGCTGGCTGGACCTGATCCCCTGGTTGTCCTTCACATGCCCAGTGAGCTCACTGAAGATGAATGGCTCCATAATCTTGCCCGGCACTGAGGTCAGGCTGACAGGCCTGTAGTTCCCAGGATCTTCCTTCTGGACCTTCTTGTAGATGGGCGTCACACCAGCAAGCCTCCAGTCATCTGGGACCTCCCCTGTCAGCCAGGACTGTTGCTAGAGGATGGAGAGTGACTTGGCAAGCTCCTCCACCAGCTCTCTCAGTAATCTCGGGTGGGTCTCATCCAGCCCCATAGACTTGTGAGTGTCTAGGAGGAGTAGCATGTCGTTAACATCTTCCTCCTGGATTATACAAGGTTTATTGTGCTCTCCTTCTGTATCTTCCACCACTGGGGGCTGACTACCCCAGGGAATAACTGGTCTGTCTACTAAAGACTGAGGCAACGAAAGCGTTAAGTACCTCAGCCTTTTTCTCATGGTGGCAATGTTCCCTCCCGTATCCAGTAAAGGACGCAGATTCTCCCTGGTTCACTTTTTGTTGTTGATGTATTTGTAAAAACATTTTTTGTTATCCCTCACAACAGTGGCCAGATTGAATTCTAGCTGGGCTTTGGCCTTTCTAATTTCCTCTCTGCATGACCTAATGAGATGCCTGTACTCATCCTGAGTTCCTGCCCTTTCCTCCATAAGTGGTAAAGTGTTAGACCCTCCTTTTTTTCCTAAGTGCCAGCAGAATCCCCTTGTTCATCCAGGTCGGTTATCTTCCCCGATGGTTCGTCTTGCGGCATATGAGGACAGCCTTCTCCTGTGCCTTTAAGACTAGCTCCTTGAAGAGTGTCCAGCCTTCCTGGACCCCTTTGCCCTTCCGGCCTCTCTCCCAGGACACCCTCTCAACTAGCATCCTGAACAGGCCAAAGTCGGCCCTCTGAAAGACCATGGTGGTGGTTTTGCTGGCCCCTCTCTTCACTTCTCCAAGAATTGTGAACTCGATCATTTCGTGGTTGCTAAGCCCAAGATGACCTCCGATCACCACATCTCCCACCAGTCCCCCGTTTGTGAACAGAAGGTCAAGCAAGGCACTTCCCCTGGTAGGCTCACTTACCAGCTGCATCAGGAAGTTATCTGCCACATGCTCCAGGAACCTTCTAGACTGTTTCCTTTCTGCTATGTTTTACTTCCAGCAGATATCCGGTAAGTTAATGTCCCCCACTAGAACAAGGGCTAGTGATTGTGAGACTTCTGTCAGCCACTCGTAGAGAACTTCCTCTACCTCTTCATCCTGATTGGGTTGTCTATAACAGACTCCCAGCAGGATGTCTGCCCTGTTGGCCTTCCCCCTCGTCTTTACCCGTAAGCACTCGACCTTATCATCAGGATCACTAAGCTCTGTACAGTCAAAGTATTCCCTAACATACAGAGCTACCCCATTGCCTCTCTTTCCTTGCCTACCCCTTCTGAAGACCTTGTAGACATCCATTGCAGCACTCCAGTCATGAAAGGCATCCCATCATGTTTCTGCAATGGCAACCAAGTCATATCTATCCTGTAGCACAATGGCTTCCAGCTCCTCCTGTGTATTGCCCTCACTGTGAGCATTGGCATAGATGCACTTGAGCTGGGCTGTTAATATCACCCCCAGCCTCAGCATGCCACACCTGGGCTCCTCTCTAGTGAGCCTGGTTATTACCCCTTCCCCCTTCAAACCTGGTTTAAAGCCCTCTTGGTGAGCCCTGCCAACCCATGTGCGAGAATTCTTTCCCCCTTTGAGACAGCTGGACTCCATCTGTCACCAGCAGGCCCAGTGCCGTATAAACCTCTTCATGATCAAAAACTCAAAATTCCACCAGTGACACCAGCCTCTGAGCCACATGTTAATCATGTGAGTTTTCGTGTTCCTTTCAGTACTCTTCCCTGCCGCTTATGTTATTGAGGAAAACACTACCTGTGCCCTTGATCCTTCAACGAATCATCTCAGTGCCCTGAAATCCCTTTAGATGGATTTTGGACTTGTAGTCAGGTGTAAAGTCTCTGCTCACACGTTCATGTATGTTTTGGTTCTGTTCTAGTGCATGCCAAACTGGTTTATTTGGTGTGTAGGTGTGGAGGAAAGGCTGGTTCATTGCTGAATCGCTGTACAACTGCAGTATGTCCACAACCAGAACCACAACACTTACTCAGAAATTTATTTTCCCTTGAACCTGAAAAAGATGTGTTTGTTGTCCTGACATCTTTATCTATCATATATATATCTATTAATTATTTTTGGTTTTTTATTTGTTCTTACTCTGTGTAATGCTGCTCAATTGCTGTATTCTGTGGGTAGTTCAAGGTCATGGTTCAAGACCTTAGCTGTTTTAGTCATGGAGTTTGCATCTGAACTAACAACAATAATGGCCTAACAAGGAAAGAGGAAAGGGTTTTTGCTGAAGACCTAGTGTGTACACTGTATTCAATTTAAAAGGGCTTATTTCAGGTAAAGTCCAGTCTGGTCCTGTAGACTACGTCTGGCCCTTTAGCACAATTTGCTCCAAAAGGAATCCAGTTTATGCAGTCTCTAAAGTGAATCAAAGTACGGCTAGTGGAAATTTCTTTCAAAAGTGTACTTCTGATCTGAATACTGCATTAAATGTTGATATTTCAACACGTTTGTATCTCGAACTAAAAATTGCAAAGTGGGAAAATACATAATTTTAAATCAGATAAGAAGTTCCAGTCAAAACAGACATTTGAGTACAGCCTGCAACTGTAGTTTTTAATAGGCGTCACAACTCTGACTCCACTTTACTCTGCCCTGTACATGCAGTCTGTGGACTGCATATATGTACACACATATAGTCTGTGGACTGTATTTTCTGAGTAGTCTGCGTTTTTCATGATACTGTGTTGTAAATGGGTGGTTTAGACCACTTAAGAAATTACCATCAAAGGTATTTGCAGAAGTGATTGTAACCGGAATTTGTGAAAGTGTGATTTAACAAAGTGATGGCAAGGTCCACTCTATTACTTATTAAAGAAATGAAATGCTGAAGGGAAAAATGGAGATAGGATTGAAGTAGGATGATTTATGCAGAGATTGAAGAAAGAGGTAAGGGAGACTCTTCTATTGAGTCACAAGGTATAGAATGGACCCGCTATCTTTCTAAACTCCTTCTCAGAGAGGAGCCTTGGTGTGTCTGAATCCAGACTTTACCTTAGACTGCAACAGTTTATGTCTAAAGGGTATGTCTAGCAGTGGTTTAAGGCCTGTTCACAGTTAAGAAGTGAGTCACAGGATTTTAGCAGCCATTAATCATTGGTTAATTTAGCATTCACAAAGTGATTAAAAAGGATTCACCATAATCACAATAGTAAAATGTTATGATTTGAATCAGTTCCCACACACATGCACACAGACAATATGCATGCATAAAGGTACCTGTTAATAATTCCCCTCGAGTCAAGTGAAATATTCACTTCAGATTATTTTCTCCGGAAACAAATGTTGAGCCTCAAGGAGTGAGGGATCCCTGTAGTTCAGCCGAGGTTTCGTCAGCAATGGTAACTACAAACTGAAGAGTTCAAGGGCTCTGAGAGGTGTCCGGATCAGAGGGGGCTGCTGGTCTCAGCCTGCTGAGGTCCAGGAGACTTCAAAGGGCCTCACTTGGGACTGCTGTTTATAGGGTTGTGAGATGGTTTACTTTGGTCATCATTAAAATTCCATCCTCGGCACAATTTGCATGAGGTAATTCTGGTATCTTGCCAACAACCACACAATTCCAGTGCTCCTCAGACAGCAGTTCTGACATTTGCCAGGTGGGTATGACCCAGGCAGTAGCCATTCCAGGTGCAGTCAGGGAGTGCCCGATCATCCCAACTAACTGCTCTTGTACAAAGACAAGAAAAGTGTCAAGTCGTCCCAAGTCAGTACTCTTTCAATAAGGGCAAGAATACAATGTTGGCTGGTTCTGAGATCGCCAGGTAGCCCGGTGAGCGGCAGAGGGGCTGCATCACATGTGGACACTACATTGATCAAATTAGCTCATTCATGATGGCAGCTTCTGAAGTTGATAAAGCATTTGGTAGTAAATCAGGTCCAACCATGTGCCATGCTGACAAATCAACAGAGAATTTTAAATTCTGGCTGATCCAATTTAAAATGTTACTTCTTCACTTTCTTCATATTCTGACAAAATCAATCTTTTTACGCGGTGTCTGAGACCATATCTGAAGAAGATTGCCTCAAAGTTTGTTTGCAAAGCTCACTGCAGGACCCCCCGGCCAGCCAGCCAAATACAAACTAGACAAGGAATAAACAGTCACCCGAAACCAGCCTTGAAGGGAGTTGGAGAATGAGTATCTCATTGTGGAAAATGTGTCTAGACAAGAACACCCTCCCCTGCATACTGGAGCCAGGAATGAGAAAAAAAACACGTGCACGGGACTGTGGGAACGTGGGGTACGTGCCATTGCCTAGGGAACAGTCTCCACAAACACCTTATAAAAAGCCGTGCAACCAAACGATGATGGGGACCCCCACCACCGATGACACACAGGAGCTATGGACCAATGGGACGCCTTTGGATCCGTGGTGATGACTATCTCTTGCAACTCTGTCCCCACTGCTTGCTAGGTTTCTTTCCTGTCTTCTCTTTCCTGTCGCTGTTTCCTCGTGCCTTTGTTTGAACAAGTGATCATTGAAGTTGTTTGATTGGCGGCATTTGACCCCATTTGTGTCTTAATCTCACTCTAGGAATAACCATGAATCTCTACGGCTCGAGTCTTCCTGGACCATAACACATGGAAAAACTAAGCTTTGATAAAATGCATTTAAAAGAATGTGCGTAATAGTAAACTATAATGTTCACTTTTTTAATCAGGCTTGATTTATTTCTTATTGATAATCAACATGTTTTTGTCACTTAAGATGATAAACAGCAGCGAAAATTGCTTGCATCCTATTCCTTGAATAGGTAACAAATTCAGTCAACAAGTTGACTCCTTTTTGATAACAGTAATAAGAATTTGAGTAAGTGGGTTCACTTGAACATGTTAAAGAAACCTTGGGGTTAGTTGCACTTGTCGTTATAAAGGACATACTGCCTAGGATTACATTCAGCATTCTTCAGAATACTAACTTAAGCCTACTGGTTGTCCAAAAAAGTTTTTAACAATCTGAAATAATACATCAGGGTCAGCAAAAGTCTCCCCTTTAACTGGCTGTCTGTTTTGCCTCTGAGCCCTTCTCCCCAGCTACCTGCTTTGACATACTCTCATATCACATCCCACAGCATGCATCCTCCCCCATTTGAACTGCAGTGTAAACACACAACTTAAGCTGATTGTAAAACATCTTTCCTTCTCTTCTGTGTTCTATCTGAGTCAAATAAGTGATGTGTTGCACGCTGTGAGTTAGTAAGTTCTGCAGGCACTATTGATCTTTGTGCAAACTGAAACTCGTAATGAATCCCAACAACAGCTAGGGCAGACCAGCCCTGATACACCAGGACAGTGTGTATGATTAACAGCTAAAATCCATATACACAGGGATGCAGAGGGGCACAGGTGCAAGTAGTGCAAGGCCAACAACTTAGAGGAATGGGCCCTTGAGCGGGCTCCTCTGAGGGCATCCCAGGAGAGTGTCAGCCCCGTGGACTGAGCATGACATCAGGATAAGACAGCTTTACAGAGCCCCTTACATATTACAAGTGCCTATGTGGAATACATGTTCAACCTAAACATTGGTTACACCTGCAGATGTGGAGCTATGGCAGGCTCATCTCTATTGGCCTTCCAGATCTGGAAATTCCTAACATAGTTTTTATTAAAATAATACAATTAACCCTTCAAACACTTTGAACTGTCAAAAATCATTACTCTAAACAGCTGAAAGTATATTTCTATGACTAATTATTACGACACTGTTTTAATGAGACGTGCAATTTTACTGCCTAACCTGGAGACTGTACAGTATTTTGTCCAATGATCTAAAAGAAAGTATACCTTTTTTTCCTGAGAAAAAAATTGTCCATGTATCTTTAAGACTGGTAAAGTAGCATAAATAGTTGCTAGTTATTGTCATCCTACATACGCCTTAAAGAAATCAAATGTCAAGACAGATCTCTAGGAGCAATGAATGCTGTAAGGTCAGTGTTCCAGTGTGAATGATGGTATAGTTTGGAAAAAGGTAAGTTTAAAATAGAGTTAGGGATACTGGAAGATGAAAAGCTCAAGGCAAATCTCTCAGTGTAATGTGGCAGTGAAAACAGCAAATGCTGTTCCTAGGCTGCATTACACGAAAAAGCTAACTCTAAATCATCCAGAAAGCAGATTAGAAAGTGGGTCTCCTGCATCTCAAATGAGTTTTCTAACTACATGTTATTCTAAAACAAGTCTCCTTGAATCTTTGTTATTGGAACTAAATTATTTCTGAGACAGACTACAAATGATCGAAGCCTCCAAGGCTGTCAGACGCTGAACTGAAAGGGAGTTTATCTGCAATTCCACACTACTGCAATGAATGTTTAAATAGTCATAAACTGTAGAACAGTGTCAACAGAGAAAACATAGAACATCTCTTATATGCACAGACCATATACCTCATAACTTCTGATAAGTGGGTGTTGTGGTTTCGTGTTTCCTCAGGCAGAAGTGACATTGCGGCTAGCTGAGAATTTTTGTTCCTAACACATAGCTAAAAATAAGATGTCACATCCTGTTCTATCAATCTTATGCTTAATGGGGACGATTATTATTTTACATAAAATCTTTGACATGTTCAAATTGAATAGCTAAATTGTTTTGAGACAACCAAACTCTTTTTTTTCCAGTGAATTACAAAAGTTTTTGATTACTTGTGCTCAGAAGGCAGTGTCATCATCTAACGTAAGTGAGAATATCACAGTGAAATTGTCTTCCTCTCTGTACATATTATACGACAGGTCTCAGAGTGATAATTTTCGTTGGATGATACATCTTGTGAGAAACTAAGATAAGCTCCATCTAATCACATCAGCAAAGATTATGAGATGTCAGATCTAGACTAGCGATTTTTACATGATACATAGACAGCGAGGAGATAGAGCACTTTCTAATCCAGAAAAGGTGTAAGGCAATTCAGTGGCTGAAAGAGAAGCTAGAAAAATAAAAATGGAAATAAGTGGAAATGCTAAAAAATCAACATTTTTGCCATTGAGGATAGTAACAGCTTTGAAAGGAATATTACCCATACACTGTCACCTGGAGATTTTGATTCAAATTTTTTCTATTTCAATGACAAGTTACTGAACTTGATGCTAATATTGCTTGGTGAAATTCTGTGCCTGATACTATGCAGGAAGTCAGTTTCTACAAAAGTCGGTCTTCTGGCCTTAAAACCTGAAACCTAAGCTTACTTCAAAGTAGCAAGGCAGTAATGTTCTTACAGACCAGGAGTATTTGATTCATATTTAGCTGAAAGGTTTTCAGTGTTCTGATTTTGATTTGTCTGTTAAGGTAGATCAGGGTAATGTATCTTCCTTGCTGTGCATGGAATCGTACGGAATAGTCGTGATTGCTATTAGTGTTTGGGAGCCACATCAGAAATGGATATGTTAGATATGACGTGAAAAATAATGACAGACACATTCTCTGTCCTAGAAGACTGAATATCTATGGGGTTCAGACTTTAGAATGAATTGCAATTCGTTCAACTCATGGTCACCTCGATAAATTAAATTTAAGGAAATGCTCATTTATCCACCTGGGCAAGACAAAACAGTGTTTGCATGCCTTTAATCCTCAGTCTCTTACAGAAAATATTTTACTGTAATTTTTGTCATGATCTAAATAGTTACAAACCAAAGACTCTTTAAGTGTCATTCATGTGGCTCATATGGATAAATGTCCTTTGTGGAAACTGAAGATGATTTATCACCTGGTGAACAATGAAGAAAGTATTGTTTGCTGGGCAAAGAAGAAGAAGGAAAGGTCTTCATTTAAGGATTAAGATGGGCTATATCCTATTGATTTTACTCACTGGGATAGACCTGCACAATGCGTGCAACATGTTTTCTTAACAGAAAGATTTTTAACACACAAGGTAACTGAAGCTGAAAAATATTAAGCTTATGAGTGAAAAAGTGTCATTTTTACATTATTTGATACACAGCTGAGAAGGCTGAAGGTCTACATATCTGGCTGTAACCTTGAGGTATGAGTATGTGAGGCACACTACCCTTTTGCTTTGAAACATAGGGACATGAGGGATTTCTGTTTATTTTTAGCCAAAACTGCATGTGCTCTGGAAGCCCGAAATTTCTTTTTCTTTCCGGTTCTTTCCCTACTAGGATACCTTTCCTCTGGGACCAAATTCAGTTGCTGCTTTTTTACAATCAAAGCCATGAATATTTTTTGATAGTAGTAAATGTTGACTTACAGTAGATGGAATTTCCAGCTCAGCTAAATTGTATTCCATGCTACTTATTTATTAATCTTTCTCTTTTAATTATTAATGATCTTACAATTGGACTAAGCACAACAATTTAAAAAGTGATGGAAGCTATACAATCAAGAGTACGGCAAATAGTTGGACCAGTGAAAGAAAACTTCTGAGCAGGACAGTATAATTACAGATGAGCTTTAACTTTTTGTTAATCGAATCAAATGAAGTTGTGGCTCTGCCAACAATGACCACCAATGCACTGGGGCAGAAGAAAAGAAGCGAATACTGCAGAACTCAGAAAACTATTTTAATTACTGTGAATGTATCTAATGAACTATTAGAATCTTTTTTAAAAAATACAACCTGGTTTTGACTTTATGAGACCACACTTCTCTATCCTTGAGATTCAATGCCGTTAATTAATTAACTTTCGTGAGTCAGTAGCATAGTGAATGAATGCAGACTAGACATTTAAAATATATTCTTTAAGAATTCATTGTACAATGCACAGTACATCTAGAGTTAGTGGAATGTCCTATAGAATACAATAGTGATAAAATGAAGAAGTTTTTACATAGATAAATTACTCTTGTAATCTACAAAATTTATTATGATATTCATTTCGTGTTAATGAGAATTTTTAAAAATTCCTTCAGACTTCTAATGGTAACTGTTCAGTATAGGACATTTTCATATGTTTTTTACTATTACATACTGTAGTCAGGTGATCGTAAATATATATCGACTAACAATTCACAAAACAACATAGCTGCATGATATGAGAGAATAATCTCAGTTATTTCTGTTTGACACGCCAAACTACAGGAAATAATTTAATCTCAGCCTTTTTTGAGATCTGCAAGTCAAAAATCATCAAAGTATCCACCTATTCGCAGATAAACTGTACTTTTCACATCTGCTTTTTCAATGTGTTGGCCCATGCAAAGAAATTTAAGGTGATAAACCTTTGGGCCTGTATGGACTCATTGTGTCATGGCTAACATAACACGACTATGCAAAGGATGTTAGGAAGAGTGAAAGAAATCTCAGTGTAGTCACATAATAGTTTCCAAAAGCAGCATTTTCAATGGTCAGCGTTTTATAATTGACATATTAATACTTACATTAAAAAAAAAGTGAGTATAGATTATAAACAATTTTTAATAGGATGTGTTTTAATCCTTGAAACTTCTGTATTTAATGTGTATAACATTTTGTTACATCATACGCTGTAGATCTTCACTTTTCCAAGTTCTTTGTAACAATTCTTCATACATTTGCATTAAACCATCAGTGGCTAAACAGCTTAAGGATTTTAAAAGAAGAAGATATAATATACACACCCTCCACTGCCTCCTTAACAAAATCACCAGTCTTTCAAACTAAGCTTGAACTACTTCAGAAAAATGGGTTACAAGTTGCGCTTGCATCCTTTTCAAGATGAAGAAATACACTCCACTGAAAAGTGTATGTTTGCAGAGGAAAGAACAAGCTCTGAGTCTTTTATGCCCTTGGAGAGCTCTAAACATGGAGCTTTTTAATACAGAAAAGCAAGTTGTCTCTTTTTGCTAAATTTTGAAAGAAACCGTTTCCAGATTATAGCAGAAGCATGCTTTAATAAATAAGCATAACAAATATCCTCAAGACTGAGACTTTCTGATGGAAAATCACTGCAAGAAAGACTTTCTTCTATATGTTGGGACACGGTTTAAATGTAATCTAGTTATAGAGCTAGTCAAACTTATCAACTGCAAAATGTTAGACACATAGGAATCTTTGAAGGCAGCAAACTAGAGATCCTAATTCCCACAGAGACAACAGGCTGGTTGACTTCTTAACTGAAATCAAATGTCAGTGTGAACTCTTATTTCCTGCAACCTCTCCTCACTGCAATTTTTCTGCATCCTCCAATACCTTCTGTTATTTTCCCCCAGTATTCCTAGCTTCCATCTACGTAAACTATCTGTCTTTGCAGTAAATAAAGAGATAACATTAGTTTTGACTGGTGCTACGTGTCTTCACTGGACATCACACCCTCATTGCTGATGAGCTGAATAGACCCATGGGTTGCGGCACTCTGCAGCTTTAGGTATGTATCTTAGGCTGTATTTGTGTGCCCTGTGCAGGGCTGTCACAAACATTAGTCCTTTAGTCACTAGACCAAAAGATTAATGAGAAAAACTAAGAGATGGAAGTAGACTGCATGACGTATACACTTCATATTCTTTGGTGAAAAAGCTAACATCTGCGACAGTTAAAGAGTTCTGGGACTTCCAAAGATAGGTAGCAGCTAATAGGCATAATTTGAGAACTGTGTTTTCATACAAAGGTACCTAAAAGTCACATAAGTCCCCTCTGGATCTTTGTTTTGGGTCAGGTACTCCACTGTTTCTAGGAATGTGCTCTAAGGCTCTTATAGATGTTACGAAATTTCTCACTGTTGTTAGTAGTGCTTCACTTTCGGTTGTGTCAGTAACTGTGGAAATGCTAGAGTACAAAAAAACCTGTGTAAGGGCAGGCTTCACATTACATAAAGGCTTGCTTCTTCCTGGAGCTGTATTTCTAGAACTGCCTGTCTTATTACCGAAAAAGTGGCAAGAACAGCCTGCATACCTTTGGCTGAAAAGTGTATTATGGATATTAGTAAATTCTGGGCTATCGAAACTTTGTGGGAGTGTGATTGATAACTAGGATGAAGCAAGTAAAGGTCTAAGGATCCTTATTTTGAAGTGAGTGATTAGTAAGACTTTTTAATCCAAATGGAGATGCCTTCAAAGCACATTTAAAAGAAACAACTGTGCATCATGCTGTTATTCAGATGATTACACAGCTATGTTAGCAGTGCAATGATAATCACTGTTTTGTTAAATTTAGTGCAAAAAGAATCCAGATTACTTCTTTCATCCATAGCCATCACAGGAAAATCACAGACAGAAATAATTTCCTGTACTGAATGAAAGCAGTTATTCCTACCTTCAGGAGCCTATACGTGAGTATGTCTATACATATATAGTTTCTCGGCAGCATTTTAAAGTAGAGGAACAGGCCCCCTAAATACGTATGTTTCCCTACATTTACAAGTTTTCTTATTTAATATGAGCTTTTAAAGACCTATTAAAAGTACATAGTTCAGGGAAAAATTTAATAGAATAGAAAAAATGGCAGAGGAAATCACAAGAGTGAACTGCTGGAACAGAAGAGAGGGATTTAAACTAGGTTTGAAGGGGGAAGGGGACATCACCCAGCTCACTAGAGATGAGCCCAGGCATGGCATGCCAGTATCAGGCATGAGATTGGCAGCCCAGCTCAAGAGCATCTACACCAATGCACATAGCATGGGCAATAAACAGGAGGAGATGGAAGCCATTGTACAGCAGGACGGCTACAACTTGGTTGCCATCAGAGAAACATTGTGGGACAACTCGCATGACAGGAATGTTGTCATGGATGGCTACAGACTCTTTAGGAAAGACAGGCCAACAGGGCGAGGTGGTGGAGTTTCTCTGTATGTGAGGGAGCAACTGGAATGCATTGAGCTCTGCCTGGGGGCGAATGAAGAATGAGTTGAGAGCTTATGGGTTAGAACTAAGGGACAGGTTCATACGGGTGATGTTATTGTGGATGTGTACTACAGGCCACCTGACCAGGAGGAAATTGATGAGGCCTTCTACAGGCAACTGAAAGCAGCCTCACAGTCACAGGCCCTGGTTCTTATGGAGGACTTCAACCACCCTGACATCACCTGGGAAGACCACATAGCTAGGCACACACAGTCCAGGAGGCTCCTGCAGAACATCGGTGATAACTTTCAGATACAAGTGGTGGAGGAACCAACAAGTAGAGACGCTCTGCTGGACCTTGTACTAACAAACAAGGAGGGACTGGTTGACGATGTGAAGGTTGGGGGCAGCCTCGGCTGCAGTGACCATGAAAAGATGAACTTCAGGATCCTGCGTGGAGGAAGCAGGGCAATAAGTACGATCAAAACCTTGGAATTCAGGAGACCTCTTCAAGGAGCTACTTGGAGGAATGTTATGGGTCAGGATTCTAGAAGGTAGGGGGGGTCCAAGAGTGCTGGTCACTGTTTAAACATCACTTCCTCCATGCTCAGGATTGGTGAAACCCCCTGAGAAAGAAATCTAGCAAAGGAGGCAGGAGACCCACATGGATGAGCAAGGAGCTTCTAGCGGAGCTCAGGAAGAAGAAAAAGGTCTATGGAATGTAGAAAGGCGGACAGGCCACTTGGGAAGAGTACAGGAATGTGGTCAAAGCATGTAGGGATGCAATGAGGAAGGCTAAGGTGCACCTGGAATTGTATCTGACAATGGATGTCAAAGACAACAAGAAGGGCTTCTTCAGTTACATCAGCAGAAAACAGAAGACTAGGGATAATGTGGGGCTGCTGTTGAACGAGGTTGGTGTCCTGGTGACAGAGGATGCAGAGAAAGCATATTTACTGAATGCCTTCTGTGCTTCAGTCTTCAGTGCTAAGACTGGCCCTCAGGAATCCCAGTCCTGGAGGTAAGACAGGAAGCCTACAGAGAGGACGACCCTCCCTTGGTTGAGGAGGACTGTGTGAGAGATCACTTAAACAATCTAGACACCCACAAATCCATGGGCCTCAATCGAATGCACCCACGAGTGCTGAGGGAGCTGGCGGATGTCATTGCTGAGACACTCTCCATTGTCTTTGAGAGATCCTGGAGGACAGGAGAGGTGCCCGAGGACTGGAGAAAAGCCAGTGTCACTCCAATCTTCAAAAAGGGCAAGAAGGAGGACCCAGGGAACTACAGGCCAGTCAGCCTCACCTCCAT